>Ga0099364_10013822_pt1 | contig 10800 bp, 7 predicted proteins | sample TergutTh196P3_FD_73070 | JGI IMG/M metagenome (GOLD analysis project Ga0099364, IMG submission 73070) | Microcerotermes parvus P3 segment gut microbial communities from Pointe-Noire, Republic of the Congo - Th196 P3 | ecosystem: Host-associated > Arthropoda: Insects > Digestive system > Gut ...
TTATCACGACAAGTTTCAAAGACTATTTTTCACCTCTTATATTCAGTTACGACAACAAGCTTATCTACATCGCCTCCAATCTGGACCGGGACAAGACCGCTGTATACACCTTCGACCCGGATGACAACAAAGTCCTTGACCTCGTATACGAGCATCCCGAGGTGGACGTCAGCCGCCTGATTTCCTCGAAAAAGCGCAAGGTAATCACCGGCGTGGTCTACACCACCGACAAGTCGCGCTACCATTTCTTCGATGAAGAGCGCAAGAAGCTCCAAGAGATCCTGGAAGACAAATTCCCCGGGTATGACGTAGCCGTAACAGGCATGGACGACGAGGAAAGGCGCCTAATTTTCGCGACGTACAGCGACAGGACGCGAGGTACTTATTACCTGTACGACAAGGAGACGGGGGAAACAGACGTTCTTGCGGAACTGGCGCCTTGGCTGGAAGAGGCCCATATGGCTCCCATGACGCCGATCAGGTTCAAGTCTCGAGACGGCCTCGACATAAACGGGTACCTCACTCTGCCCGTCGGACGTGAGAACTTTGATCTGCCGGTCGTTGTAATCCCGCATGGCGGCCCTTCGGCACGCGACAGATGGGGCTTCGACTCCGAGGCGCAATTTCTGGCCAATCGCGGCGCGGCGGTGCTGCAGGTGAATTTCCGAGGCTCCACAGGCTACGGCAAGGCCTTTTGGGAAGCAGGGTTCAAACAATGGGGCAAGGGAATGCAAAACGACGTAACCGACGGAGTACTGTGGCTGATAGAACGCGGTGTGGCCGACAGTAAACGCGTGGCTATCTACGGAGGAAGCTACGGAGGGTACTCCGCTCTTGCGGGTGCCGCATTTACTCCGGATCTTTACGCGTGCGCCGTGAGCTATGTGGGGCCTTCCAACATCTTCACCCTTCTGGAGAGTATCCCTCCATATTGGGAACCTATGCGCGACATGCAATATGAAATGATAGGAGACCCCGTCAAAGACAAAGAACTCCTTGAGGAAGTGTCCCCCGTCTTTCACGCCGACAGGATAAAAATTCCCCTGCTGGTGGCGCAGGGAGCCAACGACCCGCGGGTCAAGAAGGCCGAGTCCGACCAGATAGTGGAGGCCGTGAAAAAAGCCGGCAAGGACGTTGTGTACATTGTCAAGGACGACGAGGGACACGGCTTTCGTAACGAAGAAAACCGTTTCTACTTTTACAGGGCTATGGAAGAGTTTTTCCGAAAGCATTTGGGGCTCAGGTGACGGTTTAACTGCGCGGTATACCTGCATAGCTTTACCGAATTTCCGCCTTGGCGTGTGCGGCGGCTTTATGAGATATTGTCTTCCACGATGTTATTTGCGAGGAAGTGAGCTTGTTTGGCCGTAATGCTTGAATCGGAAGTGGGTTTCCTGCCACGCATAGACAGAATGATGCCGCGGCGTTTGGATTCCGCATTTTTTGGTGCGGAGTGTTTTTTCGATTTCGAGTCGCGATTCGGCACTGCAAAAGGAGTATGGCGGACAGTTGTGGGCTACGGGGGCGGGCAATACGAAAAACCGACTTACGAAGACCCGGGAGACCACGTTGAAGTGGTAATGGTCGAATATGATCCGCAGACCCTCAGTTACGGGCAATTATTGGACATTTTTTTAACGCGCTGCGGCTGCCGGGACGGTTCGTTTTCTCAACACGCTTCGCGCGTTTTGCGTGTTTTCGTGAAAAACGAATTTGAAAAGCGCCTGGTCGAGGCGGCAATCGCGCGTTACGAGCTGCGTTTGGGCTGCGGGAGCCGCGTCAAGTTCGCTATGTACAAAACATTTTATCGAGCGGAAAAATGGTGTCAGAAACGTTTTCTGCGCATGGTTCCGCCGCTTATGGAAGAGTTGATGCGCGTATACCCGAACGAGGACTGCCTGATTCAATCCACTTTGGCCACGCGCCTGAACGGAATTTTAGGGCAGCGGACGTTCCGGGAATTTTCGGCATCGTACTTTCCCGAGGACTTTGAATTTTACGATCTCAGCGACTGCGCCGTGGATATATTGAAGAACGTCATGGAATTGAAAGGGAGTTTTATCTGATATGAGAATTGTAATTGCGGGTTTGGGAGGAGTCGGCGGCGTGGTTGGCGGGCGACTGGCGGTTGGGCTGGCCGGTTCGCCGGAGCACGAGGTTGTTTTTTGGTGCAGGGGGGAAACGCTGTCCGCCATAAAGGAAAAAGGGCTCAAAGTATTGGCTCACTGCGGGGAAATCAAGGTGCGCCCTTCTTTGGTAACGTGTTGCGCGGACGAGGTGAAGTCCGCCGACCTTTTGATCTTCACGACCAAAAACTACCACCTGGAGGCGGTTGCCCGCGAACTGGCCCCCATTACCGACGGTAAAACCGTGGCGCTGCCTCTTCTCAACGGGGTGAGCGCCGGCGAGGTGCTGGAAAAACAGATGCCCCAGTGTGACGTTCTGGGAGGCTGCGTTTACCTTTCGGCCTACGCCGAGAGCCCGGGAATCGTCAAGCAGGTAGGGCCGGTGCAGCGTATCGTCTTTGGCAAAAAAGGAATGGACGAGGCGGAAAACCTGGCGCGTTACGGCAGCATTGACCAGATACTCAAGAAAAGCGGCATCAGCGTGACGCTTACCGAGAAGGTTGAAATGGAGATGTGGTCGAAACTGGTTTTCTTGTCACCATTCGCCGGCGTCACCACACTTTTCAAGCGCGGTTTCAACGAGGTCTTTCTGCACGAGGAAAGTTTAGAGACCGTCAAGCGGATGATTGGCGAAATAGAGGCCCTGGCGAGAGCAAAGAACATAGACCTTCCCGAAAACATCGCGGAAACCTCCATCGAAAAGGGGCGTGTTTTCCCTCCTTTCACCAAGTCGTCAATGCAGATGGATCAGGAAAACGGACGGCAGACCGAAATCGAATCGCTGATCGGCTACGTTTGCAGGGAAGGAAAAACACTGGGCGTTCCCTTGCCCACTTATGAAAAAGTTTACAATGGATTGAAGGGCGTCTGCAAAGAATAAAAAAGCCCGGAGCGAACTAAAGCTCCGGGCTTTTTTATTCTTTTTTTAACTTTTAGTTCACCGTCACGTAAACCAGCGTTTGGTTTACGAGCTGATACGCGATTTCGCCGAAAGTAATCGGCCCCGCGAACGCGTCGATTTGCTTTCCCTCAAGCTCGCCGTAAAGGAAATTTAGAACGCAGTTGCACGAAAACGCGGCGTTTGTGTCTTTGAATCCCTCGATACGGCTGTTAAATTCTTTTTCGTAATTCGGTATGCCCTTTGCCATCTTGTATTTTATGCCGCTGAAAACAGGCGCGTAGAAGTTCACAACTCCGTTCTCGATGGACTTGAACGAGATATTGACGCCGTGCCCCGAGTAATTCCCGACGAGCGGCAGCTTGGTGTCTATGCCGTTTTGCGCCAGATAGTCGGCAAGCACCGTCTCTTTTCCGTCCACAAGGCATTTTGTAACCGAAAAGCCTTCCTCTTCAAACTCAATGACGGGCGAGTTTTCGTCCTGCGCGAATATATTTATCATGTTTACGGCGACCGTCTTGTCGTCGGGGACTTTCAGATGCAGCGCGACGGCTTTGTCCGCGTATGCCGTCGTCGTCGCGCCGTCTACGGCTATCGGGGTCTGCCCGGAAGTGCCGAGGTTCATGCCCGATATCCATCCGACGATGTTCTTTAGAAACATATCCTTGAAACCGGACGCGTTTTCGGCATATTTCTTATGCACCGCGCTGTCAAACGGCACTATGACGATGGAAAATCCGTTGTCAAAAGCGTCGGCGGCTACGTTTTCAATTTCCGCCGCCCCGTATGAGCTGATCGAAAAGCCCTCATAAGGGAACTCCGTCACAAACAGGCAGTCATTGGAAACCTTGCCGCCGCCTTTTGCCATGAAATACTCGGTCGAGCCTCCTACCCAGCTGCCCTTCGGCAATTTTTTGAGCAGCGTTTCCGTTCCCGCAACATGGAGCAGAGCTCCACCCACAATCTTTTTTGAAACTTCATCAAATGTCATGAACACGGTTCAGTTCCTCCTCCTTCTATTAGAGCCTTGCGATAGCCGAGTAGTCATTGGCCATAGCGCCTTTGAATTTACGCAGAAAAGAATTCATTTCGTCGGCGCAAGTCTGCAGCGTTGTCTGCGAAGGGTCTTTGGCGTAAGTATTTTTCAGCCGGGCTATCATCATCGAGAAACCCAACAGCGAAAACGGCAGATCTCCTTTCAGGATTTTTTCGGCTTGTTCAAGCGTAATATTCATGCCATACATTCCTCCTCTTCGTCAACGATCATCTTCATTATACACAATAGCCTCCTCAATACGCCTTGGCGAAAATCGTTTTTCTGCCTTCCCTGCCCGTCAAAACGCACTTGCCGACGGACATATCGGTCAGGGGGACGCAACGCGGCGTAGCCCCGCCCGTTTCTTCCTTTATGCGCCGCTCATCCTCCGGGCTTCCCGCGAAGCAGGCCTCCACGAACCCGCCTTTTTCCTCAAGCAGAGACTTCAGTTCGTCGTAGCTCGCGGCCTGCGATGTGTTGGTTTCCCTGAAAGCCCTAGCCTTGGAGTAAAGCGACGCCTGGATGTCGTCCAAAATCTTTTCCACTGATTGTACAACGCTGTCGTGGGGCAAGTCAATTTTTTCGCCCCCATCGCGGCGCACGGCGCGAACCGTGCCGGACTCCATATCCTTTTCGCCCAGCTCCAAACGCAGCGGAACGCCTTTTTGCAGGTGATGAAAGAACCTGTCTCCCGGCCTCATGTGGAACTGGGTGTCTACAATTGTATGGGGTCCTCCCAGAGCCTCGTTCAAGCGGTTGGAAAACTCCCTGGCCTTAGGCAGCAGGATGTCGTCGAGGAGACGCTCGTCTGTGCCGATAGGCAGGATTACCGCCTTAGTCGGCGCGACTTTTGGCGGCAGGACAAGCCCGTCGTCGTCCGAGTGAGTCATGATAATCGCGCCTATGAGCCTGGTGGACACTCCCCAGCTTGTCGTCCAGCACTCTTCCAGCTCGCCGTCCTTGTTCTGGAAACGGATGTCGAACGCGCGCGCGAAGTTCTGCCCCAAAAAGTGGCTCGTCCCCGCCTGAAGCGCTTTTTTGTCGCTCATCATCGCCTCGCAGGAGTACGTCCTGACGGCGCCGGGGAAACGTTCCCCTGCCGTTTTTTCGCCGGGCACGACCGGCAGGGCCAATATGTCCTCCATCACCTGCCGGTAGACTTCGAGCATACGAAGCGTCTCCTCTTGGGCCTCCTCGGAGGTTGCGTGAGCCGTATGCCCCTCCTGCCAGAGAAATTCCGACGTACGCAGGAAAAGGCGCGGGCGTTTTTCCCAGCGCATGACGTTGCACCACTGGTTGATAAGTATGGGCAGGTCGCGCCAGGATTGAATCCACTTGCTGTACATGTGTCCTATGACCGTCTCGGAAGTGGGGCGCACGGCGTACGGTTCCTCCAGCTTCTCCCCGCCGGCGTGGGTGACCATGGCGCACTCCGGCGCGAATCCCTCGACGTGCTCAGCCTCCTTTTCAAGGAAGGAGTTGGGTATCAGCAGGGGGAAATACGCGTTGACGTGCCCTGTGCGCTTGAACGCCTGGTCGAAGTGGGCCTGCACGGACTCCCATATCGCGTAGCCGGTGGGGCGTATGACCATGCAGCCCCTGACCGGAGAGTGATCCGCCAGCTCCGCCGCTTTTATGACGTCAAGGTACCACTGCGAATAATCTTTTTCACGTGAAACAATATTACGCGCCATTTATTTACATCCTTTCTAAGGAAGGGGATAATGATCCCATATTGGAACTCCGAGGAAGAACCCTATCTTGAATTCCTCGCTGCCGTACATGGCCGCCAGCTTGACGTTGACGAGGTTGTTGGGGATGTTTATCGCTACTCCGACCTCCCACGGCGCGGCTATCTTTTCGTAGTCTCCGTCCATCGCGTAGCCGTAGCCGCCAAATACCTCGGTCGCAACGATACCCCAAACGCTGCGCTTGAGGATGCGGCGAAACGCGATGTTTGCCCATACCATCCGCTCCGCCTCTATTGGGCTGTTCGATACCGAGTAGAGTTCTTCCGCCGCTCCCAGGTACGCGGCGTGTCCGTTCGAGTTCATATTGCCCTCGGCGTACCCGAGGCGCAGGTAGGTTCGCCACATGTTGCCGACTCTCAATGGCTTGAAATAAGTCACCCGGTATAGTATCTCGTCTAAGTCGGGCCACCAGGCGTTAAAACGCCACGCATGGCCGCTGGTGGGATCCGCCGGGATGTCCAGGGTATCGTAATGCGCGAAAAACGTCGGCCCTATGGAGTCGTTCCCGCCGGCTCCCTCTATGCGCTCGTAGGCGGCTCCCGCTCCCATTCGCACGTCGCCGACGCGGAAAAGGTAATGCCCTCCCAGGGAATAACGATCCCACTCGCGATTGCCGTCCGTCGTATTCAGCGCCCACTTCTGCGCCCCCAGCTTGAATTCCCACGAACTCAGCGGCTCCGGCGCGGTCAGGTACGAAACGTCGAACCCCCACTGATCGCCGACGCGAATCACTCCGCGTATGGAATCCAGATCGCTGAAAACTCCCCTGGCCGTTCCTTTCAGGTAAAGCCAGCTATACGGGTTGAGGTTGGTCGCGTACCCGGAAAGCCCGATTTCGAGTGCCGAGAGCCTGCGCACGTCTAGCACAAGAATGGCCTGTTCGTCGCCGGTTCGTTCAAGGCGGTATTCTACGCTGGCTATATCCGGGTTCGCCATCATGTCCCCTGCGGCTCTTTCGACCTCGTCGTTGTCAAACGGCTTGTTTACCCAGCCTAAAAGTTTCCTGCGCATTTGGATGGCGACCTTGTCCGGCAGGCCTTGTATCCGCACGTCCTGTATCACGGCCGGTCTACTCGGCGTCCTTTGCGCCAAAACGAAGTCCGGGGCACCGGCTGACAAAGATTTTATTTTTTCGACATTGGCAAGGGCTACCTCTCTTCCGCGCTCGATAATTTCGTTCGCGGCGCTGCTGTCCAAAAAGGAGAATTCATGCACGTTGGGCGTAATCACCAGATCGGCGAGCAGCGATTCCTCAACCGTGGCGCGGCGCATGAGTATCGTCAGGGACTGGTCGACTACGTCTATGAAGGAGTTTATCGGACGGTTGCCGGTCGGGGCGTCGGACACGTCGACTCCGATTACCGGAAAGCCAGGGAAAAGTTCTTTTGCGGTCTCGATGGGCAGGTTGGAGACCAGCCCGCCGTCTACGAGTATGCGCCCGTCTATGTTCCACGGCTCGAAAAACGCGGGAATCGACATGGAGGCCCGCATTGCGGAGGGAAGGCTGCCGGAGCGCAGCACCACCTTTTCCCCGGTCTGTATGTCCGAGGCGATGGCGGCGAAAGGAATGGGCAGTTCGTTGAAGTCCGTGACGTCAACGTGCTTAATGAGCGAAATAAAGTATTGAAACAGCTTGTCCCCGGTCAGTATGCCCAAGGGACCTCCGTGCTTGCCGGACTTCTTGTAAGTCAGGGCCGATATGGTGTTCATCTTAGCGTTATGGTCGTCTCCCGTGAACACAAACATGGGGCCGGTGTTCTCGGAAAGAAGGGCCGGCAGGTCAAGGTTGGAAATGATGTGCCGGAGTCCCTCCGAGTCGTAGCCGCTGGCGTTCAAAGCCCCTATCAGCGCCCCTATGCTCGTTCCCACGATGCCCACGACCGGAATTCCGTGTTCTTCAAGCACCTCTATGACGCCTATGTGGGCGAAGCCTCGCGTACCTCCGCCGGACAACACAAGAACGACCCCCGCCCCGGCGTTTTGCGTCGAAAAAAACACGCTGAGACATACCAGAAAAAAAACACGAAAGAACAGGCGTGAAGTTTTTCTCACTTCGCATTCCTCCCAATAAATCTTACTAGTAAGTATATCAGCAACTTGTATAATGAAACGAAATCGATGGACGGATGCCTAACTCAGGAGGGTTTTGTAATGAAAGAAATTAAGGAAATGAAAGATTTGAGAAGCCACACCGTTACCAAAGGCGCGGATCGCGCTCCGCACCGCTCCCTTTTCAACGCCTGCGGTTTTACCGCGGAGGAACTGAACCGGCCCCTGATAGGCATAATTTATGCTTTCAGCGAGATTGTCCCCGGGCACATCCATTTGGACAAACTGGCGGAGGCGGCGAAAGCCGGCGTATACATGGCGGGGGGGACTCCCATCCTGATGCCGGTGATCGGGGTCTGCGACGGCATAGTCATGGGGCATGGCGGCATGAGGTACTCCCTGGCGTCCCGCGAGCTGATAGCCGACTCGGTCGAGACGATGGCCGCCGCCCACTGCATGGACGGGATCGTTTTGATTCCCAACTGCGACAAGATCGTCCCCGGCATGATAATGGGCGCGGCGCGCCTCAACATCCCGTCCGTCGTCGTTTCAGGCGGCCCCATGCTGGCGGGGAGGAAGGACGGAAAAGCCATCAACCTCAGCACAAACTTCGAGGCGGTCGGTGCGTACAAAGCCGGGCTGATCGACGAGGCCGAGCTGCGGGGCATTGAAGAAGCGTCGTGTCCCGGCTGCGGTTCATGCGCCGGAATGTACACAGCAAACTCCATGAACTGCCTGGCCGAGGCCATAGGTATAGCGCTCCCCGGCAACGGAACGATACCCGCCGTCCACGCGGCCCGCACGCAGCTCGCCAAACACGCTGGAATGAAGGTGATGGAGCTGCTCGAACGCGGTATCAAACCCCGCGACATCATCAACGAAAAATCCATCACAAACGCCCTGGCGGCGGACATGGCCCTTGGCTGCTCCACCAACAGCGTGCTGCACCTTCTGGCCATCGCCAACGAAGCCGAAATTCACCTGACGCTTGAAGCGATAAACGAGGTAAGCGGCCGCGTCCCCAATCTTTGCCACCTCTCGCCAGCGGGCCCGCACCACCTCCAGGATCTTCACGAGGCGGGAGGACTGACCGTAGTGATGAACCAGCTCGCGGAGGCGGGACACATCGACGTCACCGCCGTCACCGCCACGGGCAAGACCGTGGGGGAAAACATCAAAAGCGCGGTGAACAAGAATCCGGACGTCATCCGTCCGATGGAGAACCCCTACGGCAAGGTCGGAGGCATTGCCGTCCTTTGGGGAAACATCGCTAAAAACGGCTGCGTTGTGAAACAGAGCGCCGTCGCCCAGGAGATGATGGTTCACTCCGGCCCGGCCCGGGTATTCGACTCGGAAGAACAGGCAATAGAGGCCATTTACGGAGGAAAAATCATGCCCGGCGACGTGGTGGTAATCCGCTTCGAGGGGCCGAGGGGCGGTCCGGGGATGCGCGAGATGCTGGCCCCCACGTCGGCCCTCGCCGGAATGAAGCTTGACAAAACCGTCGCGCTCATCACCGACGGCCGTTTTTCAGGCGCGTCGCGAGGCGCGTCCATCGGTCACGCCTCGCCCGAGGCGGCAGAGGGCGGCGCGATTGGCCTGGTGCGGGAGGGCGATATCATCGAAATCGACATCCCGGCCCACAAAATCAACGTACTGGTCTCGGACGAAGAGCTTCAAGAGAGGGCGAAGGGACATAAAATTCCGGAGCCAAGGGTCAAGAGCGGCTGGCTTGCGCGTTATTCAAGCCAGGTGAGTTCCGCCAGCACCGGAGCGGTTATGCGGTTTAACGGATTGCAAGGCTGATATCATCGGTATGATACAGAAGAACGGGCGGCATTATGCCGCCCGTTCTTTGTAATACAGAATTACAAAATCATTTTTTCGAGGGACTCCCCTGCCGGAACCATCGGGAAGACTTTGTCGGACTGCGGTATCGCGAAATGTACCAGAACGGGGCCGGGGATTTCCAGCGCGCGCGCTATCGTCTGCTTCACCTTCGACGGGTCGTCCACGAAAAACGCGTCCACTCCCATTCCCTGCGCTATTTTCACAAAATCCGGCTTCGAGTTGTAGAGGGTATTTGAATAACGGGCCCCGAAAAACAGCTCCTGCCACTGCCTCACCATTCCAAGGCAGTTGTTGTCCAGCACGAACACCTTGATGGGAATTCCGTAGCGCGCGCAGGTGTCAAGCTCCTGTATGTTCATCATCGCGCTGCCGTCCCCCGCCACGCACACCACCGGCACGTCGGGGCGGGCGAAGTGCACGCCCATAGCGGCCGGGATACCAAATCCCATAGTGCCCAGCCCGCCGGAGGAGATGAACCTTCTGGGATGCAGGGCTCTGTGGTATTGGGCGGTCCACATCTGGTGCTGCCCGACTTCGGTCGTAACTATCACGTCGCTTTGCGTCACCTCGTCCAAGGCGTCCAGCACCTGCCACGGATGCACCGCCCCATCAGACGCCTCGCGCCCCAGGGGTTCCGACTTTTCAAATTCCCGGATGCGCTCCATCCAATCCGCGCGCTTCCCCTCGTCGTGGCCGGCGGACTCCTGGGTCAGCAGCCCCAGCACCCGCGAAGCGTCCCCTATTAGCCACACGTCGGCGTCAATGTTTTTGCGAATCTCCGCACTGTCCAGGTCGATGTGTATGACGCGCGCGCGCCGCGCGAACTCGGCGGCCTTTCCCGTGCTGCGGTCGCTCAGGCGCGAGCCCACGGCTATGACGACGTCCGCGTTTATCACCGCGCGGTTTGCCGCCGCGTGCCCGTGCATCCCTATCATGCCCACCCTGTTCGGATGGTTGTCCGGGATAGCCCCTTTGCCCAGCAGCGAGGTCGTCACCGGTATGCTTAGCTTCTCCGAAAACTCTCTCAGCGCGTCAAACGCCCTGGACACGTTCACCCCGTTCCCGGCAACGATAACCGGGCGCTCCGCG
>Ga0099364_10013823_pt1 | contig 10799 bp, 10 predicted proteins | sample TergutTh196P3_FD_73070 | JGI IMG/M metagenome (GOLD analysis project Ga0099364, IMG submission 73070) | Microcerotermes parvus P3 segment gut microbial communities from Pointe-Noire, Republic of the Congo - Th196 P3 | ecosystem: Host-associated > Arthropoda: Insects > Digestive system > Gut ...
TATTTCTTCCCATAAATAGGCTGTTGGATAACCGTCGGGGTTATCGGGGTTTCCGGAGCCCCCAACATTTCCTGCCCCATTACTGCCCTGATTAAAGGGTAAAAAATAGGTTTGTTCCTTTCTAAGTTCGGTGGTCATATATACTTCGTAGGTATCAACCGCAAAATAGACAAGAATACGACGGTTAAATCCAAAACAGAGTTCCTTTGGGTCACGGTCATACATGTATTGATGTTTGGCATTATCCACTGTCTGTCCTGTAAGGTGGTCTTTTAGTTCAAGGGCAATAATGGGTATACCATTAAGGGAAAGCACCATATCTATTGAGTTATTGTTATCGGGTGAATAATGGAATTGCCTTGTGCACGAAAGGATATTGCTGTTATATTTTTCAATTAAATCAGGATTTAAAGAGGAGGCAGGAGCAAAGTAGGCAATATCAAATTTAACACCTCTATCTTCTATGCCTTTTCGTAAAACAGATATGAGCCCGTCATTTCTTACACATTCATCAAAGCGTTTATATAACTCTTCGATTGGATTACTAGAAGCATATACTGTCTGGTAGCGTTTCCACTGCTTGGGTTGTGTGTTTTGGATAAACTGTAAAAAGGTATGGAAAAATAAGCCTTTATGTCTGTCGAAAGCAGAGCTTGTAATGCTTGTGTAGCCACCTTCTTTTGAAAGTAAAAATGTTTCAATATCGGCTTCAAAGCGTTTTTCGCTAACATCAATCATAGTTTACTTCCTTTTTATTTTACCTGTTTACTGCTTTTTTTAATTACTTTCAGTAATTCTTCCTTTGTGGGTAAGTATAACTGATATTTAGAAACAAAGAGCCGAGAAGAAATATTGTGCATTGCGTATTCAATTACATATTCATCTTTTTCACGGGCAAGAACAATGCCTATAGGCGGGTTATCACCTTTATTATTTTGCTCTTTTTCAAAGTAACCAAGATACATATTCATTTGCCCAATATCTTCGTATCCGGCAGCTTCCCTCTTAATATCTATTAGTACAAAACATTTTAACACATAATGATAAAAAACAAGGTCAATACGGTGGGGGCGATTTCCCAGCATTATTCGATACTGTCTGCCTATAAAGGCAAAGCCTTTACCTAGTTCAAGCAAGAAATATTGTAATTGTGAAATAATGCGTTCTTCTAACTCGTTTTCGCTTAAAGAATGGGCTTCCGGTATCTGCAAAAAATCTAGAATATATGGCTCACGGATAATGTCGGCGGGATTAGTTATCTTTTGGCCTTCTTTTGATAGTTTTAGTATTTCTGCCTTGTTTTTGGATGCCGCCAGGCGAAGAAATAAGGAGGCTTTTTTTTGCCTTTGAAGTTCAGGAATTGACCAGCTTTCAATTTGTGTTTGCTTCTCATAAAAACTGCGTTCTAAAGGGTCGTCAATCTTTAAGAGTTCCACATAATGGGACCAGCTTAATTTGTGCGAAGGCTTCGCACTAATTGGGTATGTTTGATAAAATTGCTTCATTCTTTGGATGTTGCTTCTGCTAAAACCTTTCCCATGAAGAAAAGAAAGGTCTTTAGAAAGATTTTCCAGCAGTTTCTTCCCATATTCTGCTTTTTGGTTTCCACCTTGTTCATATTCCACGATATACTGACCTATTTTCCAATAGGTTGCTACCAAACTGTAATTTACGGCAATGATAGCCTTTTTTTGACCATCAACAAAGGTATTAGAAATTTGCGAAATTAATTGTTTATAGCCGGTATTCTGAACATTTAATTTCTTTTTTGCCATTATACGGGCTCCTTTTTTCCGGTTACATATTCATAAATAAGGGATTTTTTGTAGTCTTTTAGTTCGGTGATTTTTTGTTTTTTGGTTGTAATAAGACTATCTACTTCTAGAAACTTTTTATTTAAAAAAGTGACAATTTCATCCTGTTCATTTCTGGGTGGTAATATCAAGTCCATTCTTTTTAACTCGCTGAATTTAAGATTTTGCCTTATGCCAAAACCAAAATTATAGATGATTTTACAAATATCAGCAGAGTGCAATAAATATCTTAAATATTCTGAATTGGCATTTATATAGTTCCGTATAGTTACATAGGCGGATGTTATAATACCTTGTTCCCTTACAAGCCCAGTTCTTAAACTCCTTTGGTCATTTTGCATGTCGGTTAAACGAAGAACAATATCACCTTGTTTCACAATATTATAACCTTCAAAATTCTCTGGGAGCAATCCTTCATCGGTGTTTATATTTTTGCGGATAATATTGCCATAACTTAAAGACAACAAATTATTTTCTTTCATACCTGTATTTTTTGACTTATGCTCCCTAAATATTGCGTAAAGAGGTAAAATTTGCCAATGTTCTGGGATTTCACCAATCCAATCAACATTAGATTGTTTAAGTTTAGTTTTATTAAGACCTTTTGTTGTATAATGCACAGCAAGTTGATTTTTGTAATCGCTTAACTCTAAAATCATTTTTTCTTCATTTTCGATGAGAACATCTATTTTACTGCATTTGTTGTCAAGAAAATTGGCTATGGTTGTTTGTTCGGGAAGAGGTGGGTAAATAATAGGAATCATTCCAAAATCATCTTCAGTTATGGTACTTCTTAAATTTTTTGATAAATGTAAATAAGATTTTTCATTATCTATAGCTATCAAATAATATGCATAATATGGTGGGTAAGCGTTACCGTTTAACACAAATTGACTATATGCAGGGCTAGTTAGCCCATTGTCACATATCAAACCAGCACAACGAGGAGTTACATCTATATCAAATAAGCATAATAATAGATTATTTTTATAGATTTTTTGATAACCATCAAAAGTTGAAGGCATTTTTCCTTTCGGATTAATCAAATCTCGTTTTATCACCCCTTGCATTGTTAGAGAGATAATATCTTCGCCATTATATTTATCACAAATCTCTTTATTTTTCCGCATAATTTGCTTTGTTGGAACTACAAACCAATTTTCTGGAATCTCTACAATCCATGGAATACCGCTCTGCTTCATTGCTCTCATTCAGAAAACAACTCCTTCATTAAAGCAGTTTCTTGTTTTTCCATTACTTTGATGTTATTGTAAATTTCTGTAATGTCCCTTGGGGGCTGATACTTATAAAATAACCTGGTAAAAGGTATTTCGTAACCTACCTTTGTTTTGCTTTCATCAATATAGGCGTGATCATTATAGGGCAATACATTCTTTTCCATGTAATCAGAAAAAGATATATTGGCTGGTATGCTCTCGGTGTCTCTTTTTTCTTTATCTGCTTCAATATTGCCTTTTTTGTCTTTTTTTACTTTTCCTTTTAAATCAAAAAGCGGGGTTTCTACCACAACTTTGGAATACTTAAAATCATCATTATTCATGATTTTACTGGCAACTTGTTTTTCATCAAAAGTATATTCTTTAGTTTGGAAATCCTGATACACCTTTATAATGTTTGCAATACAATCATCAGAAAAATCGTTGCGTTTATTACCGAGGGCTTTACGACGTTTTTCAAACATATCTTTTGCGTTAATGAGTTGCACCTTACCTATGCGATTTTTGGTTTTATTTTTGCTGACCAGCCAAATATAGGTTGCAATACCGGTATTGTAAAAGAGGTCGTTGGGCATTTGCACAATGGCTTCCAGCCAGTCATTTTCTATCAGGTAACGGCGAATTTCACTTTGTCCGGAGCCTGCGTCCCCGCCTTGCAGGGGAGAGCCGTTTTGAATGATAGCCATTCTGCCCTTTTCTTTAAGTTTAGCAATACCATTAAGCATAAAGAGCATTTGACTGTCATCAATACTCGGAAGTCCTGGACCGAAACGGCCATTTTCGCCGCTGGCGTTTTCTGCCTTAACTTTGTCTGCTTGTTTTTTCCAGTCAATGCCAAAGGGAGGATTTGATATAATGTAATCAAAGGTAAAGCCCTGGAACTGGTCGTTGTCAAGGGTGTCACCATAGCGCATATTGTTGGCATCTCCATTTAGGATAAGCATATCACTTTTGGCAATGGCAAAAGTTTCAGGGTTATTTTCTTGCCCGTAACAGTTAATTTTGGCTTTTGGGTTAATTTCGGAAATTCGTTCACTAAGACAGCCAAGCATTTGGCTTGTACCCATGGCCATATCGTATACTTCTTTGGTTATGGTTTCGTCTTTAAGGTCTTCTTCATCACCGGAAATTAAGAGGTCGGTCATAAGGTAGACAATATCACGGGCGGTAAAGTGGGCTCCTGCTTCTTCGTTGTAACTTTCAGAAAATTTCTTGATGAGGTGTTCAAAGATATAACCCATTTCGGTAGAAGAAATTTTACTTGGAGAGAGGTCGGCATTTTGTCCGCAGAATTCCTGAATAACAATAAAGAGGGCATCGCCTTTTGAGAGTTTATCGATCTGCTTGTCTAACTCAAAATATTCCCATATTACATCGCTGATATTTTTACTGAAACTATTGATGTAACTTCTTAGGTTTGCTTCTATATTTTCGCTGTCGTTTATCAGTTCATTGAATGAGAAGGGGCTTATATTATAAAAACTGTAGCCAGAGGCCTTTGTTAAAAATGCATCCTTTACTTCCAGTTTTTTATGTTTTTCGTATACTTCAAGGACTTTTTTTCTGGTTGGCAGCAGGGTATCACTGAACCTTTTAATTACCGTAAAGGGGAGTATGACCTTGCCGTATTCGTGGGGTTTATAAAGGCCGACCAGGTGGTTGGCTATGTTCCAGATGAGTTCTGCCCGGTTTTCACTTTGTTTGCTTGTCATGGTAAATCCATTATAACAGGGTGGTTAATGGCTAGCAAGATAACAATGGGTAATCCTTACTTTTCGTGTTTTTTTGAAGGACTATGCGGACACCCGGACCCAGTTGAAGTAGAACCACACCAGCGGCATTTATTTGCTCCAGGACCATGCATATGCTTTTTAGTAGGGCTATGGGGACATCCACTACCATATGTGTTTATACCACAAAAAACGCATTTCTTTTCATCACCTATATGTTCATGTTTTTTATGTGGACTATGCGGACACCCGCTACCATATGTACTAATACCACAGTACTTACATTTAGTACTCATTTTTGCCTCCCTAAAAATCAATCATAATAATAACACATTGCAAAAATTAATCAAGTGATGATATTATTTCCCCACATCGAATCAATTCAAGAATTATTTTTAAAATTTCATCTTGGGCATTTTTTATATCTGTCATTAAAATTGGACTAAAAAACTCAATATCTTCTATAAGCATTTTACACGCATTTTTGGACATGTTTCTAAAAAACTTATTTCTTATATCATTATCTTCAGAGACCAAAGCCTCAGCTAAATATTTTGAATCTACCTCTCTAAATTACTTTTTGTAAGGATTTGTCTTCCAGTTCTAATATAATATTTTTAAAATTGTATGGTATAAATTGTTGAACATTATATGGGGTTTTGTCAGATATTATCTTTGCAAATATCCAGGAATTTCCTTTTAAATCAAGGCTATTAATAGTTGTGCAATAATGATCAGCATTGCTTTCTGCATTATATGTATCATCATCATACAGGCTAATAGAAAACTTTTCAATAATGCTATCTTTTCCGTATGTTGTTACTACAATTTTTTTAGCGTTAATATTGTCGCACCTGCAGCGCATAATAGTACCTCTTTATTACTCCTTGAATTTATTTGAAAAATTTTTGACAATGTTCAATAGTTTTTTATCCAGGATTTTAATAATTGTTTCAATTATTTCTAAAGGAATTTTTCTGTAATAGGCTTCTGCAATACCACCAGTTATACAGGCTATTGTATCGCTATCACCACCAATTGATACTGCCAATCTTATTGCATTTTCAAAATCTGTGCTTTCTAAAAATGCAATGATCGCTTCTGGAACTGAACCTTGACAACTTACATCAAATTCATAACCTGGTCTTATATCATCAATCTTTCGGTTAAGATCATAGGCAAAGTTATCTGTAATAAAATTCTTTATATCATTCTTTGATTTACCGGTTCGTGCTAAGTGAATTGCAGCAGCAGTTGCTTGAGCCCCTTTGATTCCTTCAGAATGATTATGTGTAATTTCTGCACTTCTTTTTGCTTCATCCATTACTTCATCCAAAGTATTGCCATACCATCCAACAGGACTTACACGCATTGCAGATCCGTTTCCCCAGCTATTATATGGCATAGGATTTTTTGATATTATCCAATCCCGAAAATGATGACCGTATCCTTTATTGGAATATGTTCTTCCAAATGATTGATATGTTTCTGTATAATTACCCTTATTAATTAAAACATCCATTGTTGCTATTGTAAGAACACTATCATCTGTAAAAGTAGATCTATTTGAAAATAAATCAAAATTTACTGTCTTGATATTATTCCATTCGTAAACAGAACCTATAATATCACCAGCAATTGCTCCAATTATCAGTTTTTCTTTATTCATTAAATAATCCTTTTAAAAATGTATTTTAACAGCTTTTAGCGTTATATAGATTATACAAACCATAATAATCTTTCAATTTAGGCAATTTTTTTTGAATTTCCGGGTCAATGGCAATATCATTTGAACTAATGTCTAAATCTTCAAGATTTTTCAAATTCTCTATCCACTCCGGTAATTTTGTAATCCATGTACTATGAAGATTAAGAACTCTCAATTTCTTCAAATTACCTATAAAATCCGGTAATGAATAAAACTTATTATGGCTAATATCTAAAAAGGTTAAATTCTTCAATTCACCGACAAAGTCAGGGACTTTGTTGAATGCACTTAAGCATAAGCCCCTTAAATTTTGCAGATTTATCATACTCTTGGGAAAATTAAAATCAGGCTTTATACTTGTATATATAGCTAAATGTTTTAATGCTTTTAAATTCCCAAAAGATTCAGGCAGTTTAGTAAGTCTTGTTTCTGCAATGCTAAATATTTTTAAAGAAGATAATTTTCCAAAAGACTCTGGTAAATATGTGAACCATGAAGCCTGCCCATACAATTCTTCCAATTTGGGGTTATTATGCCTTTCCCATAAAGCAAATACTTCAAGTGATTTTAAATTGCCAAAAGTATCAGGCAAAGTTTCTAACCGATTCTCGTCTAGAGTAATGCTTTTTAATTTTGTTAATTTTCCAATCGAATCTGGTAAAACAGATAATTCATTACAATCGAGGTCTAGTTCTTTTAATTCGGTGAAGTTTCCAATCCATTCAGGAAGCTTCTTTAGGTCATTACCTGCCACTTTTAGTACTTCCAGCCAATATAAAGCTTTTAATTCTTCAGGCAATTCTACTAAATAAAGAAATGATAGATTTAACTTTTTATGCTTCTTGATTTTACACCGTTCTATACGGCGTAAGCATTCTTTTCGATCCAATTCTAAACGTTTCGCAATAAGAGATGGAAGATGCTCAGTGTCATATCCTCTGGTTTCAATCCTCTTTAGTTTTGGTAAATCCAGGATACATTGAGGTATTTCTTTAAATTCTAATGGACATATTTCTAGAAATTCTAAAGAATTTAAATTACCCAAGAATTCTGGTAATTTGTTTAAACCCATATTATCAATAATCAGTTTTTTTAATTTTTTTAAATTACTTATACTTGAAGGCAGCTTTTTAACATTTCTATTAGTACTTAGATCGAGGAATTTTATATCTTTTAGCTCATCAATCCAATCGGGAATTTTCCTTATACCGGTACAATGTACTGAAAGGCTTGTTAGCCATGTTAATTCTCTAATTTCTTCAGGAAACACGTTTAAATTTCCGTTAACACCGATTTCAAGTTTCTTAAATTTTGCCTTTCTGCACTTTTTTATTTTTAAAAGAGCCTCATCCATTGCCTCTTTCTGGTTCTTTAAAGTTTCTTCGCTATACTTTGGCATCTTTTTCTCCTATAATTTACCAAGTTTTCGTGCAAAATCAATTACAGTAACATTGCCTTTAATAATGTCTAGTAAAAAATTTATATTTTTTACAATAAAATCTTTTACTTGCTGCAATTCAGCATCAGTTAAATCGATTGCTGCATCTTTAACCAGTATACGCGGATTATTCTCCAGACTTATGGAGTATATTCTTTTAAAATCAATTGAATTTGATTTAGTTCCATGAAATTTTATGCGTTTATATGGCCCGATTTTATCCCAACTTTCCATCTCATCAATAAATAAATCTACTGGTAATCCGGTAATATCTTTTCCAATCCGGCTTATATATTCCTGACGTAAATTTTCAGCTTCATTATCACATAAGGATTGTAGATTATTTTCCCAAAATATTCCTTCTCCAATATCCATAATATAACTCTTGTTAATAACTTTAACTTCAACCGATATTTCATTTATTTTTAAAATGTCATACCAAGATAAAATATGTTTGGTTTGACTAAGAAATTCATACATTGCCTTGCAGATATATTCACCATGAAAAGTATTCTTTTCCAAATATTCGTTAATTTTAAAGTTTTCACATTTTTCTTCAATTATTTTCTCTTTAAGCTCTTCTAAATCATTTTCAACGTATATATCATTCATCCAAAAAACATCAGGAATTATGTCGTATAATAAGTTATAAATTTTTACTCCTCTTTCTTCAAAGAACATTTCGTCATCATTCAGTTCTGAAAGGAATGGTTTTAAATTTATATCAATAGTATAATTACAGAAGAATGTATCTTCTTTTTCTATTCTTTCAACTAAATTAATTAACTGTTTTTTTGCCTCATCATAAGCTAAAGAAAAACCTTCCATTACACTTTTATTTAATTCCAACAATTGCTTTTTATATATATCTGTCCAGGTAAAATTGCAATCCAGTTTCAATCGTCTTACACCAAGTATCTCTTCCAAAAGTTTCTTTTCCTTTACAAAATGGTTTTCATAAAAAGCACAAGCCATATGTTCCAGATCCATGATGGAACAGTAATTATTTAAATAAATTTTTCTTTCTTCAAAACTATCATTCATGAGACTTTTGAAAAATTCTGTGTCATAAATAGTATTGGACAACTTTTTGTGCCTCCCTTTTAATCATTTTTACCAATTCAGGCGGGTTAATAACTTTTACTTTGTGCCCTTGGCTTAAAACCCAATGGAAAACACCATGTAATTGAGTTGATCTAAAAGAAACAAAAACGGTCCCATCTTCACACAATTTAATCATTTGATTATGGTAGTAAGTTTTTTCTATTGCCTCTTCTGCTATCTCTTTTGGGAAAGATAATTCGAAAATAAACAATTTATCATCTCTGGGAGCAAACTTTACTTCTTTATTTAAAAATTCAGAAGCCTTAAAATTTTCAGGTACTTCAAAATATAAGCCAGTATTTTTTGCATACTTTATTCTATTCACAGAGTAAATCCCGGCTGTTTCCCGGTTTTTTTTCTTCCAGGCCAATATATAATAATGATGTCTTTTAAAAAATAAATATAATGGATCAATTCTGAATTTTTCAAATTTTCGGTTACTTGAAGCCCAATATTCAATTTCTATAGTTTCCTTATTTTTTATTGCTTCGATTAATATAGTGTTAATCTCTAAATCAATTTGGATATTTGGGTTAAAAATAAAATCGTGTGTATTTTCCGGGATAGGTGAAAATGGTAAACTATTATTTATGCCTTCCGGCAGTACCATAAGCAACTTGTCAATTATTTTTCTGAATCGTATTGAAAAATCATCATCATCACGGATAGACCTTTTTGATAATTCATCAAAAACTGTAAGGGTTTCAAGTTCTTCCTTTGTTAACATTACGCTTCTGATAAAAAAATTATCTCTGGTATAATAAAATCCACGCTTTGCAAAATCATATTCTATAGGAGCATCATAAGAATATTTCAAAAATTCTATATCTCTCAAAATGGTTCTTGAACTTACCTCTAATTTTGCAGCCAGTTCCTCAGAATTCGGGTACTTTCCTGATCGGATTTCTTCATCAATACGGGCTATTCTGCTTAGTTTAACTTTTTCTTCACCATTTTTACGGTTCATTCCGGACCTTTTCTCCTTCTGGTACTTTTAATATAGCATCAATGCCATGTCATGTAATGTCATGGTGAAATATTTTTTAACATGACATTATCTGTCATGGTTATTATGTTACATTAATAAATATAAAGCAATATAAGGAGCTAAATATGTCTGAAGTTCTTACACAATGGGAAATCGACCAGTTATTAACTGCCATCAATGCTGATGATTTATCACAGAATGGTTTTGACCGTTTGGAATCTTTTGAAAATTACCTGAAAGACCGGAAACTCAAACCGGAAAAACCTTATGGTATATTTGATAAAGATGTTTCTGTATGTAAATTCTTTGATTCAACTAATAATGATGATTTATTGGCAGATATTAAAAAGAAGAATAAAGAAGAGGGGCTTGGTAATATTAAAATTCCAGACACCAATATCGAGTTAATTAATTATTCCATATGTCCAAAATGTAAAAAAATTTACAGTTTCAAAGATATTATTTCTTATTATAAAAAGCCGTTAGTTGATGGAAAATTTAAATCCAGAGCCCATCAATTCCGGAATGATACCAGGGTTTTCTGTAGTGATTGTAATACATTTTTTCTACCTTCTCTTGTTATTGCTGATGGAACACCAATAAAGGAAGTCCAATTCCTATGCAGGGCTCAGACTATAGAAGCTGTAGAAGACTTTATGCTACTAAAAAATGTTAAAGTTTTAACCAGAAAAATGAGTAATATTATTTATAGGGAAAAATTAAAAGCAATAAAGAATGATGTTTCAATTATTGCTCTTAAGGAAAAACCTACCCTAATC
>Ga0099364_10013824_pt1 | contig 10799 bp, 11 predicted proteins | sample TergutTh196P3_FD_73070 | JGI IMG/M metagenome (GOLD analysis project Ga0099364, IMG submission 73070) | Microcerotermes parvus P3 segment gut microbial communities from Pointe-Noire, Republic of the Congo - Th196 P3 | ecosystem: Host-associated > Arthropoda: Insects > Digestive system > Gut ...
AAATTGTCGATAATGGCACTTCTCTATTTTGGAAAAGGAGATGCTTGCCCTATGCCGACCATACAAATTTCGTTACCTGAACCGCTTCGGCAGTTCGTTCAAAGCCGGGTTGTCGAACTTGGTCTCGACCATTCCGACCAGTATTTCGAACAACTACTCGAAGAGGAACGCCGTAAAAAAATCGACGAATACTACATGGAAAAAGTCCGTGAAGGTCTCGAAAGCGGTCCGCCGATCCGGGTAACGCCCGGCTTTTGGGACGCCATTGCCGATAAAGTCGAACAGGAGAACCGCAGAAGGTTCGATGACGACTGCATAGCCAAAGTCCAAGAAGCGATCGACCAAAACGAATGGATTCCTGAAGAAGAGTTTTGGAGGCGGATCGATGAAAATACACGGACCCGCCGCAACTCGCGCAAGCAGGAGGCGAGTTGATGACGTTGACACCGCTGTATTCATCGGCAGTTCAGTTGGATGTTGAGGAATACGTCGAGTATTTTGAAAGCCAGAGCGATTCGGTCGCCGACCGGTTTCGGGTTGCTATTGAGCAAACGGTCAAGATGCTCTGCGACTCTCCCGGACTCGGCTTGCGCTTCCATGCCGATCCGACGGGCTAGGTTTGCTATCGGACCATTTCGGGCTTCCGCAATTACCTGATTTTTTATCGCCGAGTGGACGACATACTCGAGATCGTCCGAGTCCTTCACGGAGCGATGGATTACGAAACTCTTTTCGATTGAGACCTCCTATGCGAACACTCCTCGCCATCTTGTTGTGCCTGTGCCTCGTGCAGAATGCGACCGCCCATCATAGGATAACAGACGCGTTTGTTGCAAATAAACAATGGTTCAAAGAACGCGGTGCTTTCTATCCCGAAGAATACAAAAAATTCGATGTGGAAGACTGGCCTGAACTAAAAGCAAGACTCGACCACTTGCTTACATTGCCAAAAATTCCCGCTGGAAACGCAATGTATGACAATGGCAGCCTGTACATACTTGCGAGAATCGCCCTGATTGATTGGCCCGATCCGCTCCGGGAAGAGGTCGCACTGCACTTGTTGAAAATCGCAACGGAAATGATCGAACGGCCCGGCTATTTCGACGGCGCGTTTGATTCCGGGGCATGGTATCCGGGACCGGCGGAATTTGCCGGTTTTCTCATCCTCGCACACGCCCAAATTGCGGAAACCGTTCACAAAGCGGAATTGACCGCATTGTGGAAAAGCACTCAAAATTTACAGGAACATCATCTTTTCCGCTGGCATCTCTTGAAAGCCCTGGAAATCCTGAGCCCGGCACCGGAAATTCCCGGAATGCTGAAGGAGTGGAATGAAATCTTTCTGAACCATAGAGGACAGAGCGTCGAAGCAAACGATCCCGACATGAATATGATCCGGTACGTATGGGACGCTTATACCCGCATAAAATTCAAAGATGCACCATTCAAGGACGCCGCGATTCCGCCGCACACGATTATCGTTTCAATAACGCCGGTACCGGAACATAGCGACTTCGCCGATACCGAAAAGACGGTTCCCCAATTCGTCGTCGGCGAAACGGTCGAAGTCCTGTACACGCTCCGCAATGACGACACAACACCATTTGCGTTCGATGAATCCTTTTTTCAAGCTCAAACCACGCTTACGTATCCGCCCGATCCGGCGGCTCCGAGCAAAATGTTCGACGAACATTGTAACACCGCCTTGCCGCGTCTGGAAACGAGAATCGTCGTTCTGAATCCCGGCGAAGAGAAATCGTACCGTGTCGTTCTCTTATCCGATCAATGGAACCCAAGGAAGTTTTGGTCAGCTCCCCATCGCGGCAGTTGGGCGCCCAGATGGGGGGGACAGGAAACGAGATGCGGCGCACTTGGTCGATATGGCATGATGTTCGAACGGCAAATCCCGGAGGGTTGGGACGATTATTTGCGTAACACAATGGGAACGGACCTTTTGCCGATCGGCGGAATTGATGCACCATTCTTTGAAGGCATATTTCGGGGTTACGGCGAGTTTGAAGCCATTGCACCGCCGGAAAGCGCAAAGGCGGAATTGCTCAATCGGGCAAAAGCGGCGATTCTCGATCCGCCGCATCCTACTTCTAATAACAAATCCGCTCGGCCGCCGGCAGAGTACACACGAATTTTCCTGCAAGCATACCATGCCGCCCCACGGGAAGTGGAACAACTATTGCTTGCTCATCGTGGCGGTCTTGACATGAATCGGTTACGATTGGCGTACACCTATTTGGAAATGTTTGATACGCCGGAGGCGGTTGCGGCAGTGGAAGCCATAAACAAATGGTATGTTCGTGACAACCTGCTCGGCTGGTTTCTTGGTCTCAAACCCTATCCCGGCAGGGGACTGGAAAGTTACATTTATTTTTGGATGTTCCTCCGTCGTTTGGCGATTGTCAGTCTCATTGGCACGGCAATCGTCGTTTTCCTGTTTCGCAAGCGTATTTTTGCAACGATAAAGGTACGTAAAGACAAAATCGGCAAAAATGTCGGCTGAAGTCGATGCAGAGAAACGTTTTTAAGCCGTGGCGTTTGTCGGTAATTTCCCAGCGCCGCTTGCTTTTGTGGAAAGAATTGTCGATAATGGCATATCTCTATTTTGGGAAAGGAGATACTTGCCCTATGCCGACATTACAAATTTCGCTACCGGAACCGCTTCAGCAGTTTGTCCAAAACCGGGTTGTCGAACTTGGTCTCGACCATTCCGACCAGTATTTCGAACAGCTGCTCGAAGAGGAACGCCGTAAAAAAATCGACGAATACTACATGGAAAAAGTCCGTGAAGGTCTCGAAAGCGGTCCGCCGATCCGAATCACGGAAGAAAACCGCAACGCTTTTTGGAACGGTATCCGCCAAAAAGCGAGACAATTGCGAGACGCCCGTGCCACGGAGGTTGCAAAATGAGTCTCGTTGGATTTCGTCACCCCCGCCTACGCGGGGATGACGGAACATCGGGAAATGGCGGAACGTTTAAAGTCCTTCCAAACTTTTACACGTCCGACGACATCCTTGAAATCGTCCGAGTCCTTCACGGGGCGATGGATTACGATAAACTCTTCGATTGATATACCGTATCCTGCTTGAATCATGGACTTTCGAGAGTTAATCAGCGGCGAACGTCACGGCTTTGTGGCGGCATTGCTTCGCACCGGCCTCGGTGTCTTAGAGATTCCTTACGCAGCGATCGTTGCAACGAGGAATCTTTGTTACGATAACGGACTTTTTCGTACACGGCGACCGGCGATTCCGATTGTTTCGGTCGGCAATCTGACGCTCGGCGGTACCGGAAAAACGCCAATGGTCGCATGGCTCGTCCAATTTTTTCTCGATCAAGGCCGAAAGCCGGGAATCATCAGCCGTGGTTACGGCAAAGCGGGGAACGGTGTCAACGACGAGTTTTTGGAACTCGCTTTTCGTTTTCCGATGGTTCCACATCGGCAGAATCCGAACCGTGTTGCCGCTGCTGAAGAATTTTTGCGAAACGCCGATGCCGATATTTTGATTTTGGACGATGCCTTCCAACATCGGCGCATTGCACGGGATTGGGACATCGTTTTGCTCGACACTTTGGAACCCTTTGGCTTCGACCGGATTTTTCCGCGCGGAACACTCCGGGAATCAGTCACGTCGCTCCGCCGGGCCAATGCCGTACTGTTATCCCGTGCCGACCGAATCACCGAAGACGAACGGCGGCGTATCCATGAACGTGTTCTAAATCTTGCTCCCAATGCCGTTTGGGGAGAAGTTGCCCATATTCCGTCTTCGCTGGTTTCGCCTTCCCGGCAGGAATTCGGTGTTGCGGAACTCAGCGGCCAGCGGGTTCTCGGTTTCTGCGGCATCGGCAATCCCGCTGCCTTTCGAGCAACCTTGGAGCAATGCGGAGCCGAAGTCGTCGATCTCATTTCGTTTCCGGATCATCACCGTTTCACGGCGGACGATCAGGCTCGCCTTGCGGACCTTGCCGCAAAATCCGATGTTGACGTATCGGTTTGTACAATGAAAGACCTCGTCAAACTCGGCGAGTCCGATACACTTGGCGGCAAACCGCTCCGTGCCGTTGCCGTTCGGATTCAATTCCTCGAAGGAGAATCGCGGTTTCGGGGAGTGTTCCGCGATACCGTGCCTCACCAATAGGCGACCATTTTGAGGTATAGGCGATTTCTCTGAAAATCGCGTCCGGTATTCCGACACGAAATCTCCGGCTCCTTGGGGGCTTGCAAAACACGGCTCCTTCCAGGATGATATGCGAGGTGTTAGCGGTAATCGACGGTCCACCCTTTTGCCCATTGTAAGCCTCCAAATCCTTTTCAACGATGAAACGCCATCTCACTGTTTTCCTTGTGTTGTTTTCCTGTCCCACCATGTGGGCCGAACCGTTGCGGTATGAGGGTTCGCCGAATCTTCCCGGTAATGGTAAGCATGTCGTCCTTGTTTCCGGTGACGAGGAGTACCGTTCGGAGGAGGCGGTTGTTCAATTGGGGCGAATTCTTGCGAAGCGGCACGGATTCGATTGCACGGTGTTATTCGCCATTGATCCGGCGAGTGGTGAAATTGATCCGGTTTGCCAAACGAACATTCCGCATTTGGAATCGTTGGAAACGGCGGATGTCCTGATCGTCAACCTGCGGTTTCGCAATCTTGTGGACGACCAAATGAAGCATTTCGATGACTATCTGAAGAAGGGCAAACCGGTTCTCGGGCTACGCACGTCGACCCATGCGTTCAATATTCCTCGTGACAGAGTGTATGCCCACTACAGTTTCAACTATCCTGATGAAGGCCCTTGGAAGCAAGGGTTTGGACGGTTAGTCCTCGGTGAAACGTGGATTGACCATCACGGACATCACGGTAAGGAGGCGACGCGTGGTATCATCGTTCCGGAGCAGAAAGACAATCCGATCGTCAGCGGTTGCGATGATATTTTTGGGCCGACGGATGTTTACACCGTTCGTCTTCCGCTACCAGGTGACTCGAAGCCGCTCGTTTACGGTCAGGTTTTGAAGGGGATGCAATCGACCGACAAACCGGTCGAAGGGATGAAAAACGAGCCGATGATGCCGATTGCCTGGACAAAAACGTACCGAATCGACGATGGCCCTGTTGGGCAGGTGTTCACAACAACAATGGGTTCCTCGCAGGACTTGGAAAGCGAAGGTTTGCGACGTCTGTTGGTCAATGCAGTCTATTGGCTGGTCGGTAGGGAAGATCGAATTCCGAGGTCGGCGAATGTTGACATCGTTGGCACCTACGAGACCCGCTCGATGGGCTACGCCGACCACAAAAAGGGCCTCAAACCGCAGGATTTTGCGATTCCTCAATAACCAACTCAAACTGCAAACACCCTTTTTTTGCCACGGAGAGCACGAATATTCACGGATCAATCGGTGAATATGAACGCATTTTTTTCAAGAAGAAATTCCTCTTTTATTTCTTGTCTCTTCTCCGTGTTTTTTCGTGTCATCCGTGGCTAACAGGAAATCAGGCTTTTACAGTTTGAGTCACCAAATGACACCAATTCTTGGGAGAGAGGATAGGCCAAGCACTATTGCGCCAGTTTTTTCCCCGGTCGACAGATCGTTTGGTAGAGTCGTTCGAAATCGGCGTGGTTGGCAAAGGAAATCACGAGTTTGCCCTTGCCGCTTTTGTCGGTCTGTGTCAGTTTGACCTTCATTCCGAGGCGTTGGCGGAATTCCTCTTCGAGTTTGCGGACCTGTTCGCTCTTCGTTTCGACAGGCCGGGCTTTTCCCGTCTTGTCGACGACGTTCCAGTTTTTGTCGATTGTTGCTCCAGTGTTTACCAGATCACGGACGAACGCTTCGGTATCACGGACGGTCCAGTCTTCCTTTTGGATGCGAGCGACGATTTCGTGTTGTTCATGTTCTTCCAGAGGTAGTAGAGCGCGGGCATGGCCGCTTGCAAGACCTTTTTGAACGTATTCCTTGAGCGTCGGCGGCAGGTCGAGCATACGTAATAGGTTCGAGACCGTGGAACGTCCCAGTTGGAGTCGCTCGGCAAGTTCGTTGTGAGTTCCGCCGTACATTTCCAGATACTTGGCGAAGGCTGTCGCCTTGTCAATGTCGTTGAGGTCTTCCCGGTGGAAGTTTTCGACCATTGCGAGTTCCATCATCCCGCGGTCGTCGACGGCGACGATGTGGACGGGCATCTCACTCCAGCCGGATCGCATGGCGGCGCGGTGTCGACGTTCCCCGGCGACGATTTGAAACCGTTCCCCCATCCGCCGGGCGACAATCGGCTGCAACAAGCCGTGTGCTTGCATACTCGCCGCCAGTTGGTCGAGTTCCTCCTCGTCAAAATGTTGACGCGGTTGGAACGGATTCCTGTCGATCAACATAATATCGACAGTGTTCGGCGTTTTGGTGGAAAGTTGTTGTAGTATCGAATCGGTCTCGACGGCGTTGGGAACGTCCGCCTTATCCAGATCGAATGGCGTCTGTTCGGCACCGCCGGCGCGTCCGAGCAGCAGTTCTTCAAGTCCGCGTCCTAATCGTTTCGGTTTAACATCAGCCATGTCCCAGTACCTCCATGCAAAGTTCGGTGTAAGCTCGTGCTCCGCGAGAACGAGGAGCGTAATCGAGGATCGGCTGCCCGTAACTGGACGCCTCTCCAAACGCAACGTCTCGCGGAATCACCGTTTTGAACACAATGTCTCCACAAAAATCACGGACTTCGGCTTCGACTTCGAACGTCAACTCCAATGACGCATCGTACATCGTCAGCACGACTCCGCCCTGTTCCAGTTTTTCCCGTGTCGTCGCCTCGACCATCTGCGTGAATCCTTGCATTGCAAAGAATTCACACTGGATCGGTATCCAGACCGCCGTGGAAGCCGACAGCGCAATCTGCGTCAGGTTTCCCAGCGACGGCGGACAGTCGAACAGCACGAAGTCGTATCCGTTCAGCTCCCGACTCAGTTGGCTCCGTATCCGTTGGTTTTGCCGCTGATCGGTCCGTGTGAGGGCTTCAATGTCGGCGAATCTTCGGCTTCCCGGCAGAAGATCGAGGTTCTCGGTCCGTGTTCGGACGACGGAATCGGCCAGCGGCGTCCCGGCAACGAGCGGATGCGCGTTTGCCGGTTCGGCGCTAAGTCCGCACGTTGCATTACACTGCGGATCGAGGTCGACGAGCAGCGTTCTTCCTGCCGCCTTTGCCAAGGCATCGGCAAGGGAAATCGCGGTCGTCGTCTTTCCGACTCCGCCTTTCTGATTGGCAACGCAAAACGCTCGAACCATCTGTTGGGGGGCGGGAGTGGGGCGGGGCTTGGGAAGTTGTCGGCGGATTGTCGCAAAAACCGAGATTCTTGTCAACGCCGATTTTTGGCGGTTCCCCGTGTTTGTCAATCGCCAATTGAGATCGGTTGGCGGAGTTTGATCGCCTCCATCTGTTTGAGAGCAAGACTCAAGGCATCACGGGCCAAAACGCCGTCGAGAATCTCCGATGCCTTGCCGCTTTTCACGGCATCAGTCGCCTCCTTGAGTTCGTTGGCGAAGACCTGTATTTCGTCGTAACCGGGCAGTTCCGGCTTTTCGACCTTGCCGTCGGCGGTCAGAACGGTCGGCGGCGCTCCGAGGAACGATTCGTGGAGCAGCGTCGCTTTTTCGAAATGCACTTCGTAACCGTGCATAAAAGGACGACCTTGCTGACCAATGGCGCCGCTGATTGACGTAACAACAAGGTTCGGATCGTCATATAGAAATTGCGAACTGAAATACTCCGGCACACCGTTACGGAGCCGCCCGACGCTCTGTACCGTCTTTGGCATTCCGAAGAGCAAACGGATGAAATGAGCGTCGTGAATATGCAGGTCGAGCAACGGGCCGCCGCAGGTTTCCATGTCGTAAAAGTTGGCGATCCATGTCGGATCGGAAATCACGCGGTTGAAATGTCCGCCGAGCAACTTTCCGTAGCGTCCGCTGCGCACGGCATCGAGAACGAAGCCGTGTGAGACGAAAAACGGCAAAACGTGGGCGACTTGGAAGGATTTTCCGCTCCGTTTTGCGGCAGCGACCATGGCGTCGGCCTCGGCGATCTTCAATGAAATCGGTTTTTCCGACAGGACGTGCTTTCCGGCGTCGAGAGCGGCAATCACTGCGGCGGCGTGACCGCTCGGCGGCAGACAGACATCAACCATATCGATGTCTGGATTAGCGAGCATCTCGGAAAGTTCCGTGTACGTCGCAATGCCGGAAAGGTCCATCACCGTGCCTTGTGGTCCGAAGTTGCCTTTGATTTTCGTCCAATCGCCTTTGAGACGCTCCGTGAGCTTCTCGCAGATGGCAACGACCTTGACACCTTCCAGCTTTTGGTAAGCCAGATAGTGCATCATTCCCATGAAACCGAGTCCGGTGATTCCGATGTTGAGCATGGTTGTTGAGGGGGGGAGTGGTTAGTGGTTAGTGGTTAGTGGTTAGTGCAGTTCTAACGTTTGTGTACCAAACGCCCCTCACCCTAACCCTCTCCCAAAGGGAGAGGGGACAGGATGGCACAGTACGCCAACGTTGGAACCGCTCTAGTGGTCACTAACCCCGCTTCACGGTTCATCCATTGCTTCGCGGTACGGTTGTTTCTTTTTATAGGATTCGAGTTCCTTTTTGAGTTCGTCGAGCCGCTCTTTGTCGTCGGGATCGTTTTCGGCGATTTCAATACATTTTTTCGACCATTCGAGAGCCTTGTCGAAATCGCCGAGCTCGGCGTAGGCGGCGGCCAGCGTACTGAGAATGTACGCCTTTTTGTATTCGGTCAGTTTGCATGCCTTCTCGGCGAGTTCCAATGCCCGCTTGCCGTTGCGAATCATGTCAATCGGCGACGTCGACAGAACCCAGGAAAGATTGTTGAGGGACATTTCATCGTCCGGCTCGGCTTTCAACACCGCATCGTAAGCCTTTACGGCGTCGGAATGTCGATTGACGGCAAGGGACAGCATTCCTTTGTCTCGGAGATAGGCGACGTTTTCCTGATCTTTTTCGAACAAGGCGTTTAGTAGGTCGAGCGCCTGGCGGTTTTTCTTTGCCTTCGAGAGATAATGGACTTTCATCAGGCCGACCTTCATCGGATTTATCTGCTCGGCATTCACGTCCATGATTTTGTCGATCACCTCAACGGCTTTGTCGTAATCCTTGGCGCTTTCCAAAATCCGAAGGTAGAGCTGTGAGATCAGCAGTTCGCTTTCGTTTTCCTTGAACAGAACTTCAGCAATTTTTCCGGCCTCAACAACATCGCCCTTTTCGAGGAGAATCTCCGCTTTCAGCCCGCGGTACAGCACGTTATCGGGCAGAATACGCAGGGCGGCGTCTATATCTTTCAAGGCGTTGTCGTAATCCTTGACCGTCTGATAAATTCCAGCTCGAACAAAAAGGATCGACGCGTCGCCCGGATTCTTTTCACGAAGATCGGCAAGCAGTTTGACGGCGTCTTCCGTTTTTCCCATTCGAGCAAGTATTTTCGCTTTCTCGATGACGAGCTTTTCCTTCGGCCGATCGCCGATGATTTTGTCCAAGGCATCAATCACGCTGATGGCGTCCTCGTACCGTTCGGTGTCGGTAAGCGGGTCGACGAGCATGAGCAAGGCGCTGGGGTTTTCCGGTTCCTTTTCGACGATTTTTTTGAGTATCTCAATGGCGGCATCGGTTTTCTTCAGATCGAGCAGGCTCATCGCATGGAGGAGCAGCAATGGCGTATCGGCATTCGTTTCGACAGCTTTGGCAAGTATTTCCTCTCTTTTGACCGGATCATTTTCCAACAGCAATTTGAATTTGACGATTTCGACACGCATTTCGCGATTGTCCTTCGCTTTTGTTTCGGCCAGTTCAAGAGCTTCGGCGGCTCGCTTGGTGTCGCCGTCCGGCAAAAGATTCAACTGAGCAATCAACAGGAAGGGAAGCGGCTGGTCGGTAATCACCAGGACGGCGCTTTCCAGGTCGACGAGAGCAGCCTTTCTCGCAACGGCCGCGTCCGGCGTCATCTGACCACCTACAGCCTTGAGCAGTCTGCCGGCGTTAAACAGCCCGCGTTGTAGCTGTGTCGAGGCGAGGAGCTGGTTGCAGTAATTTAGGTTTTCGCCGGAAAGTCCCTCTTTTTTCGCTTGGAGACACAGTGCGATGACCTTCGCCATGTCATCGATCGACGAGGCTTTCAGTTTCTCTTCGGTCGCCTGGTCGAGAATCGCGGCGCCGGGGTTGTCGTCTTGTGCCGAAAGCGAACCGGGACAGACAAACAATGAAAAAACAACACAAAGACCGAGCAGCGGCAAGTATTTCGTCATAGGAATAGCGAAGAGAGGTAGTGCGGTCAACGGGTTACGAATCTGTGCACGTTCGGCGGTCATTATACAAAAAAATCCGGCCGTCGGCAAGGGAGAAACCGGCAATCCCCGTGAAGCGGGTCTCTTGACTTTTGTACCGTTTTGCCAATAATGAACGCTGTCCCACCTTTTATCGACGCGGGAGACCGTGTCTTGTAGCACGATGGCAAAGAAGGTCAAACTTGCGGTACTGATTTCCGGAACGGGCCGGACCCTGAAAAACATGATCAATCGGATCAAGGAAGGCACACTCGACGCCGAGATTAAACTTGTCGTTTCCAGTTCGTCTTCCGCTCGCGGCTTGCAATACGCCGAGGAAGAGGTCATTCCGATCGAGATTTTGGAACGCCCCAACTTCAAGTCGCAAGGGGAGTTCAGCACGGCAATTTTCAATGCCTGCCGAGATGCCAAGGTCGATTACATCGCGATGGCCGGTTACATTAAGTTCCTCGATATTCCGGAC
>Ga0099364_10013825_pt1 | contig 10798 bp, 8 predicted proteins | sample TergutTh196P3_FD_73070 | JGI IMG/M metagenome (GOLD analysis project Ga0099364, IMG submission 73070) | Microcerotermes parvus P3 segment gut microbial communities from Pointe-Noire, Republic of the Congo - Th196 P3 | ecosystem: Host-associated > Arthropoda: Insects > Digestive system > Gut ...
ATTAAAATATTAGACCTCCTCGGAAATTAAAACGTGATGTATGAACACAGATGATTTTTCGTCAAACAAGGCAATTTTGACGAGAATATCATGGATATTTGAGGATAAATTAACACCGTGTGACGGGAAATCTTCCGTTCATACATCGCGAAGTGGTTTTCGAGGAGGTCTATTAGAAGAGCTTAAAGAAGATGCTTAGATTATATTGCCAAACATCCAAAATAATTGTTGTGCAAAAAGAGAGGACGATCAAAATTGAGCGAAAATATTAGAGTAGTTGTAGGAAAAGGAAGCTGCGGAATCGCTGCGGGTGCAAGCGAAATATATTCATTTTTCGAACAGGAGCTTACGGCGGCTGAGTCGGTTTCGCCGACGGGCTGTATCGGAGCTTGCTATCTTGAACCTATAGTAGATATATATGACGGTGATAAAAGGAGCACATATGTCCGGGTAGGGAAAGAAGCAGCGGCGGAAATATTAAAGCTTTTGAAAGGCGAAGTCAACAATGCCGGTAAATATTCAATACCTAAACGAGATCTGGATTATTTGAACTCCCAAAACCGTATAGCGTTACGAAACTGCGGAATCATAAATCCGGAAAATATCGTTGAATATATCGGACGGGACGGTTATGCCGCTATAAAAAAATGCCTTATGCAAATGACACCGGAACAAATTATTGAGGAAATGAAAATATCCGCTTTGGCCGGGCGCGGCGGAGCAGGCTTTCCGACATGGTTTAAGTGGAACGCTGCACGAAACTCGCCCGGAGAAATTAAGTATATGATTTGCAATGCGGACGAAGGCGATCCGGGTGCGTTTATGGACAGAGCAATAATCGAGGGCGACCCTCACGCAGTAATAGAGGGAATGCTTATCGCCGCTTATGCGGTAGGTTCAAACGAAGGGATTGTGTATGTTCGTGCAGAATATCCTTTGGCTGTTACAAGGCTGGAAAAAGCGATCAAACAGGCAAAGGAACACGGAATGCTGGGCAACAATATTTTGGGCAGCGGATTTAATTTCGATATACGCATTAAAGCCGGTGCCGGCGCTTTTGTATGCGGCGAAGAAACTGCGCTGATAGCCTCGCTGGAGGGTGAACGCGGAATGCCCCGGCTCAAACCGCCGTTCCCCGCTCAAAAAGGGTTTTGGCAAAAACCCAGCAATATAAACAATGTAGAAACTTTCGCCAATGTTCCGTGGATTATTCGTAACGGCGGTACGGCGTTTTCCGAAATAGGCACCGAAAATTCAAAAGGTTCAAAAGTTTTTGCGCTTGCCGGTAAAATTGCGAACGGCGGTTTGGTGGAAATCGCAATGGGTAAAACGATCCGCGAAGTTATAAAGGGTGCGGGCGGTGTCAAAGACGGCAAAGAATTCAAGGCTGTTCAAATGGGAGGGCCGTCCGGCGGCTGTATTCCGGCTTCGCTGCTTGATACCCCGATAGATTACAAAGCGCTTACCGCAACCGGAGCGATAATGGGTTCGGGCGGCATGGTAGTTACGGATGAAGACACCTGCATGGTGGACATGGCACGGTTTTTTTTGGACTTCACTTGTAAGGAAAGCTGCGGGAAGTGTACGCATTGCCGTATCGGAACCAGGCGTATGCTCGAAGTTTTAGAGCGAATTTGTGACGGAAAAGGACAACCCGGCGACATCGAGCTGCTGGAGGAACTTGCCGTACAAATAAAGGACGGTGCGTTATGTGCGTTGGGTCAAACCGCTCCCAACCCGGTATTGACGACGATCCGTTATTTTAGGGATGAATACGAAGATCATGTCCAACACAAAAAATGCACGGCACATTCATGCAAATCAATGCTTAAATATTCTATTATTCGCGAAAAATGCACGGGATGCACATTATGCGCGCGAAAATGCCCGGTTAAGGCAATCACCGGGGAACTAAAAAAGCCGCACATTATTGATAACGAAAAATGCACAAAATGCGCTAAATGCGCCGAAATTTGCAAATTCAATGCGGTAGATGTAAAATAATACAGGTATCCAGCCCAGTTTGATATATAAGGATTTTGAAAGGAAGCACCCCCATGATTGATGCACACAAAAATGCAGACCGTTTCAAGGGGTTTGCGGATTTATACGACAACACGCGTCCTGCTTGCCCGGAATATGCGGTGAAGGTTTTAACTCGCTATCTCGGACACCGCCCGCAAACCGTGGTGGATATGGGTTGCGGAACTGGATTATCTACACTTGTTTGGAAAAACGCGGCGGATAAAATTATAGGCGTTGAGCCGAGCGAAGATATGATTGCTCATGCCATCGCAAACGCAGAGAGCACAAAAAACATTGAATTTATACGCGCTTTTTCCGATAAAACCGGGCTTGAAAGAGGTATTGCCGATATAATAACCTGTTCGCAGTCCTTTCATTGGATGGAGCCGGGATTGACTTTACGGGAAGCCGCCCGATTGTTGAAGCCCGGCGGAATATTCGCGGTTTATGATTGTGACTGGCCGCCGGTATGCGATGCCGCCTTGGATTCGGCATATCAAGACTTGGATGATTATTTTGATAAAGTTGAAACCGATGTTTCAGATTTTGTCAAATACCCAAAAGGACAGCATCTTGAAAACATACGCAAGTCAGGACATTTTGGATATGCAAGAGAAATTGTATTCGCTAACACCGAAAGCTGCGATGCGAATCGTTATTATAGCTTTGCGTTATCACAGGGCGGTACACAGGTTATTTTAAGAAAAAATCCAACGCTCGTTGAAAAAGAAACAGCCGAATTTAAAATAGCGGTAGACAATTATTTTGAGAATAAAACTTTACCGATTGAATTTTGTTATCGTCTGCGGTTGGGGATAAGATTATGATTGAAACCATAGTTAGGGTTGGAACTTGTCAAACATCCGAAATAATTGGAAATCCGTCCGAAACAATTGCTTGTCTTTTTCAGTTTGCAAAAGAAGCCGAGAACAAAAATGTAGATTAAAGTTTTTTCGGAGTTATCAACCTGAAGTTGATTTTAGTTTCCCCATTTTAAAAATGGAATAATCAATAAAGCTCGATATAAAGCAATTTTCAACAATTCTCGAATTGTTATATTGATAAATGGAACAAAGAGTTTACAATCGTAAAAAAAACTGTTAAAACAGCAGAAAGACTATCCTGCGGTTTACGGGATTTCTCAGAAAAAGAAAGGCAAACTTCATTGGACAACTACAACCAAATCGTAAAAAGCTATATCAACGACAGAACAGTTTATGCACTTGACGGATCAGACACAGTGAAACCGTACAGCGAAAAAATGGAAGGTTTGGAGATAGTCCGCGACGGAAGCAGAGGGAAACTGGAAAAAGGATATTGGACTTTGGAAATCGCCGCATTGACTTCTGTTACAAAAGGTTTATGACAGGGTCTATTCTGTTTCCGAAAAAGGATTTATCAGTGAGGATGACGAGATATTGAAAGGTTTACGATATTTGAGCAAAACTTTCGGAAACAAAGGCATTCGTACAATGGGGAAACTCAAAATTTTCAATAACTTGACAAGTTTATATTAAAGTTATATAGTGTAATTATGAAAAAATTATATCCGAGCGACATAATCAAAGAATCATTTTCTATTATCGAAACTGAATCGCCCGCCTGGCGGACGTAAAATAATATTTTGTGTGCAAGAAGAAAAATTGACAGGAGAAAACACATGACAACGACATATTTTATACGACACGCATTTTATTCGAGAAAGTGAGAAGTTATTACAAAAGTTACCCTTGTGGTATTTGAGAAGAAAGAAAAAAGCTAAATTTATGAGCGTTTTACCGCAATATCAAAACGGTTTTATAGAAAGAATTTTACTATGGATTTAAAAACAGCACTAAAAAATACACAAAACATTTATCCGCGCTTTCCGCGGGAGGAACTGGAATATCTCCGTGAACATAAAGACGAAGCTATACCTGAACTTTTACGGCGGCTGGATTTAGCTGTGAAAGATGATTATACGGGAAATATTGAGTACGCTATTTTCCTGCTCGCTGAATTTCGGGAGAATAAAGCACTACCGAATTTGCTCGAAATCCTCCGTATGGATGAGGACAATATTGATTGGATTTTAGGTGATACTCTAACCGAAGGTTTCTGCGCTGTCATCGCTTCTTGCGCCGCAAAAAAGGATATCCCTGACATTAAAGACATTGTACTTGATGAGTCCTTATATGAATTTGCACGTTTATGTGCTGTGGATGCATTGCAAGTGCTGTATGTTGAGGGTGTAATTAGCCGCGATGAAATGGTCGGTTTTATCGGCCATATTTCCGATAAATTCGGCGATGATATTTCTTTTATTGAAAGTATTGCATTTATGTGTGCCCAACTGCACTTTGACGAATTTACCGATATGTTAAAACTCTATTATGCAGCAAAAAAATTCGGCGAAAATGAAGACTGGGAAACATGGCAAAAGTGGCTTGCCGAAACAACCCGCGAAAACGCTGTCCAAAAGCTCAAAGATGAGGACAGATGGTGCCATTACATTACTGACTGTTGTGCGGCAATGGACTGGTGGCCTATTTTAAATAATAAAGCCGACTACGATTGGGGAAGAAAAATCGGCGTTAACGAGCCTTGCCCCTGCGGCAGCGGAAAAAAATTCAAAAAATGTTGCAAATGATAAAACGATAGAAGCATTTGAATAGGGCGGACCTTCCACCAGACCGCTGTTTGTGGGAAATCCCGACCACATCAATGTGTATTTATTTATCTGCATGATTGCCTTGATGGTTATGGGGATTACTCAAAACAGAAGGTGCTACTAAATTAGGACAGGCTTGGCTTATTCCCAAAGATGCGCCGAAACCGATTGATGGGCATATCAAAGCCGCCAAAGCTGAGAAAATAAAGGAGTAAATAATTTATGAAGGCAATGGAAGTCAATTTTCGCGAGTTTATAACGACTGGACGGCGTACATTTTCAATTCCGGTTTATCAGCGTAATTACGAATGGAAAGAGCCTGAATGTTCAAGGCTTTTTAGCGATATTGAAGCTATCGCCGGCGGAAGTGGGAGCCATTTTGTCGGAACGATTGTTTATGTGACCTCCGAAAACTCAAATGCGACTTGGAGCGAGTTTACCGTTATCGATGGGCAGCAGCGTATTACAACGGTTTTACTTCTGCTAAAGGCTATTCATGAACTCACAGACAGCGATGATATAAAAGACGAAATTTGGGATGATTACCTTACTAACAAACGGGCGCGGGAAGAAAAATATCGTCTCAAATTAAAGCCGATTGAGAGTGATGCAATTACTTGGAATCAAGTAATTGACGGAAATGAACCGGAAAATATTTCGTCTAATTTGTGGAAAAACTACGAATTGTTCAGGCGAAAAGTCAATGGCAGCTCCTTCTCCCCGCAGGAAATTTTTGAAGCTATTGGGAAACTTGAAATTGTTTATATTCAACTTGAAACGGGGAAAGAAAATCCGCAGGTTATTTTTGAGAGCATTAACTCCACGGGTCTAGACCTAACAGAGGGTGATAAAATTCGTAACTTTCTTTTAATGAACTGTGATTCACAGGAAAAACAATTGCGCCTATATAAAGATTATTGGGTGAAGATTGAGCAATACCTAACCCCACAAATTATACCTAATTTTGTCCGTGATTATCTTACAATGAAAAGAGGCGAACTGACAAATAAAAATGCTGTGTATGAAACATTTAAGAAGTTTTTCCGAAGCTATTATGACGGAACTGAAGAGGATGTGCTGAAAGAACTTTGCCGTTTTGCGGAATACTATTTTTGGTTCCGATCTTTAAGAAGCAATAACGATGAATTGAACTTCTTGCTCAGGCAATTCCATGAAATGAGGTCCTTTGTTGCTTTTCCTTTTATGCTTTGGATATTTGATAAATGTTACAACGAAAACCGAATTTCAAAAGAGCAGCTTCATGAATCGCTTAATACGCTTCTGTGCTATCAATACCGGCGTATTATTTGCAAATACAGCACAAACGCTCTCAATTCTACATATACGGTTTTATCTCGTGAAATTGGAAATGCAGAGGATATTCCGAAAAAATTGCTTGATATTCTGACTAAGAAGGTCAGGACACAAACATTTCCGCGTAATGAAGAATTTAAGGCAGCATTTGCAACTTTTGATTTATATTCGGCAAAACTTGCAAAATATACACTTGCTATGCTTGAAAACAAAATGAGCCCGCGTGAGCAGGTATCGCTGACAGCGTTAATAACTATTGAACATATAATGCCACAAACCTTATCAACAACTTGGAAAGCAGATCTTGGCAAGGATTTTGAGCAGATTCAAGCTCAGTGGCTACATACTGCCGGAAATTTAACCTTGAGCGGTAGTAATCCCGAACTCGGAAATAAAAGTTTCAGCGAAAAGAAAATTGTGTTCGCCACATCAAATTTTGCATTATCGCGAGAGCTAGCTGCCGTTCCGGCTTGGTTGGAAACGAACATTAAAGAGCGCGGAAATAAATTGGCAGAAATGGCTTTGCAAATTTGGTCGCTCCCGGACGGTTATAATACTACGAAAAGCGATAGTGAAATTGACTATTCGACTTCTTATAATATTATGGATAATATTCGGGTAACGGGTGAAAAACCACGCAGCTATATCAATGCAGATACAGAAAAAAGTGTGGATTCTTGGAAAGCACTATTTTTTGGCGTGTGCCGCGATTTATATTCGCTGGATTCTGCGACCTTTGATAAAGTTGTTAGACACGAAGTATTTGTTAATCGTCATTTGGCTGAACCAATCAACAGCGATTACCAGTTTAGAATAAAGTCCAACGAAGAAATATGCCCAGGCTATTATGCAGAAACAAATTTTTCTGCACAAGACTTCCTGACTTTTACTCAAATTGTTGCGGAAGTTTATAATTGGGAAGAAGAATTATTCTTTACATTCAAGCGCAACTATGCTAATCAACGCAATAACTCGGCATCATCAGAAGAATTTGATACTAATCCCATTTTAAAAACCGTTGAAAACGAGTGAGTAGTTTTTTAAGAAAAACGAATAACGAACGAAGTTTGAAACGATGATTTTAATGTGGGATTAGTATGACATCGAAGATGATGAACTTGAGGAAATTTCAAGTCAAGAATTTCAAAACAACTGCGTTTTAAAGCTCGAAAAAAAATTTGGCATAAACATGGTCAAGAAGGGGCGAAGTGCCTATTCTTCCGCTGACAACAAAAGAGGTTTTATTGTAAGAACGTCTAGAGCGTACACGCAAGGCGATAGAGAAAAGTATTGGTTCGCATATAAAAAGCCTTCGTATATTGAGCAATGCGAATCAAAGTATGTTATTTATGGCTGCAAAAACGAAAATACGCTAATATGCCTACCCGTTGATGTTCTTGAACAATGGCTCGAAAACTTGAATGTTTCAAGAGATAATAATGGCGATATTTCACACTGGCATATTGTTATCCTGAAAGACGATGAAAACAATATGAATTTACTTTTATCTAAGCCGCATATTCAAGAGATTTCACTCAATGAATATATGATGAATTATTAAAAACATACAAACATGCTCTCCAATCGGTTCAACGCCCTGCCAAGCGCGCCTATAAACAGGACGAAAAAAGGTTAAGGGTTTTAGCAAACGTATGACACCGCGTTCCGAAAAAGAGTTAGGACATAATGTGCGCTCTCATTTGAAAAAGGTGCAGATGAATCAAGAAAATATCCAAAAATGATTTTAATAACCCCAATCATCAGCACGCCAACTACCGGTTTTATTGTTTCGAATAACAATCCACATCCAATCAGTATAATCAGAATCAGGATTAAATCCACCATCACCGCCTGTAGCATCTACATAAAAATCCGAAAATAAAATAATGACATTCTCTTTATCGATGCCGTTTACAGAACCCATGCCACCAGACATATAACTTTCAACTTGTCTCGTGTAATAATGAAGTTTAAGCGGTTGACATATGGGGAGAGAATAGCTATACTTAGGATTGATATGACTACTAAAAAAAATGATGCAAAGGAACTGAACGGGATAATAACCGATATACAGCATTTTTCGGTGCATGACGGTCCCGGTATTCGTACAAGTGTGTATTTCAAGGGTTGTAATATGGATTGTGTGTGGTGCCATAATCCGGAAACGATCTGTTTTGAGCCGGAATTTATGTTATACGGTGAAAGGTGTATCGGCTGCGGAAAATGTCAGGAGGGTTGTTTTGCCGGCGCAAAAATCGAATGCGGTAAAAGATATACTGTTAGTGAGCTTGTTGCCGAGATTGCCGACGACAAGCCGTATTATAAGGACAGCGGAGGTGTTACGCTGACGGGAGGGGAGCCGACCTGTCAGGCCGATTTTGCCGAAGCTGTGTTGAAAGAGTGCCGGGTTCAAGGAATCAAGCGGGCTGTCGAAACTAATATGACCCGTTCTTGGAGTACGCTGGTGCGTGTCCTTTGTTTGTGCAACTATATTATGTGCGACCTAAAAGCATGGGACAAAGACCTGCATATAAAGTGCACAAAAATTGCAAATGACAGAATAATTGAGAACATAATAAAAATGGATAGCCTTGGGATACCGTTCACCCTGCGGACGGTCGTTGTGCCGGGTGTTATGGACAGCGCGGACGAAATTAAAAATATTGCCGGATTCGCAGCAGGGTTGAAAAACATAGAAGCATATGAGTTATTGTCCTATCACGCTCTGGGCTCATCAAAAATAATTGAAAACAAAGCTCAGCGGCAAAAATTCGAAACACCGTCTTTGGAGCTAATGAACAAACTGGCAGATATAGCGCGCGGTGAAGGAGTTACGGTAAAAATCGATGCAAAAAAAACAATTTAAACTTCTGTCCGGATACCTCACTTCTTTACAGGTATTTTGGTGTTTAAATTTTCCGTGTCCGGGGAACTATTAAGAGCAAAATCTAAAAATTAGGGGACGATATAAAAATGACTTATAACGACAGATACAGGCAGTTACGCGAAACAAAAATTAAACACACGCAGGATAAGATGGCACAGCAGGGGTACATGGATGCGGACGATTACGGAAGCATACCTTTGCCCGACGGCTACAGCTTTACTCCGAACCCTGCGGACGGCAGCCTGCTGGGATATGCCTGCTGGGCGGAAAATTTTGCGGCTATAATGGAAACCCATCCGATTTATGTGGATCCGCTTGAAATACTGGCAGGGCGCTGGAGTGCGCAGCTTACTAAATGGAAGAAGCCGTTTTCGAGGCCGCTTTTGGAAGAGCCTGAAAGCTGTCCGGATTTCAAGCGTCCTCTGTTGGAGCTGGAACTAAATATACGCAGATACGGATTGCTTCTTCCGCTTGGCGGAGATTCCCATTTTGCGCCGGATTACAGAATCGGTTTGGAACTGGGTTGGGGCGGTCTTCTCGAAAAAATAAGAAGATTCCGTGATTCGAATCCGGATAAAACCGCAAAAGAATTCTACGATGCGCATGAAAAAGCAGTTATAGCCATACAAAAATGGATAGAACGCCATATTCCTAAAATCGAAAGCCTTATATCGGTTGAAAAACGTCCCGAGATCCTTAAAACATTAAAAGAAATGCTCGAATGCAATAAAAACATCATATCAGGGGCACCCAAAACCCTGCTCGAAGCCTGTCAGTGGATAGCGTGGTGGAATGCCGCTACCCGTATTTATGACAGGGATGGTGCGGGATGCAACCTTGATCTCCTGCTTTTGCCCTACTACGAGAAGGATATAGCCGACGGAATACTGGATGACGAAAAAACAATATTTATAATCGCAAATCTGTTGTTGTGCGAAACACATTATTATCAACTTTCCGGGCGGAAGCTTGACGGCACCGATCTTACGAACAAGGTTTCGTATTTAGTGCTTGAAGCGGGTCATAAATTAAATATTTCTGCGAATATTACGGTTCGTATCCACGATAACATAGATCCGGAATTCCTAAGATTCGCTGTTGAATGCTTGTTCAATGACAGAAACGGATGGCCGCGCTTCTCGGGCGACAGGGGATTGATGAACTACGCAAAAAACCCGGGGATTGATGAACAAACCGCACTGGATCGGATCGCGGTAGGCTGCAACTGGATGGCGGTTCCGGGCCGGGAATACGGTGTGTCCGATTTAGTGAAAGTCAATTGCGCAAAAATATTTATGATTGCGTTTGATGAACTGGTGATACCCGATGAAAAACAATCCGGCGAACCGCCTACAATAGAAAAACTTTTTGCGAACTTCGAAAAGCATCTTACGGCAGCAATCGAAACAGTAGCCGGAAGTATCGAATGGTTCTTTGTGCACCAACATTATTTGATGCCGGAGCTGGTGCTCAATCTTATGATGAAAAACACGCTGGAAAAAGGGTTGGACATATCACAGTGCGCCGAAATATATTCGCTTGCCTGCGACGGAACCGGACTTGCCGTAATTGCGGATTCGCTTGCCGCGATTGAACAGCGGATCGTCAAAGAAAAACGATTGACATGGCAAGAGCTGCGGCGGCAGCTTGACGAGGACTATCCGGACGAAAGAATTCGTTTGATGCTTAAAAGCTCGGATCGTTTTTGTCAGGGCGGTACAAGCATCGGCGATAAGTGGGCGATCCGGGTCAGTGAAACCTTTGCAAACATCGTAAAGGCGCAAAAATTTAACGATCCCAAAAAGTTTTTGGTTCCGGGATGGTTTTCGTGGTCAAGCACAATAGGGCTCGGCAAGCAGGTGGGCGCAACGCCGGACGGAAGAAAAGCGTACACTCCGGTAACCCATGGCTTTAATCCGAAC
>Ga0099364_10013826_pt1 | contig 10798 bp, 10 predicted proteins | sample TergutTh196P3_FD_73070 | JGI IMG/M metagenome (GOLD analysis project Ga0099364, IMG submission 73070) | Microcerotermes parvus P3 segment gut microbial communities from Pointe-Noire, Republic of the Congo - Th196 P3 | ecosystem: Host-associated > Arthropoda: Insects > Digestive system > Gut ...
ATCCTCAAAAAACCTTGAGGTTCTGGCAAGCCACCAGAAATAATAGAGACCGCCCGTCAAGAGCATGAGCAAAAAAAGTACAAAAAGGTTGTCTTCCGGGATATGCTCTTCCATTTGCTTCTCCTGCCAAAATAATAAAGCGTTCCTTGTACCATTAACGGAAATTAGTAACAAGTTATAAACTGCTTTTTCGCATTATCTATAAAAACACAATATTAATTCAAGCAATTTTTTGCAACATTGGATGCGTTTGAAAACAATAATACATAATATTGCCATGCAGAAGCAAATATCCAGAATATAGCTTTCACAGGCTCATATAAATACCTTGACTTTTCTAAAAGATTTTTTTTTATAGTATATCAAACACCTTTGATAACCGGTGCAAAAACTAAGGAGGGTCGCTTGATATGAAAAAAATAACTCTGATTATGCTTCTGGCGCTGAGCGCTTCAATAAAAGCATTTTCGCAAAAACAACCCGAAAGCGATTTCCAAACTTTAAACAACAACGCGCAAACAGCTTATGAAAAGGGCCTGTACAATGAAGCTTTTGACCTTTGGAACAGGGCGCTGGCCATGTCAATAGCAGCTCACGGGGAAAAACACTTCAACACATTGACATGTTACAGCAACGTAGCGCTCGCCATCAACAGCAAAGGCGAATATGACAGGGCTCTTGAATATTACCAAAAGGCCCTGAACATTGATATCGCGCTCCACGGCGAAAATCATCCAAACACTGCCATCCGCTACAACAATATCGGCGGAGTATACGAGGATAAGGGAGATTATAACAGAGCCGCAGGCTATTATCAACGGGCTTTAGATATACTCCAAAAGGCCTACGGCAAAAAACATCCTCATATAGCCGGCTGTTATAACAATTTCGGTTCTCTCTATGAAAAAAAAGGAGAATATGACCTTTCAATACAATCCCTTGAAAAATCCCTCGAAATAAAAATAGAACTCTTTGGCGAGAAAAACCTCAACACAGCCATAAGCTATAACAACCTCGGCAGTCCTTACAAGAGCAAGGGCGATTACAATACTGCCGTGAGCTATTACGAAAAAGCCTTGAAGATACGCTTAGAATTGCTGGGCGAAAAACATCCGGCTGTAGCCACAAGCTACAACTGTATAGGGCAGGTCTTTTACTTTCAGGGAGATTACGACAGAGCGCTCGAGTATTATCAAAAAACTATAGAGATACGCAGCGACATGCTCGGAGAAGAGCATCCCCATACGGCCATAACTTACAGCGATATGGGGGCGGCCTACAACAGAAAAAAAGACCACGACACTGCGATGTCGTTTTACAACAAAGCCTTGAAGATACTTACCAATACTTTTGGAAACAAGCACCCTTATATAGCCGCCGTATATAACAACATGGGGGCGCTTATGCAGGATAAAAAAGATTTCAGTTCGGCAGAGAAATACTATAACAACGCCTTATCTATGACGCTTGAAATTTTTGGAACAAAACATCCCGACGTTGCCCAAAGTTACAACAATCTCGGAACGCTTTACGAAGATATGAGACAACCGGTCAAGGCTGTTTCATCTTATAAAAGAGCCGTTGATACGATCATTCAAACACAGGCTAAGCAGCGTATAGTCCTCTACTCGCAAAACCTGGGCAAGGCGCAGTTTGATGCTAAAAATTACCGCGAAGCCTTTAACGCATTTAATACCGGCGTAAAAACCATTGCCGAGACAAACAGCGATGATTTTTTTAACCGCAACAAGGCCGTAATTTATTACGCGGCATATTCAGCTTACCTTGACAAAAACCAAAACAACCTTTTTAGCATGACAGAAAGGGCTGCCGGGGTACAGTCGCCCATTACCTTAGCCGATGCACAAAAATTTTGCGGCGCCGGTACTATTATTGTAAGCCATATGATCCCCGACAGGCCGAACAACTATTCCCGCTCTCTTGTTATTGCAATAAGCGGAACTTCTGCAACGTCTATTGAACTTACCGGCGATCCTGCGGCGGAAATATCAAAACTGCTTGAGAGAACTGTAAATCCGTCAACAAAACGCATTATATTTACAGACGAAAGCTCTGCAAAATCCGCTAAAACGGCCGACGGGATTCTTTTTTCAGAAAAATACATCATAGACATAAAACCATCCGCTTCGGCTGCCGTAACGTCTAAGAATTAAAAAGGCCAGGCTTAAATGAACTACAAGGACGAGTACAAAAAAAAGCTAATGAGCGCCGATGAAGCAATGTCGGTCATATCTTCCGGCGATGTTGTTGACTACGGGCATTTTAACAGCAAACCTATTGTCTGCGACATAGCGTTAGCCAAACGCGCGGCTGAACTGCAAGACGTAAGCGTCTACGGCAGCGGATGCGTTATGCCGATACCTGAAATCTCAAACTACCCGGAATCTTTTACCTTTGTGGACTGGCACTGGGCAAAGACAACAAGAACCATTAAGCCGCCGGGGCGCGTATTCTCAGGCCCCATGATGTTTCAAAGATTAGGCTGGTATATAAAAAATTATGATACCCCGTTTAAATCCATACATTACAACGACGCGGCAAAAACTAAAAATATAAAATCAGTGACGATTTTTCAAGTCTGCCCTATGGACAAACACGGCTATTTTAATTTTGGCCCGATGCCGACTATTTTGTCCGCCCTTGTAGAGGCCGCCGATATAATCATAGTTGAGATAAACAAAAATATGCCGCACTGCATAGGCATCGAAAATTCGGTACATATATCGCAAGTGCACCGCATAGTTGAAGCGCCTGATGACCAAAAACTTCCTGAGGCTTTTACGACAGAGCCTACCGATGTTGAACGCAAAATAGCAAACTTCATAATGCCGCATATTCACGATGGATGCTGCCTCCAGCTCGGCATAGGCGGAATGCCCAACCTCATAGGCGGAATGATAGTCGACTCGGATTTAAAAGACTTGGGCGGGCACACTGAACTGTTCGTCGAGTCGTTTATGAAAATGATTCTCGCGGGAAAAATGACCGGCAGAAAAAAGGCCATAGACCGTAATCTTTGCACATATGCCTTCGCGCTGGGAACGCAGGAAATGTATGATTTTATGCATTTGAATCATGGGCTGATGGCCTACCCCGCCAGCTATACCAACAGCCATAGAACTATTGCTCAGCTTGATAATTTTATAAGCATCAACAACGCCCTTCACATAGATTTGTTTTCTCAGGTAAGCGCCGAAAGCCTTGTAGAAAACGGAATAACCAGACAAATATCGGGGAATGGCGGGATGCTCGACTTTGTTCTCGGCTCGCACGAATCAAAGAATGGCAAAAGCTTCATAACCATTTCTTCAACATTTACAGATAAGGACGGACAAATACATTCGCGTATAGTTCCGGTACACACGCCCGGAACCATCGTGACAACTCCAAGACATGCGGTTGACTACATTGTAACTGAATTTGGAGTCGAAAGGCTTGCCGGGTGTCCTACATGGATGAGGACTGAAAAGCTTATAAATATTGCCCACCCCAATTTCAGGGACGAGCTCATAAAAGAAGCCGAACGCATGGGAATATGGAGACAGAGCAATAAGATATAACCCAACAGCAGCAAAAAATTTATTAAAAAATTTATATAAAAGAGAGATATTAAAATGAATTATAAGGACGAATATAAAAAAAAGCTGAAAAGCGCCGATGAAGCAATGTCTGTCGTGTCTTCGGGCGATGTCGTTGACTACGGGCAATTTAACGGCAAACCGGTCGTCTGCGACATAGCATTAGCCAAACGCGCCGCCGAACTGCGCGATGTATGCATCTACACCGGCGTAAACGTATTGCCGACGCCTGAGGTTTCAAAGTATCCTGAATCCTTTATCTTCACAGACTGGCACTGGTCAAAAGTAACAAGGTCAATTAAATCGCCGGGGCGCGCATTTTCAGGCCCCATGATGTTTCAACGATCTGCCTGGTATTTAAGAAATTATGAAACTTCTTTTCGTTCGGCATATTATAACGATGAGGCAAAAGCCAAAAATATAAAATCCGTGGCAGTTTTTCAAGTCTGCCCTATGGACAAACACGGCTATTTCAATTTTGGCCCGCAGCCCGCAGTTTTATCGGCTTTCGTAGATGCCGATGATGTGATCATAGTAGAGGTAAACAAGAATCAGCCGCGCTGCATAGGAATTGAAAACTCGGTACATATATCGCAGGTGGACTACATAGTTGAGGCGCCTGACGATCAAAAACTCCCTGAGAGCTTAGCTGCACCGGCTACCGATGTTGAACGCAAAATAGCAAATTTCATAATGCCGTATATTCACGATGGATGCTGCCTGCAGCTCGGCATAGGCGGAATGCCCAATCTCATAGGCGAGATGATAGTCGAATCGGACTTAAAAGACTTAGGCGGACACACCGAGATGTTTGTTGAGTCGTTTATGAAAATGATACTCGCAGGTAAAATGACCGGCAAAAAAAAGGGCGTAGACCGCAACACTTGCGTATATACTTTCGGGCTTGGGCCGCAAGAGATGTATGATTTTATGGACTTAAATCATGCGCTGATGGCCTGCCCTGCCAATTACACCAACAGCCATAAAATCATTGCCCAGCTTGATAATTTTATAAGCATCAACAACGCTCTTCACATAGATTTATTTTCTCAGGTAAGCGCCGAAAGCCTTGTGGAAAACGGAATAACTAAGCAAGTGTCCGGCAATGGAGGAATGCTCGACTTTGTTCTCGGCTCGCACGAATCAAAGAATGGCAAAAGTTTCATAGCCATTTCTTCGACATTTACGGATAAAAACGGACAAACATCCTCGCGCATAGTTCCTGTCCATGAGCCTGGAACCATCATTACAACTCCAAGACATGCCGTTGATTATATTGCAACGGAATTTGGAGTCGAAAAGCTTGCCGGATGCCCAACATGGATGAGGACTGAAAAGCTTATAAGTATAGCCCATCCCGATTTCAAGGATGAACTCATAAAAGACGCCGAACGCATGGGAATATGGAGACAGAGCAATAAGATATAGTACAGATGAAATGAATTACAAAGACGAATACAAAAAAAAGCTGATGAGCGCAGATGAAGCAATGTCTGTCGTGTCTTCGGGCGATGTTGTTGACTATGGGCACTTTAACAGCAAACCGGTCATTTGCGACATAGCGCTGGCAAAACGCGCGGCTGAACTGCGCGATGTAAGCGTCTACGCTAATGGAGGAGTTCTGCCGACGCCGGAGGTCGCAGAGTATCCGGAATCCTTTACCTTCACAGATTGGCACTGGTCAAAGGCAACGAGGTCTATTAAATCTCCGGGGCACATATTCTATAGCCCCATGATGTTTCAAAGATTAGCCTGGTACACAAGAAATCATGGCACAGCTTTTAAATCCGTATATTATAACGATGAAGCAAAATCTAAAAACATAAAATCGATAGCGGTTTTTCAGGTTTGCTATATGGATGAGCACGGCTACTTTAGTTTTGGCCCCTTGTCTAACGCTTTGCAGTCCCTCGTAGACTCCGCCGATATAATCATAGTAGAGGTAAATAAAAACATGCCTCGCTGCATAGGCATCGAAAACTCGGTGCACATATCGCAGGTGCGCTGCATAGTTGAGGCGCCTGATGATCAAAAACTCTCGGTGGGAGCCGAGACAACGCCTACCGATGTTGAACGCAAAATAGCCGATTTCATAATACCTCATATTCGCGACGGGTCCTGCCTGCAGCTCGGCATAGGCGGAATGCCCAATCTCATAGGCGATATGATAGTCGAATCGGATTTAAAAGACTTGGGCGGGCATACTGAAATGTTCGCCGAATCGTTTATGAAAATGATACTCGCAGGCAAAATGACCGGCAAAAAAAAAGCTATAGACCGCAACCTTTGCGTATATAGCTTCGCGCTTGGCTCACAGATGATGTATGATTTTATGGACTTAAATCATGGACTGATGGCCTACCCTGCCAGCTATACCAATAGCCATGAAATTATAGCAAAACTTGACAATTTTGTAAGCATCAATAATGCCATCCAGGTAGATTTGTTTTCGCAGGTCAGCGCCGAAAGCATCGTAGAAAACGGAATGCCCAAACAAATCTCAGGAAACGGGGGTATGCTCGACTTCGTTCTCGGCTCGCACGAATCACAGGGAGGGAAAAGTTTCATAGTCATTTCTTCAACATTTACAGATAAAAACGGACGCACAATCTCGCGCATAGTTCCGGTTCACGAACCCGGAACCATCATTACGATTCCCAGACATGCGGTCGATTATATCGTAACGGAATATGGAGCCGTAAGGCTTGCCGGATGCCCCACATGGATGAGGGCTGAAAAACTCATAAGTATAGCCCATCCCGATTTCAGGGATGAACTCATAAAAAAAGCCGAGCGCATGGGAATATGGAGGCAGAGCAATAAGATATAATCCGAATGAAAAACCCGTGAACAATACAGAGGCCTTTGATTCATTTGCCGATAACGCCATTCCCATTATAGATGGTATTATAAAAAGTTTCTATGAACTAAAAATAAAAAATGCAAAACATCGCTTCATGAAGGATATATATGGCGATATATCATCTTACTGTCTGCGCAAAGGAAAACGAATAAGGCCGGTATTGCTTTTGGCCTCGTACGATGGCTACAAAAAAGGCGCAAAGGCCCGCGGCGAGATGAACAAGATGGCAGCCTCGCTTGAAATGATGCATTCATTCCTTTTGATACAGGACGACATCATAGATCAGTCGGCAGTAAGGCGCGGCGGCAAGGCCATGCATATAATGACTGCTGAGCGTTATAATGCCGGAACGCGCAGCAAAAACATAGGCGCCGACATAGCCGTGATAACGGCAGACGTGCTCTTTTCAAATGCGCTTGAACTTGTAGCCGGCGCCGATATATGCAACAGGGCGCGCAGGCGCTTTCTCTCTGTTTTTGCCGATACATACGAAATGACGGCGTGGGGCCAAATACTCGACATATTAAACAGCAAACCGGTATCGCTTGCAATCGAAGAAAACATCCCCCTCGACATAAGCCTGATGAAAACGGCCTACTATACGGTTTATTACCCGATACTTATGGGGAATATTCTGGCTGCGCCGGGTAACCCGGCAGAAAGGGAAGCAATAGAAAAATTTGCCATTCCCTTAGGCCTTGCCTTTCAAATACGCGACGATATAATCGGCGTTTTCGGCGACGAAAAGGAAACGGGCAAACCTGCGGATTCTGACATAAACGAGAGAAAATTCACGCTGCTCATATATAACACGCTCAAGAGGCTTCCCAAAAAAGAACAGAATGAATTTGAGCGCCGCTTTCTTTCGGTGAAAAAAAGCGATGCGGCGTACTTAAAAAAAACAATCGTTTCAAGCGGCGCCCTTGAGTTTACAAAAAACAAACAGGCCTCGCTTATAGACGAGTCGCTCTCAGCGCTTGGAAAACTTTCCGCATCCAAGACAGCGCAGCAGGTACTCGGCGGTTTTGCCGAAAAGCTCAGGCTGCGCAGTTTGCCGCTATGAGTTCAAACAACTCAAAACTTTTTCTATAGCTTCTTCTGTTTCTTCGGCCTCAGAAATTGCGCCCGTTACAAGAGGATCATCGCCCGATTGTATATTCACAAGTTCGTAGCCGTCAATTATAGCTGTCCCTTTTTCATCATCGCGCTCTTTGGAACGCTTCATCTTGGCAGCTGATTGCTTTCCCCTTGCCGCATAGTCCCTCAACTGCGCGGCAATGCCTGTTTGTTTTTCGGCGTTAAAAAGCAGACGGGCATGTTCCCATATCTCATCACTGCTTTCAATAAAAAAGATATTCTCAGATGTGAGCCGCGTCTTTTTGACATATTCCCAAAGAGCGCGCCCCATATAAAGGCGTATATAAAAATCGTAGCTTTCAATGCCGCTTGTGCGGGAACGTTCCGTCATGTAATTTTTCCCAAGTTCGGGAATATCCGCATCGGTATAAATTTTCTTAGGCGCGGCTGATTTGAGAATATTTCTGGCACGCACCATCATATCGATTATTTCAGGTCTGAAAATAGGGTACGCCATTTCAGGCAGGCGGGCGCGGCCGGCAAATTTTTTTTCGTTCCTCGCTATCGAATAAATGTTATTGGCAAGCACCCAGCCCGGAGATATTTCATTATAACTAAGGGGGATAGCAGAATCAACATGGGACGGCGTGTTTATAAGCGAAAACGGAAATTCAACGCGCTGCGGCTGGGTGCATACGCCGGTAGCTATAATGCTGTAAGGCGAAAACATATAGTTTGCCGGAAATTTAATACTCACAGCAAGCCCGAAAAACACCCCCTCGCCCGATATCATCTACTGATCGGGCGCCTTGCCCGTATGGTTCGAACCTACATTTGCCCCATACCCTATATTGCCGCGCCCTGAAGGCCAAAGTGAGGCTATCAAGAGCGACTGGTGGTGATAGCCCGTAAAGGGGCCTATAAGGGAAGAGGTAGCCTCGCCTTCGGCAATCTCTGTATTTGAGCCTATAACGCAATTTTTCACCTTGCCATGGCGCGTGACCGTGCTATATGACGTAAGGAGCGAACTGTCGGCAATGGCCATATCGTTCACGGAAACCCCAAGCTGCAAACATGACTTTTTTACAACGGCGCCCGATGAAATAATTACAGGCGCCGACTCGGATGACAAAATAGTAGAATCTTCAACAAGGGAGGCGCCGTCAATAACGGCATATTCGCCTACGAAACAGTTTTTTACGGCTGTCGAATTTTTTATTACGGCGCCTTTTTCAACAACACAGCGGCCAAAGTTCATGCGTGCAGTATACTTTTCACAAAAGGAATTAAAGGCTTTAACAAAAGACGGCTCCCTGTTCATAATAACGCTTGAGGCCGTCTCGAAATCCATATCGGCAATCAAACGAATCTCCCTGCCGCCGATCTCGTTGCCGACCTTTATTTCCGTTCCGTTTGCAAAATAGCAGGGCAGCGATGACGAGAGTAAACCAAGGCCAAATACGGCCGCGCCTTCTCTTATAAAACAGCCTGAGACACAGCTTGTATTTGCCACAAGAGCGCCGCTTCCAATTCTGCTGTCAATAAGCGTTGAGTTATAAATTCCATTCGGAAAAAAAACATCGTCTCCAAGCGGCAGCGGCGTTCCGTCAAAGCGTCCAAGCACGCACCTGCCCAAAAAACTGCTGCCGATGATATTTTGCGCGCTAAAAGAAGCCTCTACATTAATAAGGCTCCAGTCGGCAGAGTAATTGCCATGCCCTTTCAAAGTTTCAATCTCTTCTGCGCTAAGAGGGCGCAGACCATCCGTCATATTATAGTCTTTCCCGTGCCGGTCTAACCTCTCAAGAAAAAAAGAGCCGGCAATCAATTCATCAAAAAAGACCGTCAGGTCGCCTGTTTTTTTCACTGTGTCTTTCCTTTTTTGAGCATATTTTTGCAAAACCCGGAAGATAGCCTATATAATTGTACATCCCATGCGTCATTGCAAGGAGCACAGCTATGAAGTCCAATTTTCGATTTGTATGTTTTCAATATCTTTATAATGCTTTTGATTATTGGTAACGAGGATAAAGTCATTAATAATACAATATGCCGCTACAAGAATATCTCCATCATCTATAGTTATACCATTTTTACGTAATTTTATATATATAGACAAGGCTAAATCAAAGACTTCTTTGCTTATAACATCTATACCATATTTGCCGGTTAGCTTTTCAAATGCGCTTAATTTTGTTTGAGAATTATTTACAAGCAGCCATTTTTTGATTTCAAAATAGACAAATGGCGGAATTATTATATTATCATTTTCAGCTTCATTATCAACTTTGTTCATTATAGTTTCATATTTTTTCAAATAATAAGTAATGATATTTGTATCCAAAGCATATTTCATAAGAAAGTTGCCGCCTCTGAGTCTCTAAATTGGATACGTTCCGGTTCACCTTCTAATACTTCATCACTTTCTCTGATTATCGTACTAAATTCTTTCCATGCAGTTAATCGCTCTTGTCGTTCATCTTCATTTAGTATTTGCAATACAGCTTTTTGCTTGCCTTTAATATCTGCAATGGGTTTTTCAGGCACAAATACGCCGTTTTCAAAAAAACCATTAATAATTAACATATTCAGTCCTCCTCAAATATTGTTACTATATATAACAACAATCTACTTTTTTTGTCAAAAGGTTTTTCTTCTTTTATAAAGTTTAACGCTGATAAACGCCGTTATAGGTATACATAAGAGCATTCCAAGACTTCCCGTTACAGATTTTACAATTTCACTCAAAACCGGATTATAATTCAAAATCATGGTAAACGGCATTTCGGGCTGTATCCTCATGGCAATTATGAGTATCAATGAAAGCGAGCTTCCGACATAGGCTAAAATCAGCGTGTTTACCATTGAACCAAGAATATCCTTCCCGATTCTGAGAACCGAACGCAGGGCTTCTTTCTCCTCTATGGCCGGATTTGCCTGAAATATCTCAGCAGCCGATGAAGCAATCGATACGCACACATCCATAAGGGCGCCCAATGCAGCAATAATCATCCCCGACAGCATGATCCCTTTCAGGTTTATCGATATATCGGACATATAAAACACAGTAAGCATTTCATCCGTGATTAGCCCGGACAGATGCATGATAGCACTGAATACGATGGCTATAAGGGAGGAAATGATTATCCCGCAGACTGTTCCCAAAATAGCGCATAACGTTTTCAATTGTAGTCCTGCGATAATGGGAAGCGTAATAAGCACTTATATTACTGATATGACAACCGTAATAGGCAGCGGC
>Ga0099364_10013827_pt1 | contig 10797 bp, 11 predicted proteins | sample TergutTh196P3_FD_73070 | JGI IMG/M metagenome (GOLD analysis project Ga0099364, IMG submission 73070) | Microcerotermes parvus P3 segment gut microbial communities from Pointe-Noire, Republic of the Congo - Th196 P3 | ecosystem: Host-associated > Arthropoda: Insects > Digestive system > Gut ...
GACCGCCGGTTCAAGGAAACCGGCCATGAAAACGTCTACCTGCCGCTGCTGATCCCCGAATCGCTGCTGCAAAAGGAGAAGGATCATGTGGCGGGCTTTGCCCCCGAGGTCGCGTGGGTCACGCACGGCGGCCCGGAAAAGCTGACCGAGCGGATGTGCATCCGGCCCACCAGCGAGACGCTGTTCTGCGAGCATTACGCCCAGGTGATCCAGTCCTGGCGCGATCTGCCCAAGCTCTATAACCAATGGTGCAGCGTCATGCGCTGGGAGAAATCGACGCGCCCGTTCCTGCGCGGGCGGGAATTTCTCTGGCAGGAGGGCCACACCATCCACGCCGCCGCCGAGGAGGCGATGGAGGAGACCCTGCGGATGCTGGACATCTATTGCGATTTGGCCGAGAACGTGCTGGCCATGCCCGTGGTCAAGGGCCAGAAAACGGACAGCGAGAAATTCGCCGGAGCCGTGGCCACCTATACCTTTGAAAACATGATGCACGACGGCCAGGCGCTCCAGTCCGGCACGACGCACTACTTCGGGGACGGCTTCGCCCGGGCCTTCGGCATCCAGTTCACCGATAAGGACAACACGCTGAAATACCCGCACCAGACCTCGTGGGGCATCTCCACACGCCTGATCGGCGGCGTGATCATGACCCACGGCGACGACAGCGGCCTGAAGCTCCCGCCGCGCGCCGCGCCCATCCAAACCGTCGTCGTGCCCATCGCGCAGCACAAGCCGGGGGTGCTGGACAAGGCGCGGGAGGTCGCAGGGCAGTTGGCGCGCGCCGGTGTGCGCGTCAAGCTCGACGACAGCGACCAGAGCCCGGGCTGGAAATTTGCCGAGTGGGAAATGAAGGGCGTGCCGCTGCGCGTCGAGCTGGGCCCGCGCGATATCGAGACGGGCCAGTGCGTGCTGGCGGCGCGGACCGGCGGCAAGGAGCCGGCGGGGCTGGACGGCCTCGCCCAGCGTGTGCGCGATAAGCTGGAGGAGATTCAGAAGACCATGTATGACGCCGCCGCGGCCAACCTCAAGGCCCGGACCACGACCGCGCTGACGCTGGACGAGATGACGCAAACCGCCAAACAAAAGGGCGGCTTCATCAAGACCATGTGGTGCGGCTCCGCCGAATGCGAGGCGGCGGTCAAGGACGCGACGGGCGGCATGAAGAGCCGCTGCATCCCCTTTAAGCAGGAAACGCTGTCGGATGTCTGCGCGATCTGCGGCGCGGAGGCGGAGACGATGCTGGTCTGGGGATACCAATACTGACGGGAAAGCCGGCGGGCGCTTGCCCGCCGCGCGTTTGTCCCTCACCCTTGAAGCCGGAGGATTCCGTCATGGACGAAATCATCGCCATTCTCTCCAGTCTCCACCCCGAAATCGACGCGGCCTCCTGTGAGGAGCTGGCCGACGGCGGGGTCATAGATTCGTTCGATATCGTCTCCATCATCGCGGAGGTCCGCGAGCGCTTTGACGTGACCCTCACCGCCGCGCATATCCTGCCGGAGCATTTCAATTCCGCCCGCGCGCTGTGGGCGTTAGTGGAAGGGCTTATGGATTAGAGCCATGCTGTTTACATCCTACACATTCCTGCTGTTTCTGGCGGTTGTGCTGACCGCTTGCTGGCTGTGCCCGCCGCGCTTCCGCTGGAGGCTGACGCTGGCCGCCAGCGTGGTGTTCTACGCCTGGCTGGGCTGGAGCAGTCTGGCGTACTTAGCCGTCACGGTGGCCTTGGCCTACGTGGCCGGACGCCTTATGGGACGCCTGCACGCCCAGCGCGAGGCGTTCCTGTCCGCCTCCGCGGACCGGCCGCGTGAGGAGCGCAGGGCCTACAGCAAGCGCAACGAGGCGGCCAGACGGCGCGTGCTGGCGGCCTGCCTGACGCTGATCCTGGGGGCGCTGCTGGCCGTGAAGTATACCGCGTGGGCCGTCGGCGGCGCAAACGCCCTGTTCGGAACGGGACTGGCCGCGCCGCGCCTGCTGATGCCGATGGGCGTCTCGTTTTTCACCTTCCAAACCGCCGGCTATCTGATCGACGTCTATCGCGGCGCTGTCAAGGCCGAGCGCGGCGCGGCGCGGCTGGCGCTGTTCTGCTCGTTTTTCCCGCAGATGGTGCAGGGCCCGATCAGCCGCTGGGGCGACCTGTCGCAGACGCTGTTTTCCGCTGACAAGATCAACTCAGGGGATTTTTTCGCTGGAATTCAACGCATTGTATTGGGGTTTTTCAAAAAACTTGTGATCGCCGACCGCCTGCTAGCCGCCGTGAGGACTGTTACCGCCGACCCGGAGACCTACCACGGCGCGTATGCGGCGCTGGGCATTTTGCTGTACGCCGTCACGCTGTACGCGGACTTCACCGGCGGCATCGACATCGCCCTGGGCGCGGCGCGGGCGATGGGGGTGCGGCTGGCGGAGAATTTTGACCGCCCGTTTGCCGCCGCGTCCGCCGCGGAATACTGGCGGCGCTGGCACATCACGATGGGCACATGGTTCCGGGATTACCTGTTCTACCCGCTGTCGGCCTCCCGCCCGCTGACGCGGCTGTCCCGCTGGGCGCGGGGGAAGAACGCGGCGGCGGGCCGCCGGGTCCCCGTCTACGCGGCCACGCTGACGGTGTGGCTGGCGACCGGCGCGTGGCACGGCGCGAGCTGGAACTTCTGGGTCTGGGGGCTGGCCAACGGGCTGGTGATCGTCCTGTCGGAGGAGTGCGCCCCGCTGTACAAGCGCTTCCACGCGCGCTTCGGGCTGGGGAAGACCGCCGCCTACCGCGCGTTTGCCGTCGTCCGCACCTTCTGCCTGATGAGCCTGATCCGTTCGCTGGACATTTACGACGGTGTGGGTACGACATTTCGAGCCATTGGCTCTATTGTCACGCGGTTTGACGCGGGAAATGTCATAAACGGCGGCTTTTCCGCGCTGGGCCTGACTGCCGGGGACGCGGCGGTCGCGGCGGGGGCCGTGCTGGTGCTGCTGGTTTGGGGGCGGCGGGGCCGGGACGGGACGCGCGAGACATCCGCCGCGCTTCAGACCGCGCTCACGCTGGCACTGCTGATGGTCACGCTGGTGTTCGGGGCCTATGGGCCGGGGTATGACGCGGGGCAGTTTATCTACAACCGGTTTTAGGAGGCGGGAGGGATATGGTAAGGCGCATGGTTCTACCCGTTGCCGCGGCCGCGGCGTTTATCCTCCTGCTGGCCGCCGTTCAGCGACTGCTGATGCCCAAATACATGGACGGCGTATACGAGGGCCGCCTTGTCGCGGAGTATTATTCGGAGGAAAAATTTCACGATGTAATCTTTATCGGCGACTGCGAGCTGTATGAAAACGTCTCCCCCGCCGCGCTGTGGGAGGGCTTCGGCATCCCGTCGTACATCCGGGGCAGCGCGCAGCAGCTGGTCTGGCAGTCGTACTATCTGCTGGAGGAAACCCTGCAATACGAAACGCCCGGGGTCGTGGTGTTCAGCGTGCTGGCGATGATGTACGACACGCCGCAGAGCGAGGCGTACAACCGCCTGCACGCGGACGGGATGCGCCTGTCGCCGCAGAAGCTGAAAACCGTCGGCGCGTCGATGACGGAGGGGGAGGCGTGGATCACCTACCTGCTCCCGCTGCTGCGCTACCACGACCGCTGGCGCGAGCTGTCCCGCGCGGACCTCGCGTATTTCTGGGGCGGGCGGCGCGTCTCGCACAACGGGTTTATGGTCCGCGCCGACGTGCGCCCAGCGGGTCCGATGCCCGTGCCGCCGAAGCTGCCGGACTACCGCTTCGGGGAGAACGCCTACGCCTACCTGGACAAAATAGCCGACCTGTGCGAGCAAAACGGCGCGGTGCTGCTGCTGGTCAAGGCTCCGAGCCTGTACCCGCACTGGTACGAGCCGTGGGACGGGCAGATGGCGGAGTACGCGGCGGCGCGCGGTCTGGAGTACCTGAACCTGCTGGCGCTGTCGGACGAGATCGGCCTTGACTTTCAAACGGACACCTACAACGGCGGCCTGCATCTGAACGTCTGGGGCGCGGAGAAGCTCAGCGCGTACCTGGGGCCGTTCCTGCGGGAGCGCTACGCCCTGCCCGACCGCCGGGGGGAGGACGCCGCGCTGGACGCGCGCTGGGCGGCCAAGCTGGCCGCATACCAGGCGCAAAAGGACGCCCAGCGGCGGGAAATCGAGGAACACGGAAAAATCGTAACGGCATTTTTCGCCGATTGACAAGGCAGGCCGCGGGGTGGATAATAAGGATAGGATGGAGGTCGCCGTCATGCGTAAATTACGGGTACTTACTCTCATACTGCTCCCGCCGCTCCTGTCCGCCTGCGCGGCCCGGACCGCGCCGCCGCCGGCGGTTTCCGCCGTGCCGCCGGGCGTGCCGCCCGTGACGGAGCCTTCCGGCGCGCCGGAAGAGGAGGTCTGGACATTCACGGCCCGGGATGTAACCGTCGTCATGGGCCAGCCCGCCGCCCCGTACATCGAGGCGCTGGGCGAGCCGCAGAGCCTGTTCGAGGCCCCCTCCTGCGCCTTTGAGGGCGTGGACCGCATCTATACGTATCCCGGCTTTCAGCTGTATACCTTTCCCCGGGACGGCATAGACCATGTCCTGAGCATCCAGCTGACCGACGACAGCTGGGTCACGGACAAAGGCCTGTACATCGGGCGCGGGCTGGAGGATATGCTGGCGGCATACGGCGGCGGGTACGAGCAAAACCACGGCGAATACGCCTACCCCCTCGGCGCTTCCGTGCTGGCGTTTCTCATCGAGGGCGGCGAGGTGGCGGCCATTACCTGGAGATGGGAGACATAGCGAGGGACGCGCCCATTGCGCGTCCCCGCCCGCTTTTGCGCGTGATGCTACGCGCGATCCTCGGCATGGCGGCTTTCCCGTTCCCGAAAGAGCAGGGAAATACACCATACGCCCGCCAAACCAAATATCGTATACACGATCCGGCTCATCACCGCGCCCTGGCCATGGAAGGCCCAGGCCACGATGTCAAAGCCAAAAATGCCGATACAAGCCCAGCTCAGCGCGCCCAAGATCACCAATACCAATGCGACTCTGTCCATGATGACCTCCAAATCTGAAAAGGAAGCAATCGCGCGTTTCCGGGTCGTTCCGGCCCGGCGGCATAGTCCCGCAAAGCCGCGCGATAAGCCGCTGAGATTGTTCTCAGCGGCCTTTAGTTTGCGCAGGTTTCCCCAAAGTATGCCCGCGGGCGGTCAAACGGGTTTGCGCGATTTCAGGAGCTTCAGCCGCGAAAAATCCTCGCGGTCCTTTTCCTCCAGCGCCTCGGAGATAAATTTAACGCCGCGCGTAAAATCCGGAATGATGATGTTTTGCAGCGCGTTTGCGCGTTTCTGCGTTTTTTTGATGGCCACGGCCAGGCGGTAGATGGACGTTTCCACCTCCGCCAGCTCCCGCGTCAGGCGCTTGACGCGGACAAAGCCCCCGCGCGCCTCGTCCAGCCGCGAATTGGTCAGCGCGAAGCCATACGGCACGGTGTTCTCCTGTTCCTCCACGGCGGAGACGATGGGGATTTCCACCCCCATGACGCTGCGGAACCGGATGCCGACCGAATCGTCCAGCGTCACGGTTTCCGCCAGATCCATGTGCTGGCCCAGCGTGATGTTGGCCGAGCGCAGCGCGGTGTAGGCGTCGGCGAAGGTCGACTCGATGCGCCCCTGGATTTCCGCCGCGCGGTCCAGCAGGCCCATGATCTCTCGGATCAGGATGTTCCGTTTGCGGTCCATCAGGTCATAGCCCAGCCGCGCAAGAGTCAGGCTGCGCTTGAGGGCCAGCAGGTTGCCCTTGGTCGGGGTCCGGTTCGGCATATCTCCGCCTCCTCCCGCAATCCTTTTACAGGTCGCCGCGCAGGGCCGCGGCGCCGTCCTCGTGGTAGTATTTCCTCAGCAGCGTCTCTTCCACGCGGTCCAGCTCCTCCCGAGGCAGAACGCCGAGGGCCTGCCAGCCAAGCGCGAGGGTCTGGTCGATGGTGCGGTTCTCTCCGGGGCTTTGGCGGATGACGTGCTCTTCCAGGAGACGCCCGAATTCCATGTATTTTTTATCCGTCTCGCCCAGCTCGTCCTCGCCGATGACGCCGGCCAGGTTGCGGACCTCCTGCACGCGCGCGTAGGAAGAGAACAGCTGGTTGGCCAGAATGGGATGGTCCTCGCGCGTATACCCCTTGCCGATGCCGTCCTTCATCAGGCGCGACAGGCTGGGCAGCACGGCGATCGGCGGGTACACCCCGGCCTGGTCCAGCTCGCGGTCCAGCACGATCTGGCCCTCGGTGATGAATCCGGTCAGGTCGGGAATCGGGTGCGTGATGTCGTCGTTGGGCATGGTCAGAATCGGGACCTGCGTGACCGAGCCGCCCATCCCTCGGAGCATCCCCGCCCGCTCGTACAGGGAGGCGAGGTCGGAATACAGATAGCTCGGATACCCCTTGCGCGACGGGATTTCGCCCTTGGAGGAGGAAAACTCGCGCAGCGCCTCGCAGTAGGAGCTCATGTCCGTCATGATCACCAAAACGTGGAAGCCGCAGGTAAAGGCCAGATATTCCGCCGCCGTCAGCGCGCAGCGCGGCGTCAGCACGCGCTCGATGATCGGGTCGGAGGCCATGTTCATGAACATCACCACGCGCTGGATGGCCCCGGACTCCTCGAAATTCCGCCGGAAAAAGTCCGCCGTGTCGTTCTTGACGCCCATCGCCGCGAAGACGACGGCGAATTCCGATTCGTCATCCCCGGCGGTTTTGGCCTGACGCACAATCTGGGCGGCGACCTCGTTGTGACGCAGGCCCGCGCCGGAGAAAATCGGCAGCTTCTGCCCGCAAATCAGCGTGGACATGCCATCGATGGCCGATATGCCGGTCAGGATGCACGAGCGCGGATACAGACGGCTGACCGGATTGATGGCGCTGCCGTTGATGTTGCGGCGTTCCTCGGGATACAGCTCGCCCAGCCCGTCGACAGGGCGGCCCGCGCCGGAGAAGACGCGGCCCAGCATTTCCCGCGAAAGCGGGATTTCCATCGGGGCGCCCGAAAAGCGCGTGCGCACATTCTCCAGAGACAGCCCGCGCGTGCCCGAGAACAGCTGGACGACGGCCCGCGTCCCCTCCAGCAGAATCACGCGGCCCAAACGGCGCTCGCCGTCCGCCAGCGTCAGCTCGCACATTTCCTCATAGCCGGCGTTTTCCACGCCGTCCAGCACGACCAGCGGCCCCCGTATCTCCGACAGGCCCAGGTATTCCATTCTCACGGGCACACCTCCGTCCCGGCAAACGCGCGCCGCGTCCGCCCTATCTGTTTGCCTCCAGCACCGAGCCCACCGCCGCGTCCACGCCGATGCGGATATCGTCCAGCTGCAAAAGCTGGTCGTTGGGCACGTCATACTTGATGCGGATGAGCCTGTCAAAGATGCCGGTCTCCTTCAGACGGCTCAGCGGGATCCCTCGGTCCACCAGCCGCCGGGCCTCGTCGTAGAGGTGCATCATGACCTCCATCATGCCCTTCTGCTTTTCAATGGGCACAAAGGTGTCCGTCTCGTGGTAGGCATTTTGCTGGAGAAAGCCCAGCCGCACGACGCGGGCGCACTCGATGACCAGCTTTTGCTCCTCGGGCAGAATATCCGCGCCGATCAGCTTGACGATCTCCATCAGCTTGCTTTCCTCTTGCAGCAGCCGGGTCACGCGCGCGCGCAACCGGGCAAAGTCGCGGCCCAGCCGTTCCTCGTACCACGGCGCCAAATCCTCCAGATACTCGGAGTACGACGTGATCCAGTTGATGGCCGGAAAATGGCGGGCATAGGCCAGCTGGCGGTCCAGCGCCCAAAAGGCGCGGATAAAGCGCTTGCTGTTCTGCGTGACCGGCTCGGAGAAGTCCCCGCCCTGCGGGGAGACCGCGCCGATGACCGTCACACTGCCCTCCTGCCCGCCCAGCGTGACCTTATAGCCGGCGCGCTCGTAGAACTCGGCCAGACGGCTGGACAGATAGGCGGGAAAGCCCTCCTCGGCGGGCATTTCCTCCAGGCGGCCCGATATCTCGCGCAAAGCCTCGGCCCAGCGCGAGGTCGAGTCGGCCATGACCGCGACGTGATATCCCATGTCGCGGTAATATTCCGCGATCGTCATGCCGGTGTAGACCGACGCCTCGCGCGCCGCCACGGGCATGTTGGAGGTGTTGGCGATCAGCACCGTGCGGTCCAGCAGCGGCTTTCCGCTTTTGGGGTCCGGAAGCTGGCCGAATTCCTCCAGCACCTGGGTCATTTCGTTGCCGCGCTCGCCGCAGCCGAGGTATACGATCACGTCCGCGTCGCTCCACTTGGCCAGCTGGTGCTGGGTGATGGTCTTCCCCGCGCCGAACGGGCCGGGCAGGGCGGCACAGCCGCCCTTGGCGATGGGGAACAGCGTGTCGATCACGCGCTGGCCCGTAATCAGCGGCATGGAGATCGCCAGCCGCCGGGCCGAGGGCCGCGCCTCGCGGATCGGCCAGCGGCCGGCCAGGGTCAGCTCGCGCACGTTCCCCCGCGCGTCCCGGAGCCTCAACAGCGGCTCATGGACGGTATACGCGCCCGGAGGGGCGGTCCACTCGACCGATCCGCCTTCCGGAGCGGCGCAGCGGTGCGTGATGATTTCCGTTTCGGGGCAGGAGGCCCAGCAGGCTCCGGCCGTCAGCGTGTCGCCGGCCGCGGCGTGGAACGTCACGTCCCATTTGCGTTCCGGGTCCAGCGCGGGCAGGTTCACGCCGCGCCCCATAAACGGCCCCGTCGCGTTCTCCAAGGCCCGGAGGGGGCGCGCGATGCCGTCAAAAATGTTGTGCAGCAGGCCCGGGCCCAGCTCGATGGACAGCGGCTCGCCCAAGCCCTCCGCCGGGTCGCCGGGCTTCAGTCCGGCGGTGTCCTCATAGACCTGCACGACGGCCTCCCGCTCCGTAACGCCGACCACCTCGCCGATCAAGCGCTCCGCGCCGACCCGGACCGTTTCCATCATGGTCAGGGCACGGCCGCCGCGCAGTTTCACCACCGGGCCGTTGACGCTGTGGACCGTGATGCTCATGCCTCCGCCTCCTGTTCCTCCGCCTCCGCGGTCCGGAAGGCCATGTCCGGCCCGAACAGCTCCGCGAACCGGCCGGACAGTTCCTCCAGGGTCGTGTCAAAGCTCTCGTCAATCTGCATCCGTCTGGCCGGACAGACCGCCCGCAAGCCGCCCACCCGGAAAGCGCCCTCGCGGAAGGTGACGGTATGGGGCGTCCGCTTCGGCGCGATGGCCTCCGCCAGCGGCATATCCTCCGCGCGCAGATAGATATCCGTATCCGCGCCGAACGCCCGCACGGCCCGCTCCGCCAGACCGCGTAGCTGCTCCGTGTAGGCCTCCGCGCACACATAGACGGCCAGCCGCTCGCGGACCAGCGCCAGAACCTCCGCGCTCATTTCACTGCGGCGCAGGGCCAGGGCGCGCTTGTTGTCCATGGCCGTCCGGGAAACGCGCTGCCCGGCGGCGGCGCGAATCTGCGCGGCTTCGGATTTGATATAGCGGAACGTCTCGCTCAGGGTCTCGTCCTCGGCGACGGACAGCGCGTGGTCGCTCTCCTGCCGGATGGCCTCGTATATCTGCCTGGCCTCCGCCGCCGCGTCGGCCGTGATGGCCCCGGTAAAACGCTCCAGTTTGTCGTTGTAAAGGCCGCTCATGCGATTTCCTCCTTGCCTGCGCCCCGGTCTATAGCTTAACGCCGATGGCCTCGCGGATGTATCTGGTGATGCTGTCCGGAGCGCGGCCCGTTCCGTGGCGGTCGGGAATCTCGACCACCAGCGTCTGCTGGCTGCGCAGCTTCAGCTCGCCGATCAGCTCCGGGCACAGCCTGGCCAGCGCCTCCGTGATCAGAACCACACCGACGTCCGGATCGGCGATGCAGTCCGCCAGCGCCTGCCGCACCTGCTGTCTGTTCTCCGCGCGCACGCCGCCGACGCCCGCCAGCCGGAAGCCCTGCAGCGTGTCGTCGCTGCCGGAGATGACAAAATACCGCATACCGCCGCGCCTAAATACGCGACAGGATCATCAGCGAAATGATCAGGCCGTACAGCGCGATGCCCTCGGCCAGCCCCACGAAAATCATCGAACGGCCGAACATCCTTTCATTCTCGCTGATCGCGCCCAGCGCCGCCGACGCCGCCGACGCCACCGCGACGCCGCCGCCGATGCCGCTCAGCCCGGTCGCCAGCGCCGCCGACAGAAAGCCCATGCCGGCGTCTGAAATCGCCCCCGCCGTTCCCGCGGCCGCCATCCCGCCGTCCGCGGCCAGCGCGCTGCCCGCGCCAAAGGCCAGCACCGCCGCGCTGACGCCGGCAAAGCAGGCGATTTGCGTCAGCAGGGCCGCCCGGGCGGACCGTCCCCTTTTGCGGCGCCGGCACACCCAAACCAGCGACGCCGGCAGAAATACCGCGGCGGCGGCGGAGCAAATCAGCTCAAAACCCATGATTGTTACCTCCCGTTATCGTTAAGGTTGAAAATGTCAGTTTCCGTCCATGCGGGCCTTGTAATTGATGATGATCGGCTGATAGGGGCGGCCCGTGCCGCTGAAGAACCGTCCGAACAGCTCGTAGAAGTCAAGCCTCAGAACCTGAATGGCGACCAGGACCGCCTCGATGCCGATGACGATGAGATTGCCCAGAACCAGCACCGCGAGGTTAGGGCTTCGCTCCGGGGGGTAAGCCAGCGCGTAGACCACGCCCATCATCGAGGCGTGGCTGATGGCGTACGCGCCCACGCGCAGAAAGGAGAGCGTGTGGGTGATATAGGCCAGCAGCGTCTCAAAC
>Ga0099364_10013828_pt1 | contig 10796 bp, 6 predicted proteins | sample TergutTh196P3_FD_73070 | JGI IMG/M metagenome (GOLD analysis project Ga0099364, IMG submission 73070) | Microcerotermes parvus P3 segment gut microbial communities from Pointe-Noire, Republic of the Congo - Th196 P3 | ecosystem: Host-associated > Arthropoda: Insects > Digestive system > Gut ...
AATGAGCTACAAAACCCCTTTAAACACTGAAAAAACAAGGAAATAAATTACCCTTTTTTTACCGCCTTTCTTCCTAATACATAGTTTGGGCAATGGTACCTAAGGCTTACGAATGACATTGGCAATTTATATACATAAAGGACATGTCCAGAGAGACTTGTGGTGTCTGAAGCCCAAAATGTGTGGAACTTTACTTCGGATTTTCTCAAACATTATCGGAAAATATACCCCTTTTTACCATTTCTATCGAACTTTATTCTGACGACATATTGGCGTAACGCCTTATATATTAACAACATATAATATATTTGCATCTCTCAAACTTTAAACGATCCCTTCACTTGTGAATATGATGCTTTTTCAAGAAATGTCCAAAAAAATGTTGATGAAAACATCAAACGATGGACACACATTCCAGATTCAGCACAGAATCAAATTTTTTATTGACAAATCTTGTATATTATTTTTTTGTTGTCATAGGGAGTACAAAATCATGAAAAACTTCAGAATAACCGGAATATGTGTTCCGGAAGACAACTTTATGGTTGATACTAGTAATAAGATAGCTCAGATAATGACCATGATACATAGGAAGGACTATTTTGTAATAAATAGGCCAAGACAGTATGGCAAAACAACAACATTGAATCTTCTTCGGCGAGAAATGATGAAAACAGAGGAATATTTGCCTGTTTTTCTAAGTTTTGAAGGTGTGGGAAATAAAATGTTTGAATCTGAACAGTTTTTTTGTCAAGAGTTCTTTAGATTAATTGGAAAGGAAATAACTATACTACATCAAGATAATAATTTTCTATTTTCAGAAAAGATGTACGGAATTGAAACTTTTCCTACCCTTTCCGATGCAATATCTGATGTTTTGTCTAAGATTGAAAAGAAAATTGTTCTTATGGTTGACGAAGTTGATAAATCCAGCGATAATCAGGTTTTTCTTTATTTTTTAGGCATGTTACGCGCCAAATATCTAAAATCTCAAGCCGGTATGGATACCACTTTTCACAGCGTTATCCTTGCAGGTTTGCATGATGTTAAATCTCTTAAAATGAAGATTTACGCAACATATCCATCTAATATACCACCACAAGAAGGATTAGATGATGGTCCAAAGTTCAACAGTCCATGGAATATTGCTACAGAATTTAGACTAGATATGAGTTTTTCTGTTACAGAAATATCTGGTATGCTTAGCGAATATTCAAGTACAACAGGTTATCAGATGGATATATCAGCAGTTAGCGAGAGAATCCATTTCTGGACAAATGGCTATCCTTTTCTGACAAGTAAATTATGTAAAATTATAGATGAAGAATTTATGCCTAACCGTGAAAACAAAAACTGGGATACTAACGATATTGATTTAGCAGCAAAAGCACTTTGCTCGGAAACCAATACTCTTTTTGAAAATATATCAAAAAACCTTGAGAACAAACAAGATGTGTCTGCGCTTATAGAATCTGTTATTCTTGGACGTGATTACCATACTTTTAATTTACTTGTCCCTGTTGTAAATTTTGCTTATATGTATGGCATGATACAAGGTAACGGCGATAAGAAAATTCGTATACACAATAAGATTTTTGAAGAAGTTATAACAGATTATTTTGTTTCTAAATCGTTCTTAAATAATGGCTTTTTAACCAGCAAAATCCAAGAACCTTATCTTAAAAACAATGGTCGATTAGATTTAGAATTGGTTCTACTTAAATTCCAAGAAACTGTAAGAGAAAAATATAGTAGTGAAGATATCTGGAAATCAGACGAGTTTCTTGAAAAAGACCTTAGAATGCTGTTTTTAATGTTTTTAAAACCAAGAATTAACGGCATTGGTTTTTCTTTTAAGGAAGTGCAAACAGGTGCAGAAAAACGGCTTGATATTGTTATTGTGTTTAAAGATGAAAAATTTGTAGTTGAACTGAAATTATGGCGTGGTGATAAGGCGCATTCTCAAGGCATAAAACAGCTAAAACAATATATGAAAGCAGAATCTGTAAATAAAGGATATATGCTTATAATGAGCAAAAACAAAGAAAAAGATTTTGTATCGATAAAACAAAATGGCATTTTTTGCGTGTTTGTGTAAATTGTAGGGAACGCATTTATTCGTTCCTAATTCGGTTGTGTTCCATATCGAAGCAGGAACGAATAAATGCGTACCCTACAGGATTTGTTCCAAAAAGAGAGATTCTTTTTGAAACTTAATTTTATATATTAGTTAATTACTAGAGAGGTATAAAATGGATAGCAAATATAACCTTCTTGATAAAAAGATCTATGTAAAAGCGGCGTTGGAATATGAATCAGAAACCCTTCCTTCAAATCATGCTGAAGATTGCTCTACAGAAGATTTTAATAAAGCAATGAATTTAATCACAGACAATTTTGTGAAACAACTAAAAGGAGCAAATATCAGTGGATAAAGACACAATTAGAGACATAAAAAGAAAAAGGACTGAACAGCTTATTGATGCTACAAACAGAATGATAAAAACTGGAATTCTTGACCTTGATAGATCTTTTCTTGACCCTAATATAGTCTCTGAAGTAGTAGACTTTTATACTAGAGAGTTAAAAACTACGAAAGATTGGTATAATATCACCGATAAGGTTAATTATGCTAAAATTGCTGGTATCATGGCAAGTGGGATAATGCTTTATAGACCATGGATACCTAGAGATGTAAATCAAACACACAAAATAAAAACAAAAGGAAATGCTATTCTTGCTATATACCAAGGGCTTATACTGCTCGCGATGGAAGACCACGACTTTATAAATCGGTTTATCGCTAGCTCAAAATTTTTATATTGGTTTGACATCTTTCAATATATACTTAGAAAAAGACATCATAACACTGATATGTTAATTATGGTATTTGAAACTATTAGAAACTGCTCGATTTAATAGAAACGCATTTATTCGTTCCGGATTCGAGATGGAACCCAACCTAATTAGGAACGCCCATGTGTCCTGTACGGAACGCATTTATTCGTTCCTAGTTAGATATGGAACCCAACCGAATTATGAACGAATAAATGCGTTCCGTACAAATCTATTTCAACAACAACATTCTTTTCGTATCCGTAAAATCAGTTGTTTGCATTTGATAGAAATAAACACCGCTTCCAACCGTTCTTCCTGAATCATCTGTGCCGTCCCAGACAACAGAATGCACACCAACATCCATATTATTCTCAAGAAGAGTTTTAATTTTTTGTCCTCTTAGATTATAGATTTGTATGCTAACATTGCCTGAATTGATTACAGAAAATTTTATAGTAGTTTCTGGGTTAAAAGGATTTGGGAAATTCCTATGTAGTTCTGTTTTTGTAGGTATAACCGTTCCATCATCATTATCTGTAGGGTCATCAATAAAAATAACCACAGAATTCGATGGTGGAGATTCTTGCTCAGTTTCACATTCGTAAATTGCTTTAACGTAATATGTATATTCAACATTATACTCAAAATGGAAATCATAGAAATTAAATCCATCTGATCTAACAATTGGAGCTAATGGTTCATCATCGCGATACACAACAAAGGCTATCCTTTTCTCTGAGGTAATAGGATCTGGTTCTTCCCATTGCAAAGTGACGTTATCTACGTTAAATTCAGCACTTAAATTGTTTGGAGGGGTAAAGTATAAAACATAGATTGTAATTTCTGCTGGTTCAGATTCACCGCTTTGGAAATTTGAAGTAACGCCGTAAGTGTAGTATTTGTCGTTCATAACACCATTATCTATAAATATCAGTTCAGATGTAGTTGTAAGCAAATTACCATCTTTGTAAATATTGTAGCTAATTGGTTCTGTTAAAGGTTTTTGCCAGCTTAATTCAACAGTTCTTTGCACTTGGCTAGCGATTAGATCTACTGGTTTTGGCACATTATTTTCAAAATAATTATTTTTTAGATGGGGATATCCTGAATTGATGTCTGGTTGAATATCCCAAATGTTGACAAAATCCCATCCGTTGTTAATGTAGTTAACGCTACTTTTCATTTCGAAAGTATTCAAACCATAGTTTGTGGAAGGTGTACCATTGCTTGTAGCATGTGCTTGTCCTGTTGTATCAAGATTCCAGAAAGAAAACTGAACTTGAGTTCCGTTAACTGCAATACCAGCTATACCGCCACTAAATATATTTGGAGCAAAAGCATGTATATGCCCTGAACTATAGCTGTATGAAATAGTAGAGGAACTCATAATTTGCGCACCAATACCAGCAGCAAAAGCTCTGTTCGTACCTGTTGCAATAAAACTTCCGATAGCGTAACTATTTGCAATGGTTGAATTTTCTACATTTGCAGCAATACCAGAAGCGAAGGTGTGTTGTGAATCAATAGCTAAAATATTGCCATTTGCATAGCTATTTGTTAAATTAGAATTGTATAGTTCCCCAGCTATACCTGCAGCAAAAGCCCACGATGAATTAACGCTTTCTATATTTACATTAGCACTATTATTGGTGATTGTGGAACTTGAAGCAATTCCAACAATACCTCCTGCAAGAGTCATACCCATGCTAGAAGCGTTCAAAACCCCTGTAGCTCTAGTATTTATTATTGTAGAAGCATGAATATACCCTGCAACAGCACCAACATTTGCATCATATCCAATTTTGGTGTTAGATGCCGTAATCTGAAAATCTATTAAATTAAGGTTTTTGATTACAGAATTATTTGTTACGTAACTGAACAATCCCACGTTGAAATCATTTGCTTCATCCTCAATATTTATATACAAATTAAGGATTTTTTTATTATTTCCATCAAATACACCAACGAATCTACTAATTGGTATAAACCCCTGTCCGTTATTCCAATTAATCGTGTCATAAGCATCTATATCTTCAGTTTGTACAAAATAAACTAAAGTGTTAAGTCCTTGCCACCATTGTGAATATTTATCTGACATCCACTTTAAATTAGCAATGTTGCTAATTTTAAATGGGTTTGATATAGTGCCTGCACCGGATTCATAATAATTTGATGGCATCTCTTCATTAGGTTCAATTATATCATCATCTGGTTCATATGGTATATGAGGAATATCAGGATGCATCGCACGTAAGAAAGGATAACCTCCGTTAAAATCTTGATTTATAGCCCAGACCTCATCAAAATCCCATCCCTTTGCTGTATATGTGGACACTGTTTTCATGGATTTTGTAAAAAGCCCGTGAGCTGATGACATTGCTATATTTTGAGGGTTGGAAATAAATGGAACCGTTGTTTTTGTTGTTAGAATATCCCAAAAACAGTTCTGAACGCTATTAATAGAGCCAGATGTGTAATATTCATAAGTTATACCACCGCTATTTGTGTTAATGTTTTTGCTGGCAACATAACTATTTCTTATTTCAGTATAATCACGACTATCAATGTTATTAGTTAAACCACCTATTTCAGCCGTGCCAGAAAGGTCGTTTATCTCGCCTAAAAAAAACGAGTCATATATTCTGTTTATGTGAATTAGCCTGCCTACTAAGCCACCAACGCTAAACGGGCTTCCTGAAACTGTAATGTTCATCGTTGAATAACTTTGATATATACCTCCATTCATACCAAGCCCCATGTAACCAGCAAGTCCACCAATATGTAACATGTTTTGTTCTTCACCGTTTAATGCTATTATATTACCTGATGTTGAACAGTTTATCACGATATTCCCACCAGAAAGCATTCCTACTAAACCACCTGTTGGACCATTTGAATTCAGTATTCTTATATTATCAACGACAATATTTCTAAACTCAGAATATCTAACTACTCCAAATAGGCCGAGCACTGTACTTTCATACATTGCAGGTGGAGTTATATGTAAATTAGATATTTTGAATAGATTTCCATTGTAAATTCCAACAAAATATTTCGGGTAATTATCTTCATAATAACCCCATTCGCCTATGGGACTAAACCCATTTCCATCATTCCAAAATTGAGTTTCTGAAGCGTCTATGTCGGCGGTTTGGATGAAATAGTATCCCGATTTGTCGTAGAAAGTACGGTGATTGTCTGTAAGTTTTTCACCCCAGTATTCTTGGTTCTCTGAAAGCCAACGCAAATTAGCAAGATTGTGGATAAGAAACGGATTGGCTTCGGTACCTGCGTTTGCTTCGTTATAGTTTGAAGGGGGTTGAGCTGTTGTTTCTGAATATAAGGCGCTATATCCGATTAACAATGCCGCGATTAGTAAAAGAAAGATTGGTTTTTTCATTTTTTCTCCTTTGTGATGGTTGTGTGTGGGCAATTCTGTACGGAACGCCACCCAATTCTGTAGGGAACGCCACCCAATTCTGTAGGGAACGCATTTATTCGTTCCTAGTTCGGTTGGGTTCCCATTTTGCCTGTACGGAACTCATTTGGTGCTGAAATTGCGATACATAACAATACCGAACTAGGAACGAATAAATGCGTTCCCTACAGAATTGGGTGCGTTCCCTACAGATGCCGTTTTATTTCAACAACAACATTCTTTTCGTATCCGTAAAATCAGTTGTTTGCATTTGATAAAAATAAACACCGCTTCCAACCGTTCTTCCTGAATCATCTGTACCGTCCCAGACAACCGAATGCACACCAACATCCATATTATTCTCAAGAAGAGTTCTAATTTTTTGTCCTCTTAGATTATAGATTTGAATGCTAACGTTTCCTGAATTTATGACAGAAAATTGTATAGTTGTTTCCGGATTAAAAGGATTTGGGAAATTCCTATGTAGTTCAGTTTTTGTAGGTATAACAGTTCCATCATAATTATCTGTAGAGTCATCAATATAAATTACCACAGAATTCGATGGTGGAGATTCTTGCTCTGTTTCGCATTCATAAATTGCTTTAACGTAATATGTATATTCAACATTGTACTCAAAATGGAAATCATAGAAATTAAATCCATCTGATCTAACAATTGGAGCTAATGGTTGATCATCGCGATAAACAACAAAGGCTATCCTTGTCTCTGAGGCAATAGAATCTGGTTCTTCCCATTGTAAAGTAACGTTATCTACTTTAAATTCAGCACTTAAATTGTTTGGAGGGGCAAAGTATAAAACATAGATTGTAATTTCTGCTGGCTCAGATTCACCGCTTTGGAAATTTGATGTAACGCCGTAAGTGTAATATTTATCATTAACAACATCTTCATCAATAAATATAAGTTCAGACGTAGTTGTAAGCAAAACACCATCTCTATAAATACTGTAGTTAATTGGTTCTGTTAATGGCTGTTGCCAGCTTAGTACAACAGTTCTTTGCATTTGTCTTGCGATAAGATTATTAGGTGGTAGATGATCACTAGCAAACCTTAACATTGTACTGGGTACATTCAAATAGTTAGAAGTGACACCAGCAGAAGGAGGTGAATTTAAATCAATAGGTTTCGTGTCGTTGTAAGTAACTAACGTTCTCATAGCCATATGATAATTATCAGTTAATGAATAAAATCGGTTCGAGCCAAAGTTATCTCCGCTAAGTTTATTAACCGCAATTACAAGATTATAATTAGGATTATAGAAGAAATGTTCATCTAATTTTATTTCTATCCAACTACTTCTGGTGATACCTAATGTACTATTGGCTTCTAGTGTAACTTGTCCATTAAAAACATGTGTCAAATTGTCTATTGAAATCCATTCAAGTTCATCATTAAAAGAGTTAAGTGTTGTATATCCCATATAAATTACAATATCGCTTATAGCTGTAATGGTGTTTGTATAACGATAAAATACAGAGGTAATTAGCTCGCCTTCTTGCCTATTTATCTCATAAGGATAATATATCGTTTGAGTGTATGAATATTGCTGTGTACCAGCATACCAAGGTCTATCGGATGTTTGAACAATGCCATCTACAATCATTTCTATATCATCTGGGTAGTCCGGTGGTGATTCACTTACATAAGCTCTTATGGTAATGGTTACAGTAGGTGCATTTTCTGCATTTGAATAAAGGACTATATCATGAAAATTGTGATATGGATTTACTGGAGCAAAGGTATAAACAACATCAATTGATTCGTTTGGTAAAATATCCAAAGTGTCTTGCGCATCGGAAGTAATAACCGCTGGGAGAACCTGCTGTATGTTTAAAACCTCATTACCCAAGTTAGCAAAAGTAATAGTTGTTTGCCGTGTTTCATGTAAATAAAAGCCTTCAAATTCTACATTGGTATTTGAAATATAGAAATCTGGTCCGTTGGGTATGTCCTCAATCAAAATATCGTCAATTCTTTTAACAAATGTAGGATTTGCTATGGTGGCATCGAAAAGATTACTGAAAGCAACGTAATCACCCACAGCATCGCTTAAGTTAAACATGTATTGTTTGTATTCTGTTGTTAGATATATAGTTTCAATAGCCACAAACGATTCTGTATCATCTTGCCATTGCATAGTTCCAACCCTTAAAGGTATTCCATCTAATGAAGCAGAAGCAAAAAATTTGAGTCGTTTTTCTGTAATATTTTGAATTGGTGGTGTTGAAATTATTGTTGTATATTCAGATGGGGAAAAATTATGCCCATGAAACCAGATGAAATTAGGAACGCTATATGAAGCATTTAAAGACCATTCAATCATTGGTAAGTGATCCCAAAATGTTGGGTTAGCAACTTTTCCCCAGCCAACAGGAAAAGCAGCACTATTATATGGTAAATCATCAAAATTTTCAAGATAAGGATAACTTGTTATTGTGGGGTCTTGGCGTGTACTAAAACTCCAAACAGTGTCGTTTTCTGTATACCCATGTTCATTATAAGGTACTACTCTCCAATAGTACTTTTTACCCCATTCTAAAGCTGGTTCAGGGCGGTAGTTTGTAAAATCACCAACGACATCATACATTGTTGTTGGCGGATTATTGGTATCAATGTAAATATAATATCCAGTTGGTGTTGAGCCTTCAAGATGCCAATATAATCTCTGTGAAACTGTGAGGTTTTCAGCATTGTTTAAAGGTTCAAGATTGATAACTTTGGCAGGGAATAATTGGTTTTCTGTATAGGTAATTTTTATGTTATCAAGAGCGGCAGGTTCACAGTTGTCAGATGCCGACCCACTCGATCTGCTAGTCCATAAAAATACTAACCTTCTTGTTTGTCCGGTTGCTAATTCTGTGGGTATATCAATAGAAAGGTTAGCCCAGAACCCGCCAGAGTAGTAACTTGGAGACGCAGAATTATAACTGTAACGACCTATTTGGTTTGGTATCTCCGGAATATCGCCTATAGTAGCTTCGGGCATATAAGAAGTTTCTGGCAAGTAAACTCTCATATAATTCAAGCCATACACCTCAAGACCAGTGAAAAAATCGAAAGATAAAGTTATGTTAATTGCGTTTTCAGGAAATGTGATGTCTTGATAAAAGAAAATGTTGTTTCTGTTTGATGTTGCAGATGTTGCATGTGCAGGATTTTCTGTGCCTTCTGGTGAGTTAGACACATAGATTGAGTGGGTTGCATTGTCGGTTGCATTGGTTGCTATAACCCATTTGTTGGTTAGGGCGCCGTTGACAAATGTCCAATTATTGGCATCATTGTCAAAATCGTCAAACAGCAAAGTTACTTCGCCGTGAGCTAGCCCTATAACTAATAGAGCTGTTAAGAAAAAGAAGAGCTTTTTCATGTTTTATCTCCCAATTTTTTTGTTTAATATACTAAGTGAGGAAAAAGTGATTTTGGATAGAATATTTTTTGGTGTTTTTGATTTTTTTGTAGGGGATGGATTTATTCTGTAGGGAACGCACCCAAATTTGAAATATTATTTTTAAAGCACCATTCTACGTGATTCTGTTATCCATTTGAATTTGTATAATTTGCAGAAATGGCACTACGTAGCTTTTGTATCATAAAATAATCAAAAGATATCATTAAAACTAATGGATCGTCTTCTAATATTGTAAAAATATCCACTTCGTCAATTAACCAATTGTTGTATGATACTGTTGTAGAGCCACTTGGACTATGATGGCTAAATATATCCAATTCCCACATTTTGTGTCGGAGTATAAATTTTTCTAAATCATCTAAACCTGTTGATTCAGGAACCAACACCCACAAATATCCAACACCCCAGTCGCGTGGTTGCTTACGATAATCTACTTTCAGCATCATTATATCATCATTTAGGATTTCATAGAAAATATCGCCTGCCACTCTTTCTTGATTGAATAAGAATTGTACGCTATTCGTGTGCAAAATAACATGGACTCTTCTGATGTCATAATATGAGTATTTTTCTAACATCGGAATATTCCATTCATCCATGTCATTATACCAATCCCAATCTATTGGTTCACTTAATTGTACTATCATTTCTCCCGGTAACCATCTTGTTTCTGATTCCATGTTATCGCTTGAGCAACAAACTAAAACCAGTGTGATGTAAATCAAAAAAATCTGTAAAACTATCTTAAATTTCATAAATTACTCCTTATATTCTAATATTAGGCAAATACACTCCATTTCACAAATGGGTAATTTTTCCATAATTGGGAACTTTAATTTTTATTTTGCTTTTTTGTCAAGATTTTTTATTCTTGTAGGGAACGCCACCCAATTCTGTAGGGAACGCATTTATTCGTTCCTAATTCCATCTGCGAAGCACCACACCATCCCGAAGGGATCGATCGCTACGTAGAAAACGACACCCCAAAAAACTATCACCACGCCGAAGGTGTGGAACAATTGAATATGATTAGAAATATGTCGTTTAGGTTCCATACCTACGGCATGGAAATCAAGGGGGGCATCGTTTTCTACGTAGCGATCAATCCCT
>Ga0099364_10013829_pt1 | contig 10796 bp, 7 predicted proteins | sample TergutTh196P3_FD_73070 | JGI IMG/M metagenome (GOLD analysis project Ga0099364, IMG submission 73070) | Microcerotermes parvus P3 segment gut microbial communities from Pointe-Noire, Republic of the Congo - Th196 P3 | ecosystem: Host-associated > Arthropoda: Insects > Digestive system > Gut ...
AAAATATTCTCGCAAATCCTGAGCCGATTTTCAAGTTAGGCGACTATAAAAGACAAAAAGAGGGGGTAATTTTATGCAAAATCAACAGTGCAAATATTGGGCAGCGGAGCAAAAACAGCTTCGAGCTCTGGAGAATGAGGAACATTATGAGGGAGAAAAGCCCATACCTAGTGTTTTTCTAAGCCCGTCCACACAGGCGTATAACCTTTACATAACGGGTGAAAATGAGCGCGACCAGATGAACTTGTTGGCGGACGCCATGGAGGTTTTTCTTGACTTGGCGGGGATTGCCTATTGTCGCAACGACCCTGAGGGCAATGTGCGAATAAGCGTTGAGATGAGCAATGAGGGGGATTACGGACTGCACTTGCCTCTGCATTCCAACGCTGCACCGGAGGGACAGAGCGGGCAATGGCGCGGACCGTTGGTGATGTTCTACCCCGAAAACAGCGACGAAGAGCGGGCAGCGACATATCTCGCACAGCAGTTGGCGACGATTTACCCAGACCCCGCCAGTGTGGTTCTTCGCGCCGAGAGCGGACTTTACGAATTGGCGCAAACTATCGCCCCCACAGCCTTTGTGGAGGTGGCATTCCACGACAACCTTGAGGATGCGCGGTGGATTGTGGATAATACCATCGAGATTGCTGACCGCTTGACCGAGGGTGTCGCCAATTACTTTGGCGTATCATACGCCTCAAACCGCCCGCCACACCGCGCTTGGGTGAATGTCCAGACCCGTTTGAATGTCCGCAAGCTCCCCGGCACGGAATTTCCCATCGTGACCCAGTTGGAAAACCAACAGTGCCTTTGTGTCCTGCGTGAAATCGGCTGTAATGGCACAAGCTGCCAGTGGAGCTACATTTGCCTTGAAGACGGGACTCGTGGTTGGGTGGCTAGTGAGTTTTTGCGAGTTTAGCTTGAATGGGATAAGCTATTAGACCTCTTCTACTGCCTTTATCTCCGGCAAATACCGGGCAATAAATTTCTGAATAGTGCCGTAATACAAATCAAACTCATAGCCTGATTCGGCGTGATCTGCGCCCTGGACGGTAAGCTTATCTTTCGGGGCGCGGCAGGCGTCATAGACCTTGTCGAGCATCCAGTAAGGCACAAAGGTATCGGCGTCGCCATGAATAAAAAGCGTGGGTGTTTTAGATTTTTTCAGCTGTTCCACACAGGAGGCTTCCTTGAGCGGGAAGCCAAGCCTCTTCTTCGCCACGGTATTAAGTGCATAAAGTACGGGGAATGGCGGCACGTGGAAAGTTACCTTGGCTTGCTCGACATATTCGTCCCATACAGAGGTGTATCCGCAGTCGGCAACGGCGCAAATCACATTTGGCGGCAAATCCTCGCCGGTCGTCATCATGGTAGTAGCAGCGCCCATAGATACGCCGTGCAAAATGATTTTAGGGTTATCATATTCTTTAACAAGGTAATCTATCCACGCCGCAATGTCAATGCGATCTAACCAGCCCATGGAAATATATTTGCTTTCGCTTTTACCATGAGCGCACAGGTACGGCAAAAGCACGTTGCAGCCCCATTCGTCATGATATATTTTAGCCGCTCCGCCAAAGTCACGGGGAGAACTGGAAAAGCCATGCAGACAGATAAACCAGATATCAGATTTTTTTTCGTTCAGAAACATCTCCGCATGAAGCCGCTCTCCGCGTGGGGAATCTATCGTGATATTTTTCGGCGTATTATCAAAGAACCACTTAAGACCATCGAAAAAAGATTGATAATAGGGTTTATCATAGAAAGCGTCAAGTCCGTCAACTCCGGCTGCCTTATTTATTATTCGCATTAGAAAGCGTTCCCAGGCGCTCATTTGCTGCACCTTTATGGAAGCTCCTGCTTTTCCCAACAGCGCATGCGCGTCAGACAAATCATTGTAGCCGCGTGAGGCCGCCTTTTTCGAAAGCATTTGGCTGAAGAGTGCAACTCCCACTCCATAATAAAAAAGTACCAGTACCGCTGCAATACATACAGCGTAAATCAGAATTTTGACTGCCATGATAATCACCTTTCTTTAGGTCGTGATGACACGCCCTGATATTATGTTACGGCTATATAATACACCATCTGCTTTTGTTTGTCAAGTTTTTTTCTCTCAACTTCCCACAAATCTAAAACAAAAAAAATCTCTCCTGGCAAGTGATAATCGACAATCGGAAGAGTGAATGATGATTTACCAAGTTTTGGCAAGTTTGTGAAATGGGCGGTGAATCCAAGATAATTGCAGTCCACTGAAGCCTCACGACTCAATCACCCCGCCGCCAATAACATAATCCCCCTCATAAATCACCGCTGCCTGTCCGGGGGCGACGGCGTTTTTCGCCTCGTCAAAGCGGATGTGCAGGGTGTGCTCGTCAGTTTGAGTCACAGTGCAGGGGGTTTCCTTTTGGTGGTAACGGGTACGCACAGTTGCCTTCAGGGGCATCTCAAGGGTATCATAGGCGATGAGGTTGATATCCTCCAAGACGCATTCACTCCGGGCAAGCTCATGTTTTCGCCCCAGTGTAACGGTGTTTTCCGCCGCGTTTTTGGCAATAACATAGCGCGGACTGTCAAAAGCTAATCCCAATCCCTTGCGCTGTCCCACAGTGAAACGATAGTGTCCGCTGTGTTTGCCCAGTGTATTCCCGCTAGCGTCAATAAACTTCCCGCTAGCTATTGGGGGCAGTAACCGCGCGTAATTGCCGTCTGGCACAAAGCAGATGTCCTGGCTATCGGGCTTGTCGGCGTTCCAAAAGCCCAGTGCCTGGGCAAGATCTCTCACCTCACTCTTACGCATATCGCCCAATGGCAGCTTCAAGCGCTCCAGTTGGTACTGGCTGAGCATATACAACACGTAACTTTGGTCTTTTCTGTCGTCCAACGCCTTGCGCAATAGCCAACGAGAGCTGTCTTTTTCCACGCGGGCGTAGTGCCCCGTGGCGAGGGCAGCGCAACTCATCAACTCCATCCGTTTAAGGAGGAGCTCAAATTTCATGTAGCGGTTGCAGTCTATACAGGGATTTGGCGTGCGACCTTGTGCATATTCGCGGCAAAATTTGTCGATTACTTGGGTTGCGAATTCTTCAGTGAAGTTGAAAACATAGAACGGAAAGCCCAAATTAGCGCAGACACTTCGGGCATCTTGGGCGTCGGCGAGGGAACAGCAGGTTCGCTCAACAGTCCCTGTGTTGTCGCCACCATAGAGTTTCATCATTGCACCGAGGCAGTCATAGCCGGCGCGTTTCATGAGGTACGCCGTCACGGAGCTGTCCACTCCTCCAGACATAGCGATTAGCGCTTTTTTTTTCATTATTTTTCCACTTTTTTGTGATATAGTGATATAATTTATAGTATAGTCGCCTAACTTGAAAATCAGCTCAGCATTTGCAAGAATATTTTTCGTCTGCCAAAGAAAAAAGCACAAGAAAACTTTCTTAAAAGGAAGCACTTTAGCAAGCGGCAGAAATAAAAGAGATGTTATTTTCGGCGTTAAATTTTTCTTCCGAATTGTATGGCTCACCTTAACCCATCCATTTATACGCAAAAAATATGGGCTTTTGCTTAGAAAAATTTAAGGAGCGTCACAAACTTCCCTCACTACTCAAAACTGCCTCCTGACGACCCTCCAACGCCCGCCGCTCAATAATCCCCAAAAACTCCGCGACAGCTCCTTTGCGGTCGCGGCGAACGACGTGTTCTGCTTTTGCCCTGAAAGAACGCGGCGCGTTGCGGGTGGAGGCGGTGAGGGCGGCGGTTTGTATCATTCCTGTGTCGTTGTCGTAATTACCGATGGCGGCGGTGTTTTTGGGGTCGATCCCCAAAATCTCCGCAAGCTGCAAAAGCGCGGTGCCTTTGTGGGTGTTGGGTGCCAAAATCTCGAAAGAATAGTTGGAGCTCTCCATAAAGTGAACAGGGGCATCCACCAAGGAATAGCAGTATTGTTTCAGGGCAAGGACATCCTTTTTGTGTCCGAAAAAAATCGCCTTGCCCCACCCTTCTTTGGGCACGTCCTTGAAGTTTTTGTGGGCGAAAAAAGGCGTATAACCGTGCTTTGCTACAGTCATGCTGTGCCAACCGGGGTTGTAAATATGTATCTCCTGCTCCAAATACATCTGGAACTGTATGCGCGGGAAGTAGTTCAGGGTTTCCATCGCCCAATCAACTCCCGCGTCGGGAATAGGAGTAAAACGCAGGAACTGTTTTTTTGCGCAGTCATAGACTCCCCCGCCGTTGAGAACCACAGCAGGTGTATCCTCTAGCTTCAGGCGCGTCATCACTTTACCCACCGACGCGGGACTTCTTCCCGAGGCGATGGTGAACTTGCCGCCCAAAGCGCGAAAACGCTCGATAGCAACCCTGTTGACACGGGGCATATAGCCGAGCAAGCCGGTCTGCAACGTGCCGTCAACATCGCTAGCACACAGCCAGTCGGCGCAGTATTGGGCGGTTTCTTGAGTGGTGACTTCCATGTAATACCCTTTCTGACATCCAGAATCCAGTGTCTAGCACACGGCTACTTAGAGCCTGTTGATACGAGAGCAAAAAGCCCGTCTTTTGGCTAATTTTATGCCATGCGGCGTAAAATTTTCTTACAATTAAGTAAAGTATTCTTTCCAAAATTCTTGCCTGACACAAAATTCGCTCAAAAGTTACCCGTTTTATCTCGTGTCGACAGGCTCTAGTATATCAGATTTTGCTTAAGAAGTCAACGAAAAACGCGGGAAGCGGAGCTTCGAGAGTGATGTTTTTACCGCTGCGGGGATGGACAAAACCAAGTTTTGCCGCGAATAGACACTGTCCCGCAAGTTGTTCCTCAATTTTAGGCATTTTTCCTGTACGGTAGACTCTGTCGCCCGCCACAGGTCGTCCAACATGGGACATATGTACACGGATTTGGTGGGTGCGTCCTGTTTCCAAGCGCAGTACCCCATGGCTGTAGGCGGGCAAACCCTGTGGACTGTACTCCTCCAGTACCTGGTAGTGAGTCACCGCCCGGCGGCTGTTGGACTGGGTGACACAGTATTTTTTCCTGTCCTTGGGGCTGCGCCCGATGGGCAGATCAATTGTCCCCTTGCTGTCCTTGAACCGCCCCACGCAGACGGCGTGATATTCCCGCTCAAGGCTGTGTTTTTCCAACTGCGCCGCTAAATGCTGATGGGCGATATCATTTTTTGCCACAACCAATAACCCCGCTGTATCCTTGTCAATTCTGTGGACAATACCGGGACGTAAAACACCGTTAATCCCGCTAAGGCTGTCCCCGCAGTAGTGGAGCAGAGCGTTGACAAGTGTTCCATCGGGATGCCCCCCGGCAGGATGCACCACCATACCCTGTGGCTTGTTTACGACCAACAAATCATCGTCCTCAAAGACAATCTCAAGGGGTATGTTCTGTGGTATGGCGGTGTCAGGTTGGTTTTCGGGTAGGGCAACAGAAATCACCGCGCCCTCCTTGGGACGTTCATTCTTACGCCGCGCCGCGCCGTCCACCAAAACCGCCCCGCTGTCAATGAGATTTTGCGCCTGTGAGCGGGAAATACTGGAAACGAAGCGGGGGATGAGAGTATCAAGACGAGTGGCAGAGTCTGGACTTTTGAAAGTGTGGGCGGGCATTTTTTGTTCACTCCTCCTTAAACTCGAAACTGCCGCGTCACAACAGCGCTCAAACTCTGCCCGCTCTTCTTAGCGGCGACTTTCACTGTGGTGTTGCGCTTGACGACAATCCGCACTTTCGTACCCGCTTTGACTTTTTGGGATTTCGTGGTGGACTTTTTACCGTTAGTGGTGTAATAAATGGTCGTCCCTTTGGGAGCTTTTATGGTGATGGCGGTGTTCTTTTTCACCTTAGCACTGGCGGGCAAGGCTTTTTTCGGGGCGGCAGTCCGGATTTTGTACTTCACACTGGATACCGCACTGTTTTTGTAACCTGCGGCAATTACGCGAAATCGCAGCGTGCTGCTCTTTTTGACAGTCACCGTCTTGCCGCTTTTCACGTAGGGCGAATTTTTGGTTGGGGTCTTGCCGTTTGTGGTATAGTGAATTTTCGCCCCTTTTACCGTGGACTTGAGCGTCACTTTCACCTGTCCCGTGTAGGTCTTTGCCTTTTTGTTTGCCGTGGGCTTCGGTGCGGTGGGGGTTTTGGGCGGAGCTGTGGTTACTGTTGCGGGCGGTTTTGTGGTGGTTTTCTTTGTGGTTACTGTGGTGGAAGGCTTCGCGGTTACAGTAGTAGAGGGCTTCGCAGTTACGGTAGTGGGTGTAATTTTGGTAGTTACAGGTGATGTTTGTTGGGGCGAACTGATATTTGGGTCGAAGAAATTCACCGTGTAGGCGATGGGTTGGGGTGTGCCGCTGATGGACACATCATAGCTCTCCCCCGGGGCGACGACAACGCCGTCAGGGCGGAAGATGACACAACCTTGTTGCCCGTACGTGCCGTTATCCACGTTGAAATAGCCGGCGGAGCTGTCGCCCAATGTGACGAAATTCCACTTCTGCCCGTTGGATTTACGGGTCACAGTGACGGATATTTTACGTCCGGACAGATCCTCACCAACGGACAATGACCAGGGGTAGGCGGCATCAAAAAAGCTCGCGGGCATATTCTGGGCGGGCCACGCCACGTTCTTTTCCTGTGCCTTGGCGTTGCTTCTGTCAAAGCCGTGGTACATTGTGGAGTATGCCCCCATGTTTCCCATGAATTGGGCATTCACGTAGCCGAACCCAATCTTGCCCAAAGAGGGGAATAGCGCCCAACGACGGTGTCCCGCAGTGACAATATTTACCTTATCGTTGTCTGCCATATAGCCCAACAACATTGCCTGATTTGGCGTGCGGGCAGGGTAACTGACGTATAGGTTAGACCGCGCCGCGCCGTCGTATGCCAACTTGTACAGAGCGTCATATTGTCCGCCTGCAATGGAATTGGGACGATTTGGGTAGTGGCTGATTGTGCCGTTCAGTCCGCCGATTAGGGATACCGCTTGGGCGGCTCGATTAAAGTTACTGTCTAGGGCAACGCTGCTCAAACCCGCTATATAGCGGATTTGGTTGATCATGTTCAGGCAGGATTGGAGTGACGCGGCACTCATCTCTCCCGCACTGTAAGAGCCGCTTAGGCTCGGCGATGTCTTGAAACTCACCGCGTCGCTCGCTGCGGCAGGGTGTTGTTTCATGTACGCGTTGATTTGCGCCTGTGTGCGATAGGCGACTTGCAAGCCCTCGGCTTTGGCAGAAAATGGCATTGATAGGGCAATACTCAAAAGCAGCACAACGGTCAATAATAAAGAACTTAATTTTCTCATGATTTACTCTCCATCTAGGATTCAGGGATAATATTAGGATTAATATGCGGTACTCATTGGCGATTTTGTTGGCAAAAAAAGCAGGACTCTCGCCTTTTTGAGCGCTATTCATTCGCTTCAAATCCTAAAGCGCATTATACACCATTTTAGACAAAAAATAATTCTGTATTAGAAAATTGGATGTTGGCAAATTGTGCTTTTGATAATGAGTGGACAAAAAGCACTTAACACAAAAGATTTATAAAACCGAGGAAGTGACAGCATAAATCCTTAGTATTATCATTATTTCTGCCAATGAATAAAGGAATTACATTTACTTTGGTTATTTTACACCACTAGCGTTGCGCATGTTAAGGTGGTGCTATTAAAAAACCCCCTTGACAATTTGACAAAAATGGATTACAATAACATCTGAGATGGATATATTTGTTAATTATTCCAAACTTTCAAAAAATCTCCTAATTTTATGTCACAAAACTCCTCATCCGTTCGTTATTATGTTTGCAGGGAACAATCCACCTGAGATTTGCCCCGCTAAAATTAGAGGTTTCGCCCTCAAGAAAGAAGGTTCCAAAGATGAAACAGCAAGACAAAAAAACAAGCCGGATTGTAAAGTTCTGCCAAGAAAAGGTGAGGCACAACGTGTTGCGCTTGCCGAAACAAGCTCTCGCTCTCCTCATCGCCCTCGTTCTCCTCTCCTCCACGGCGTTTATCGGCGAAGTTTTCGCCTTTTCCGATACCCGCACAAAATCCTACATCGTCGTCACCCGGGACAGAAAAGCTCGCAACCGTGTGGCAAAAGCTGTCGAGATTGACGAGAATTCCGCGCTCCTTGAGAACGATATTCTCGTGGCGGAGTTGACAAACTCAGAAGTAAAAGCCCTCAATAAAGCTGACGACGTCCTCGCCGTTGAGGAGGATTTCGTCATCGAAGCGAGTGTTCTAGACGAGGATGACGAAGATCTAGACATCCCCGACTACACACTCGAGGAGGTCGCGGCGATTAAACAGGCTCGTTTCGAGGCTCTCCAGGAGCAGATGAACCGTGAGTTTGTGCCACCTGATGAGTATGAGTGGAATATGCAGGTTGTCGAGGCGAACGACGTTGATGCGGAAGAATTTGGTGATAATGCACAAATCAAGGTGGCGGTTTTGGATTCCGGCGTGGACATCGTCCGAGGCATCGACCTGAGCGACAGCATCAATCTCGTCCCGGAGGAGCAGTACATCTCGCCCATGTTCGTGGACATGAGCGGTCACGGCACGGGCATCGCGTCCATCATCGCGGGCACGCCCGAAAACGAGGTCCAGGGCGTGAATCCCAATGCGCAGCTGTACTCGGTGAAGGTGTTGGACGGCGAAAATCGCGCGCCATTGAGCCGGATAATCGAGGGAATTTACTGGTGCATCGACAACGAAATGCAGGTCGTGAACATGAGTTTCGGCACGTCGGTGTACTCGTTGGCGTTGGAAATTGCCGTTGAGGACGCCTGGGACGCGGGGATTTTGATGGTTGGCGCGTCGGGAAACAGCGGCGGCGCGGTGGAGTATCCGGCGGCGTTCCCGGAGGTCATGGCGGTTGCGGCGACGGGCACCGACGCTCAGTTGACCGATTTCAGCAACACCGGCGACACGCTCGAAATTGCCGCGCCGGGCGAGAAAATCAAGACCGCGGGCTTTTTCGGCGGCAGCACCGTCACCCAGGGCACGAGCATCGCGACGCCCCACGTGACCGGCGCGGCTAGCTTGCTGTGGCAGAAGGACCCGAGCAAGCCCGCTGAATTCATCCGCCAGTTGCTTGTCCACAGCACCAAAACCATTGAAAACACTGACGATTGCGGGCTTTTGGACGTTGAGTTCGCTCTGTCCATTTACGACGATTTCGCCGCCAATTGGAGCGATGAGGGCTTGGTCGTCACGAGACCCGAGAGGTTGCAGGAGAACGATGCCGCCGCCCAGACCTTCGAGGAAATTGATGATGATGAGGCTTATGTTGAGGGGCGGTGGACTCAGGCTAGCCATGAAGCCACTGTGACGCTGGGGTCTACTGGAAAAGGTTTTACGACGACAGAAAAAAACATACTTAAAGCAGGGGTTATCTATCAGGATCAGACTGCATCCACTGTAGGAGGTTCAGGTTCACACAAAACTTTTCCAGAATGGCATGGATATTATAGATATGAAACAAACAATACTCATGTTAATTACATGGCGGCTTATGAACTTGTCCAAAAAATTGCCATCAGTGGCGGAGATGTTTCTTCATTCACAATAAACAGCGTGAAGGGTTTTACAAACACTGCCTCGTTTAACAGAATTAAGTCTAAGTTTAGTTCTACTGGATTTGGAGGAAAAGCGTGGGGAACTATTTTGTCTAGTTTTAACTACAACTCACAAAGCACGACAACAAAGAAAAAATATAGGCAACTGTTCATCTACGGTATGGCTGCGCACATTCTTGCGGACACGTTTGCGCATTCGGCAATTGCCCCAAAGAATGGCAAGCACTATAACATTAAGCATACGAATGCAACTTATCTTGGCGCTGATAATGTTGGTGAAGTTCAGAACAGATATATTTGCGCAAAATATGGCGTTGAGGAAACTATGTGGAATGCCAGCGCGAGTCTATCATATGGTTGGATTGATTTTGCAATTGCAGGATATTATGGTGAAACCGTTCCACAAAGACCCCTAAATATTCAAACGTTTTATCTTGCTAATATGCTGCAACATGCTACAAACAATAACATGCCCTCAAGTCTCTATAACGCATATGTTGAAACTGTTTATTTTATGAATTATGTTGCATCGGCATAAATTTATCGAGCCCTCATTTTTTACAAAATGGGGGCTCATAAAAAAACTTAAGGAGAAATATCATGAAAAAAACTATAGCAATTATGATTTTCGTTCTAATATCGATTGTGCTTTATTCATGCAATAGTACGACAGAGCGCGAACCAATCGACAAAAATCCAGTGGTAGTTGACGGTTGGGTAACATATAACGGCACATTGAGTGAGTATGTAGGTAACAGGAAAAAAGCAACTTCACCAGACAATGTTACTGCAGTTATCATCAATTCCGAATCCCTGCAAGAGCTGCACCTTTCAGCAGATGTGAAAACTTTTGAGATTGAGAATGCGCCGAAACTCAAAAAATTTACCGTTAGCGAAGAAAATGAATATTTTGTTGCGATAAATGGTAAATTATATGACAAAGATTATGCTGACGTGTGGGGGGAGTATTTAACTCACCCGAACTCCGCCGACTGGCAAATTCAAAATGGACACAACGAAGGTGAGTTTTTCGGTTACTATGAAGGCAAAGCCAAAAAAGCAACTGCTCCAGATTATGTAACAGATGTTCAACTTACTTCAGACAATATAGAGGAGCTGCATCTTTCCAAAAATGCGCAGTCTATTGTGATTTATTCCGCGCCAAACCTAAAAAAAATCACCGTCGACGACAAAAACAAGCACTTTACAG
>Ga0099364_10013830_pt1 | contig 10796 bp, 12 predicted proteins | sample TergutTh196P3_FD_73070 | JGI IMG/M metagenome (GOLD analysis project Ga0099364, IMG submission 73070) | Microcerotermes parvus P3 segment gut microbial communities from Pointe-Noire, Republic of the Congo - Th196 P3 | ecosystem: Host-associated > Arthropoda: Insects > Digestive system > Gut ...
CAGCGGCGGCTTCCACTACCGTTTATGCGGGCTACAAACGTTCATTTTCCCACTGCCTTTTGCCGCCGTTGCGCTAACTCAGCGAAGCGATCTCACCGAAAGTAAACCGCCAGTTGGCTGAAGTGCATTTGTCTCTATCTCGTTCTCAATTCTCAATTCTCAATTCTCAATTCCCTTACGGCGTTACCGTCGGGTTTTGCGTGACCCCGCTGAAACCGCGAAGCGTCGGTAGCGAGCCGCCCCATTGCCATACCGTTTCGAAGTTCCATCCACCCGAATACCAGTTGGAAGGAGTAGTGTACCATGTCAGCAAATTGTAGTTAGCCGGCGAAACAGATGAGGCATTGCTGGGGCTGCTAACGTCGTTGCGCACATAGCAGTTGCTGATGGCGCCGCTGCTAGATCCTGCAATGGCGTATGCCCCCGACGTTTTGCTTAGCGATACGCAGTTCCTAATCGTGCCATAATTGTACAGCGCTATACCGCTGCCGATATCGCCGCTTGCAGCAACATAGCAGTACCGGATTGTGCCAGAGGCCTGGTTATTGCCTGCCACGCCGCCGCCGTAATTTCCGGTACTAAATGCGGCGGTAACGTAGCAGTTTTCCACTATGCCTAAATTATTGCCGGTAATGCCGCCAAAAATCGTGCCTGTAGAGGTAATACTGCCAGTAAAGAAGCAGCTCTTTATCACAGCGTCGGCCCCTGAATACCCCGCAATACCGCCCAGATAATTAACAGAGCCATCATACTTTACGGAGCAATCCGAATAGCAGTTGCTTATCTCCCCATTGTTATAGCCGGCTATGCTGCCCACGTAATCACTATTGGTATTGGAGTAAGATCCCGTAACTGTTCCGGAAACATAGCAGTTTCGTATTATGCCTGAGTTATACCCGGCAATGCCGCCCAAATTCCTGGTCCCACTGATATTTACATTGGTTAGCTTAATATTTTCGACTACCCCGCCAGTCATGTTAAATAAACCCTTTTCATTGGCGGTTCCGCTATAATTGAGGTACAAGTTGGAGATGGTGTACCCATCGCCGTTATACCTGCCGGTATTAAGGTTTAGAGGCGTCCATTCGTTGCCTCCGGCATCAATATTGGCAGTTTGCCGGTAAGCCATGGCGCTGGACCATATTCCTCCGGGTCCTTCCGTTCCTTTTCCCACCCTTTTTAGGTCGTCAAGGTTCCTTACCTTGAAGGGGTTGCCAATGGTGCCGTTGCCGGGGTCTAACTCCGTGGTTGCAGAGGTTGGCGTATATGCCGTCTTGTTGCCTGCTGCGTCTTCAACTACCACTGTAAAGTAATAGGTAATGCCCGGCGAAAGCGAGTTCACCGTGTATGAGACAGGGCTCAGAGTGCTTGTCATCCCGGATGGATTCAAAAGCGAACCGCCTCCGGTAGGCAAAGGGAAGAAATCAACGTTTTGTCGCAAATAGACATAGTATTTTAATTGGGTAGGTTGCGTTGCATTGTCGGTTGCAGGCGCCCAGTTTAGTGTAACGGAGTTGTATGCTATTGTACCCGGAGTAATCGTTTTATTGCTCACCGTCGGCGGGGTATTGTCCGGCGCTACCGTTACCTTAATGGGGAAGTCCTGAACATAGTTGGTGCCTGTCGCCGTTCCATTGTTAATGGTAGCGCGCAGCGTTACAGTGCCGGCACTGGTGAACCTAAGAGTAGTTCCTGTATAACCAACGCCATTCCCCGCGTCGGCTACGCTCCATGTAATGCTTTTGTTGGTTGCATTGGATGGCGTTACAGTGCCCGGACTCGTACTGGAAAGCGTTATCGTCTGCCCTACATTTGCCGTTGCCGGTACGTTCTCAATGATGAACACCGGCACAAAGCCGACAGGACTGATGACTAACGTAAACGGCGCCGATTGTGTGCCGTCAATGGTGAGCCTCAGGTTGTTATGAACGCCGGCAGGTTGGGCTCCGCTGCAATCTAACGTCAATGTGCATTTGCCAGAGGCGTCTATATTTGAAATGTAAGCGATGATACCCGCAGGTAAACCTGACACCGATGCCGTATAGGATCCGCTGACTATGCCTGTTGTCGTAACGTCGAAATAAGCATAGCCATAACTCAATGTGCCATCACCATTATCAATCGGAGTATCGCCGCCGGCCATTCCTGCCATCAGTATTCTGTCCTGTGCGCCTACCGTTACGGTTTTACCCAGTATCGTGAGGATTGCCACGTTTGAGACTGTGCCGTCAATGGTTACCTTGAAATAGTAGTCGTCGCCTTTTACCAATGCCGGATTAGCGCTCATGGTGACGGTTGCCGTTGCGCCCGATACGCCAGTTACAGACGGTGTTATACCTGCCGGAGCAGTAGTGGTGGTTGTACCGGCTGATGTGGTGTACCACGTTATCGCGCCGGTTTGTCCGTTGGCAATGTTGACGGTAGTTACCGCAAATGTTACCGAGCCACCCATGCCTTCCCCTATCGTTCCGAACTGCGTGTCCACCAATACCGACTTGCTGTCAGCCGGACTGACGGTGAGGGTTGCCACGCTTGATGTTACGCCGTCGATGGTTAGTTTGAAATAATAGTCTCCCGCCGCTGCCGTTGTCGCTGTGGTAGCGGTCATGGTGACGGTTGCCGCGTTGCCCGATACGTTAGTCACCGACGGGGTGACGCCCGCCGGGACGCTTGCCGCCGTCGTTGTGCCGTCTGCGTTGCACCACGCTACCGCGCCGGTTTTCCCGTCGTCGATGTTGGCGGTGGTTACCGTAAAGAGCGCCGCGCTTTCAGCGCCCGTAACGATTGCCCCCAATTGCGCCTCTACGGTGACGGTTTTGGTTATTACCTCCGTAACCTCAAAACTTGCGATTATCGTTACGATTGCGTCGTCCGAGCCACTGATGATAATGTTTCGGAAATACAATCCCGCCGCCAAATCCGCATCCGGACGGACGGTAAACGTAGCCTTTGCGCCTGCCGCAAGCGTGGTGGACGAGAGCGCGGTAAGCGTGTAATTGGCGACTGTCGGCAGTGGGTTGAGCGTAATGGCAGTCATTCTGGTATTGGTCACGGTAACGGTTTGCGCTTCCGGTTGTGTGTAGGGCATTTTCAAAGAGCCGAACTGCACTTCGGCAGGCTCCGCGTTGATGGCGTAGACGGGCGTCTCCGTTACCGTAAACGTCGCCGTTACCGTAGCGCTCACGTCGTCGGAACCGGTGACGGCGATGTCTTCTTCATAGACATTTGCCGGTAAATCGCCTTTCGGCTGCACGGTAAACGTAGCCGTTTCGCCTGCGGCAAGCGTGGTTGCCGACAGTTTGCCGATGATAAAGTTGTCGGCTTCGGGTTGTGTGAGCGTCACGTCGCCCGTGCCGTTGTTTTTCACGGCGACGGTTTTCTCTTCCGGCGGCGTGTAGGGTGTTTGCTGCGCGGCGAACGTCAGTTCGTCGGGTGTGGCGCTGATGCTGTAAGTGAGCGGCGCGTTGACCGTCACCTTAATTTCGGGCGACGTCTTTTTCCCTGCCGTAGCGCTGATGGTCGTTTCGCCAACCTTGTGCGCGGTCAATACGCCGTTGTTCACCGACGCCACCGTCGGGTCGCTGTTGTTCCACGTCACCTTGCTGTTGGGGGCGTTTTTCGGCTCAACGGTTGCCGTGAGCGGCATCGTCTCGCCCACCGTCATTGTGATACTGCCTCCGCTCTGCGAAAGCGTCACGCTTGTTACTTCGATTTTGTCCTTCTTGCACGACGTATAGCCTGCCGCAAAAAGAAACACAGCGGCTACAATGAAATACAGATACTTTTTCATTCTTCTTAATTATTATTTTAACAATTTGATTTTTATTATTTTATAAAACTTATTTTCAATATCCAGCTCGTGCTGACTTTCCGTTACGCTTGTTGTCGGGTTGTACTCTCTATTCGATCGGTACTCTCTCGACGACGCTCTCGCACATTGCCAACAACGAATAAATTGGCGCAACTTTTTGCGTCAATCCGTTTGTCAAGTATTTCCAAGCAATTTCCATCTAAATCATTGATTATTAACTGTTCATTCTACTTTATAAGACGCTGCAAAGATACGTCACATTTTCCAATCAGCAATTTTTTTTTGAGAATACTTTTTCGGTTGCATCTGGTAATTTGACGAAAAACTTCTGATTTTCACATTTTTACATATTTGCAAATATATCGTCCCCAAAATTTATACTTTGTGAGTGATGTAAATGAGATAATTTTGGCAATTATTCTATTTGTCAACAAAAGATGTTGAAATCTGTACAATAAAAAGAATAAGCCAAAAAACAAAAATACGTCGAAAGTCAAAAATGCAACAAACCAATGGTGAAAAAAACTTGGCAATAACCCCATAAGTATTGCGCTTCCTGTTATCCACAAATAGAAAACCAGTATGACCAAACCGTGCGCCGCTTCTATGGCGCGTACAGGACAAATATTCATACATTTCAAACAACTTTCGCATTTAACTGTCCAGAAAGGGCGTTGGTTAACGATTTTTATCGCTTTTACGGGACATTCTTTTACGCACAGGTTACAGTGATTGCATTTGTGCGAGGCGTACAGCGTTTTTGACATAAAAAATCTGCCCCAATAGAGATACATAAATGACGGAAGTCCTACAATTATATCTGCAATAATACGTTTTCGCGCGGCAAAATCATTCTTGCCGGCGTATAAATTTTCAAAATGTTTTTTAACGAGCGCATAGTTTTTCTCAAAAACAAATTGAGCCGATTTTTCGCTCATGGCAGGATGCAGAGAAATAAAATTTGTGGGCATATCAAAAATTATTTGTCCTGTAATTTGATAACCTTTCCCTCTCAAAATTGCCGACGAAAACATAAAAGCGGCTCCCGCCAGTCCGGGCGTAATGATACGTCCTGTCTTTATTCCACCTGCGGTACACATCAACGCGATACGGTTTGTTCCTTTGGGAAATCTGCATATAAAATCAAGCACGATTTTCGAATAATTAAATCCGTGAATAGGGGCAACAATAATGAGGAAATCGTCAGGATTTATGTAATCTATTGCTTTAACGTCTGTTTTCGCAATAGCAAACAGTTGACAATCAATGTGTTTTTCGACTGCCAATTCGGAAAACCATAGAGATATTTGCTTTGCATTACCCGTTCCCGAAAAATAAAATATCTTGATTGACTTCATGTTTCTAATTTTTAATGATTATACAATACGCCATAAAACTAGAGATAGACCCACAAGAAATATGATTGAAAACAGAATTTTATTATGTTTTGCAAGCCATTCAGGTAGAAATATATCAAAATTGATCGAGTGGTTATTACTGTATTTGCCTGCAAGAGAAGTTAATGGACATTTCCATTTATTTACTGATAATACAATGCCTTCAAGCAAAACTGCCCCTACACAAAACCAAACCCATCTGTTGACTTTATTGAATACTCCTGCATAACACACATACATAATGGCGATTACAAAAATAGACCATATCATTGTATGAATAAGTTTAATGATGATAAGTTTCTTGTTTTCAATGTTTTTTATCATGTTTTTAAGTTTTTATTTTTTCATTCGTTTATGTCGGTAGTGTCAAACAAAATTTTCGTTTCAAGTCGTGTTCGTCTTTGTACACCGCGCTCTCGCCGCATTGCAGCCAACGTCAGAGCGGCTTGGCGCAGCGGCAGGCAGTTCCACCACAAATATTGCGACCTGCACTTCCTGTCCGCATTGCGCAAACTTAGCGAAGCGATTTCAGCGAAGATAAACCGATAGTTGTAGGCAGTGCATTTGTCCCCCCAATCAAGCGTAATCCAAAATTAATTTTGCATCAATATTTAGCCTTTGATGCAGACTTTTCGCCGTTCGCATGGTAATTGACCTTCTTCCTCGCATAATTTGTCTTAACGCAGGTTCATTAATTTCTATTATTTCCGCAAGTTCCTTTTCTTTGATATTTCGGTTATACATCTCGTTTTCAATTTGTTTTATCAACGGCGATTGTTTTTTAACTTTTATATACCTAAACTTAATGTATTCACTTTCATAATCAGCCCCCAAGCAAGATAAACGACCTATCTCGCGAATGTATTCGTTATCTGCTTCAGGATCGTCTAAAGCGCCTGTTTGGGTCGCTTCGGCAATTAATTTTTCGACGTGAGACATTAGTTTTTCGTAATCGTCTCTTGTGGTTATTTCCAATACGTTATCAAATATCTTTTCCATGATTACTATTTTTGAAAAACTGTTAAACAATCTATTTTATCGTATTCAGTGTGTGTGCCTATGAAGCAAATGGTTAGAGAGCCAACAGCAAAAATTACCATCGCAACTAACCTGTAGTCGTTTCCCTTATTTTTAATACTTCTAACACGAATTCTCTTGAATATTTATTCATTGAACCTTTCTAATTTGGATATAGTTTCTTTTACAGGTTCTATGCCTTCCTCTTTCGCGTTCAATATGCTGATTGCTAATGGAAACGCATAGAAATTATACATGGGTACTGCTAATGCATAATTCATATCATGATAATTAATTTCCCCTTTTTTACTGAATTCTGTCTCTTTTTGAACATGCTCAAACTTTCTATCATAATACCGGTCAAACATTTTCTCCATTGAACTACACCTGTTATATGCCTTCCATATTGATATTAATAAGTCTTTGTCATTCATTAAACGCATGGCGCCGGAACTCCTGAACATTTCAAATGCATTTGTATTTAACTGATACGCATTCAAACTGTAGCAGACTGTGTGAGCATAAAATATGATTGTATCCATATTCAATGATTGTTCGTCATGCAACTGTAAATACGCTGTGTATTTAGCCTCTGATTGAAAAAATTCCATTGCATCGTCAATAGATGATAAGTTTTCTTCTAATTCAATTTTTATGGCGTTCAGATAAAGAGCCAAATCTATTTTTTCGTTCCTGTTAGTCACCCATACGCTTGCTGATAGCGTAATAGCAACGCCTAATACAACTACCGACAGTTCACGCAAATACTTTCCGATTTTGCGCATGGCATTTTTTTTTGTTTTATCTTGTTTTTTCATTCTCTAATTTTTCTGAAAGAAGATGCAAATTGAGGAAAAATATTTTTACGGCATGCAAACGGTCAATTTTCATACTGCTTTTTCTGCGGGCTTACTGCAGCCATTGCGCCATAATGGCTATCATAATTCCAACCAATGCCGATAAAAAAATAAGGATTAAAAGACCACAGAAATAAGACAGAAATGCCTTTATGTAACTTGTCGCCTTTTTTTCGTGAAAAAATTGTCCAACTGCCCATGTGATAAAAATTGATTCACTAACAAATAAAAAATTTAATAGGTTCAAATGAGTTACTGCCTGAAAAATTGCACCCACAGCATCAAACAAGGACGTTAGCCCAAATACATAACATATTAGAACATAAATTTCAGAAAGGTTGTAACCGTCTTTTCTAAAAAACAATTTTATCCCAAATGCCATAAATAAGCCTACAAACAAGTTTACATAACCGGAGTTTTCTAACGCCCACTTAGCAATATCTACCGAAGCCTGATTATTTTCTCCAAATTGTGAGACAAAGTTTTCAATGTCCAATGAAAAGAAATAATTTACAATTGTATAAATTAACGAAGTTACAACGACAAATGAAATTGGTTTTACAAACCGTCTTCTATCTTCGGTAATATAATGTCTAATACTTATTCCCGGCTTTATCAGCAGGTTTTTTATGGTATCAAACATTCCTCTGTTCACCAACAAAACATCTGCAATTTCAGTAAAGATATACTGCCTGTTAATTTTTTTTATTTCAGCAGATTGTCCACAATTTGAACAATAATTTCCATTAATCGGCTCATTACAATTTTTACAAATATTCATTTATATTCTAATTTTTTAAATTTTCGTTTATGCGGGCGATTAACATTCATTAAAAATCCCAATCCCAAAATCGCCACCATCCCTTTTTGTCAATCACATTGATTTGTATATGAGGATTAATGGCTTTCAATGTTTCTAAAAACTCCTGCTCCCGGACAGGAGATAACACCGGAGTAAAGCCATAACGATACCATTTGTAGCCTTTTTTAAAGCGAAAGCGTAACTTTTTCAGTGACGCTGCCGTTGCAAATGGATAGTATGAGCGCTCAACAGTAGTAATTGATGAAATTAACATTCTGCTGAAAGGTTTGCCCATGAAGCCCCACATATAATAAATCTGTATTTCACTGTTGGTCACCACATAATAAAGACTACGAAGCTGAAAGAAACCGTATATAATGCTAATCCCTATGATGATAGCAAATATCAATTCACCGAGTAAATAAACAGGGTATAACAGTACACCCAAAGCGAGCAGTATAAGCAATACGCTCACTCTCGACCTGAAAACTTTCTTTACCATAATTGAAATTCAAATTGGGAAGAATAATACTTCGTCGGGATATAAAATAATGTGAACATAATCGCCTGCCTGTTTCTTTATCTTTTTTCGGATTTCGGATTTTACGGCAAGAAATAACTTCCCCTTCCCTGAGCGCATTTCCCCTCCTGACGGCATTAAATGGTAATTTTTGATTTCATAACCGTCAATACTTCCCCGTACTTTTACCCAACTGAATGGAGCATTTGGGTCGGGCAAAATTTCGGGAATAACCGTAAATGTCCAACCGTATTTGCCCGGCAATTTTTCGAGCAAATATTCTTTATCTACTAATGGCTTTTCATTCATCGTATTGCTTGTTTGTCATTGTATTGTAAATTTTACAGTTTTTATTTTTAAATCTTTTTTCAAGTAAAGTTTTCAAATCATATATGCAATTCGCGCAACGGGATTGACTGAATTAAACTGTATGGTTTGAAGTTTCGCTCCAGATTAGTTGGTACAGGAGTATTCATAAAACCGCAAACAGACAAATATTTTTTTATCTGTTGGGGTAAATGACTGACCGTTTCATCTGAAAACGTTTTTATTTCAGATGACTAAAGTTTTATTTTTCTATTTCGTTCTCAATGCAGTTAAACCGCCAATTAGCCGCTGGCATTTCGTGTCTCCCACTATTCATGAGCGTTTTCAGCATAAGTAAATCCTCTTGCATGGCGTTCGTCTTGAAGTTTAGACCACGCTTCCCAACCTTTCTCACGCAACACTGAATTGTCGTGTTTCAGTACAGGGTATCCCTTAAAAAATGCTGAAAAATACTCACATGGATAACTTTCGCACAATGCGCACATTTCGATATTTTTTTCTTTCGCGCATATTCTGACTTTGCAGCCGGGATTTCCACTTCCTTCCCTACATGAAACACATACGCCTTCTATAGCCATGCCTTTCAGAAACGACCAAAATTTTTCGCCATCGGGAATGAATTGTATGATTTCCTCAAAACCCGCTTTTTTCATTTCCTCGTACAAAACTTTTGACGCTGGCTCAACTTTAACTTTAACCGCACAATTTTCGCAGTAAAGACCGCAATAACACGTGTATCTTTTATCCATCTATGTTTTCAACGGTGTAAATAATTCTATCAAATTTTCTTCAGGGTCTCGCAAATGAACCACGCGCATTCCCCAATCGGGCATATCGGCAGGTTGATTAATGAATGTTACGTCTTTTGCCACAAGGGCTTTGTAAGTTTCGTCAACATTCTCAACTTCAAACGATACCATCATTTTTTCTCTGCAATCAGTCGGCTGACTTTTGTCCATATTGCCAACTGCGGGAGCCATAAGGTCGGACACGAATATTGCCAACCCTTCAATACCTTCGGCTACTTTGAAACTTGCATAACAGCCTTCCAAATTCCAAGCCGCTTCCAAACCAAGTTTCTCAGTGTAAAATTTGAAACATTTTTCGTAGTCTTTGACTAACAATCTCACATTACTGAACTTCATCATTTTTTTACTTTTTATGTCCTTTCGGACGGTTTATATTTCGTTTAAATTCAATTCTCTACTTCATTGTCTACCGCGCTCTCGCTCGCTTGCAGATAACGATCTAATATACGCAACTTTTCCACAACAACCAACTCAAAAATATTTTATATTTCCAGCCTCGTAATCCATTGGCTTTTTGATATTATACATCTTTTTGTCGAGTGCGCATATTGTATTGTAATGTATTGCGCATATACAAATATTTGCAATACAGATAATACAAAATGCGTATATTTTTAAGCCACAAAACTACTACTTTTTTTCACAACACAATTTTTTTTTTTGATTTTTTTGATTTTTTTTTCTATTGAACTAAATTTGCCTATATTTTCCTATCTATTCTCCTTTATTATCAAACATTCCAGACAACTTTGAAGTTATATTTTTCGGCAAGTTCAAATGAAATTTGGGTGATTCTGATAAATAAATGTTATCTTTGCGGTGGATAAAAATCAAAAATAAAATAGCAATGAACTCTATAATAAAGTTTATACGAAAGACTAATGGTGTTTTTGCGCCAAAGTCGCCAATGGACGATCCTGAATTTGCCGACATCTACCTGTCTATTATGGAAAACCCTTATTTAGACCCCAGGAATGACAGGGTAAATTTAAGGAATGATATAGCCATGTTTGGTTCAGACTTTAAAAAAGCGACCATGATGGCGAAAGAAATGTTGAACGTTGAATAATAGAGGGATGGCGAAGCATGAACATCAAAAAAAACAAAGGATGCCACTCTGCTCCTTATCCGTAATATTATGGTCAAAAACTGTTTCCATATTCAAAATATTTTACCCTGCAAAGTAACACAATTTTTTGGAAAAACGCAAAAAATTATTTTTTCGTCAAATTCTTCTTATCTTCAGGAAACAGCGT
>Ga0099364_10013831_pt1 | contig 10796 bp, 18 predicted proteins | sample TergutTh196P3_FD_73070 | JGI IMG/M metagenome (GOLD analysis project Ga0099364, IMG submission 73070) | Microcerotermes parvus P3 segment gut microbial communities from Pointe-Noire, Republic of the Congo - Th196 P3 | ecosystem: Host-associated > Arthropoda: Insects > Digestive system > Gut ...
AAAAGAAACGAAAAGTTGCCCATTTTTCCAGAGTTACCTAAATTGTGAAATAGACTCCGCCTGACACGGATTTTGTTTTGCCTATCTTGACAATTTTGCCACAAAAACATGTGGGGTACAACGAGGTCGGGTGACACCCTAGCCTTCCTGGTAAAAAACTTTTATTTGAATCCTATGGTATAATGATTTGTGGTAATTTAACCCTTAACCTTTGAAGAACAGAAATGCCAGTTTACAGAAATTTTGACGAGATGGCGGCTGACAACATGAACCAATCTGTTCAGTCTTCGGGAAATGCAGCGTTTAATGATACTGCGCTGAATCGTGGGCGGGATGCAGCAGTAATGACGTGTAATTATTATGGATGGGGCATGCCTGTATCTTCTAATGTTGTAAGAGAGTTAGGTATCAGTATAGATTCTGAAGATTTCCCCGATGATTCATGGGAGCGTGAAACATGGGAAGATATGAAGCGCAGACCGCTTACGGTTCCAGTAGGAATTACCGGAAATGCTTCGAATGGTGATGCGTTTGATGCGTTTAAGGCTGACCTGAACTGGGGGACAGGTGAACTGTCCGTTAATGGACAATCCAAATGACGTTTATCGGAAAATCCTGTCGAAACTATAATATCAGTTATAGACGCAGGTGGTCGAGGTCGTGTGAGTTTACCTGAACGAATAGAAGAATCCGTTTGGAAATTCGTGAAAGATAATGTTAACAAATTTGATTGGAGAAAAAATGAATAATAAAATAGGACACACAGATGGTTCTGTTTTTTTCATGTTATTGCAACAATACTTGTTTGCTCCTGCAATGGGTGATAAGTTAGTTATGTCTTCCCCGCATCCAGATGCACCGGGAGGTTCAGCGATGACGTTGAGCATTGTACCGGGCGATGCTTCGGCGGAGATTGCGCCGGATGTTATAGAGGTACTTCGTGTGTTATCTCGTACAACTTCTGCGGTAGGGTGGGGACATCCTATAACTGTGGAAAAGTTGCCCATCAGTGAGGATGAGGAGATGAAGTGTATCCTTACGATTAAAAAGCGAGGTTCATGAAAAGGCTAGGGTGTCGGGTGACACCCTAGCCTTTTATAAACGTCAACTCGTGTCTATTTTCCAAAATCTATAACTGCTAAACGTTTTTTCATTTAATCACCATGTCTGCATACAGCCTAACTATTCCGCTAGACGTTGCAAATTTATTCATCGACGTATTGAAAAAAGAAAAAGTGTATCGTGTTTTGTACGTTACACACACGGCGGTTCAGGCGATAAAGGAGGATGGTGTGTTGTGTTATGTGCACGACGTAGAAATAGTCGAACCGCATTCGTTTGTATTTCCGTTAAGCATCACGTCGCCTGTTCTGTCGGATTTAACGCTTACGTGGCGGACGAATCAGAACGGCGACGAAGTCATCGTCTGTGATGCGAGTTTTTCACATTCTGACATCACCGTTCCGATAGTTGATGCGGGGCGGAGTAATCAAGGGACACCGCCGTTACCACCAGTGCCGGAGTTTACGACGCTACCCCCGGCGGTCACGTCGGTTATTCCGTCGCTTTCGAAGTACACTTGTTCGGTGAAGTTTGGGCATTCTCGTATTTTTCCGGGCGTTGTATTTACGAATCGGTCGGCGTTTGCTACGACGGGGACGCAGTGTGCGTGTTGGTCGGATATTACAACGCCGCCGCATGAGCAGTGTGAAACTACTGCATGTCTCGTTGAACAGTTCAAAGCCCAGATTGAAAAATACAATGCGGGAGTGTCAGACGCTTTTGCCGAACTGTATCGGCGGTGTATAAGTTCGCCCGAAGATTTTTGGGAAAGGTTAGACTTTTCCGACGAGTACATGTACCATGATGCGGCGGAGTGGTTGCAGATGTTCAAAGAACAGTTTCCAGACGAAACGGTTTTTATCGAAGAATGGGGGCATGAGTTAAAAAAACCGCCTAACCTATTTCCGATGCATTTTCCCAAATACTTGGAGAAGATGCTTGTGCAGGATGAGTGTAGTTACGCTTTCGACATGTATTACACAGACAGTCTGTTGAATTTACCGGTCGAGATAAAGAATCCGGCTAATATTCTATTTTTCCTGTCGACCCTGACGTATGGTGGACGGTTGTTACCGGGGCAGTTAGTATGGTTTACGGCGGTTGATGTGCATCTTGCAAAAAGCATAGGTACGCTCGACATGTTATTGTACTCGAAATTAGCGTCGCTTGACGAAACGTCTCGATGTATTGTTCCCGTATCGGTATTTAAGACGTTTCAGAAGCGGGCAAAGATTCAGCACACGCTCACCCCGACAGACGTACCTAACGTTGTGTTTGCAAATCATAGTGGCATGCTGGGTATAGGTGTACTGCTGGACGGTGAAATTACTTCAACGGCGACGACTATACCATGTCCAAAAGGACTTGGGGATTATGTAGTTATCCCGCCGACGCTTGCGTCTATCCCGATTCCGCATAGCGTGAACTCGGTTACGCTGGTGTTTAAAGAAGATGACGTAGACATCCCCGTGTATGTGCTAGTCGGTAATATGATGTACGCTTACGCACGGCTAGATAAATTTGAAGGCAGTGTGCGGGTAAAGTCGCATGTAAAACAAACTACCAATGTGATAGCCACACCGAAGGTATCTAAATTTGGACTAGTCGCTACCCCCGTTGTTACGTTACCTGTCCGATGACTTTGAAACCGAAGATTGATTTAGCAGGCGGGATAGTCTTAAAATCCACCCCGTTTATCGACCGGTACGTGTCGTTCCTGGAGGCACACGGGCAACGATTCGATGATATGCCTGACTATAAAAACAGGGAGTACGGGGCGATTTTAGACATGCAACGGTCAATGCCCCCTATTGACCCAAAAGAATTACTGGACGTTCTTGAAAAATATATTAGTCTACATCAGTGGTCGACGCTTACCCGCACATACTTCCACCAGTCACCGTCTAGTTTTTATAGGCATTATTTTGAAGTCGTTGATTCATATCAGTTTCATAAACAAGAACAGCACGATGATGTTTCAGGAATATTTGCGGATTTTCAAACCGTTGAACAGATAGCATATCTACTCGACCATCTTTCTATAACATGGGGGGAGAAATTTCCCCACAACATGCGAGTCCGGCTAGTCGCCCGCTCGTTTGCAGCGTTTGATAAATTCGTCGAAACGGAGGAGTTTCATATACTGCCTGATTCAATCAAAGCCCAGTTTACACGTTATCAGACGGTGCGGAATTTTTATAGACACGTTGAACAGAATCCTAAAATAACTGACATTAAAAAATCACCAGTTATGTCACTAGGTTATTTGCGAATGGTGGTTAAACAGTTATTGCATGAATAGTTATGACTACAGAAAATATACAAAATCAAGAAGTCTTGTCAGAGGTTTTGCTTGAAAAGACCGCGGCTGGTTTGCACGAAGTATTACAGCGACTCCCGCTGAATGAACCGACGTTTGAACCACAGGTTGTATGTGATGTGTACAATGAAGGTTCCGCAGACGAACGGCAAGCCTATTATCGGTTTGGTATGCGGGCATTCCGTACAAAGAAGTTCTGTGATTGTAAGGGCATGTGTGAATGTCCTGATCCCGTTCCGCCACCCGATTCTTTCGAACATGACTTGACTATACTTTTTGGCGAAAAGTATGTGAAAAAAACAAAACTGTTGAATAATACATATGCAGATTTGCATCGATTTATTATACAGCAGTTTTTTCCTGTAGGAATGTCGCAGTATGAACTAGATGTTTTGGATGCGTTGAGTAAACGTTGCGGTACATATATACCGAATGGAATGTTAGCCCTTGTGTACAAAGCCATTATCAGTGAATATGAACTTGCAGTTAGTAATGATCCGTGGCGGGATGAACCGGCGTGCAATGCTGGGCAGTGGTGTAAAAGGCAACAACGTGTTTATTATAAATTCATGGAAAGAGCCTTTTCTATAATCATACAAGATATTTTAAAGAGGGAGTCCTGCGATGAAGACTGAACTTGGTACTATGCAATATCCTGACGGATATGAATATCGTCCCGCACAACATTGCGGCGACCGGCATTGGTTTTTGTTTCACAATGGTGTACAGAAAGGGGCGATAGAAAGGGACACCACTTATGACTATGGTGAAGTTGAGGTACGTGTTCGGTACGTAGTGTATCGTCCGATATTATGCCCGCCTGTGCATGCGCACGGCGAGTGTCATACGTTTGGTGGCTCGAACTCATGTAAACGCTTAAAGCGTGGTGAAACGCAGGATTTTGAGAAATGTAAGCAGTTTCTCGTCGACGAGGTTTCTGGTAAGAATGAACCGATTATAGCGGATATTTACGGTTGGTCAGAATTCGGCAATAAGATATACCTGTTCAAATCCGCACTCATACTAACAACGATAAATGGAAAGTGGTCGAAGCCTGATTGTGTGGGTAGATGTGAGGGTTCTGGCTTTGTGTGGAGTTATGAGGAAGCCCTTGAAAAACTAAAAGAATGTCGTGTGCGGCGATTACGTCAGGTTCAATTGGAAGTACAGAAATTGCAGGAAGAAGTAGATTTACTTACAAGGAGACTTGACAGTAATGATATAGAAATTGTAGAAAGTGACGCGCGACAGGAGACTACTCCTTTTTACGATTGATGATGTTAAAATCAAAAAGAACGAATATGCTCACACAGTACACACCACGGCTCATAGAGGTTTTGAACCTTTGTTAACAATGAAATACTTAAAAGTAATATCACAATCTGATGAGTGGACTGATACTTGCACATTTTTTCGCACCGTGTTTGGTTTTGGTGGCATAGTGCTTGTATGCGCCTTTTTCTGCTTTTTGAACTTTTTAACAGAAGGCTTTATGTTTAGGGTGCCGTTTGATCCTGAATTCCGAAATCAGCATGACATTTATTTACAAACACTCGCACCCAGCATACAATATCAAACTATTGATGGTGAATTGAAAACAGTTCGATATAAACATTTGCGAAATAACTGGAATGGCACAATTACAATTAAGACATGGGATGGGCAACGTATAATTGTACACAGTAGTAACACGACTGTTATTGATTAGTAGACTCACGACTGATACACGATGGCTAAATTAACTGAATTACATTTACATCATTTCCAGCCGCACACTGATAGGCAGATACCGCTATCGGATATCACGGTACTTGCGGGTAAAAGCGACGTTGGGAAGAGTTCGATACTTCGGGCGTTACGCTGGCTTTGTTTGAATTCAGGGTCTGTAGCGACGTACATGCAGCGGGGTAAGTCCAACGTCGCCGTGACGGTAAAAACCGCCGGGGTGTCACCCGACACCCTCCCTATTTCTCTAACTCGGCAAAATAGCGGGAAAAAGAATGGGTATGTGCTAGACGGTAAGGAATTCAACGCTATCGGCAAAGACATCCCGCCTGAAGTAAAAGCCGTTCTGAACGTTATACCCGATAATTTTCAAACCCAGCATGATTATTTGTACTGGTTTACCGAATCGGGCAGTGGGTTGGTAAAGCGGATAGAAACGGCGTTTGGACTGGCAGAAACCGCCGAATGGACGGCTTCGGCAAAGCAGGAGATAGTCCGGCTAGAAAAAGACGTGAAAGACGTAGACGGGCGAATCGATAAACTCAACAAGGAAATCGAATCGTTAGCCGTCTTTCGTGAAATACAAGAGAAGTACTTACAGTATGAAGCCGGAATTCAGAAAGTATTTGAAGAGAAGGAAAAACTGGAACGCATTGATGCGTTGTTGCGGAAGATACCCGTGTATCCGCCACTTCCTGACGACGCACCGCTGGTACAAGCCGAAGCGTGTATAAAAGAGCGGGAACGGCTAACACGGCTTACAACGCTTGTTTCACAATACCCGCAACCGTTGCCACAGATAGACGTGGCGTGTTTGGATTACGCTACTGCACATGTTACGGCAAAAGAGAAGTTGAATCGGGTACAGGCGTTAGTGCAGGCGTTTCCGACGATTGTGCCGGTAGCCGACCCGACGGTTTGTTTTCAAACGGCGGACTATTGTTTTGCCGAACGTCAGAAACTCGCCCGCATTTCATTTTTATTGCAGACGTGGAATGCGAGTATAGTGCCGCAAGTCGATGCTACGCCTGTCTTGCAAAAAATGGACGAACTACAGCAGTCAAAGGCAAAGATGAATCGACTCCGACAGTTATGCGAAGTCTATAATCAGACGACGGTTCAGCGGGATTTTGCGTATGCAGAATATCAAAAAACCGAACAGCAGTTAACTTCGCTTGTAGGACAGCCGTGTCCAACGTGTGGCAAACCTTTGTAAAATCATGAGTAATAATAAATGGCTACTAGTCACAAATTATGTGACAAAACATAAGCACTACTTCGATGTAACTAAAATACAAGAAGTCGTCGATGAGGGAACTCACCGCACTATCGTCGGTGATTCGTTAGGCTATTCTACCTCAATGGGCGGGATGCATCACGTTTTAAAGGTTGAGGAGAGTTTTGACGTTATCAAAACGGCAATGGATTCAATGTACAGTTAATACAATGAAAAACACAGAAAACATCACCGAGTTAGTCACACAACTTTTAACGCTCACCGAACAGGATGCTATCTCATGGCAGGACTCTGGTGAGTGGGGCGATGATTCTTTCACTGAACGTTACGAGATAGTGATAGACACGCAACATATCGATATTACTCGGTTTTGCGGGCTGTTCTTTTACAGTTATCAGTTGCGGTTTGTAGGACCTCCTGCTGGTACGTTTAGTGTGACTACGTCTAAACGGTTATTACAGCCATTGTTTGATTCCATATTTAAATACATGCACCGCCGTGAAACCCGGAATCAGAATCATCATATTGGCATTGTTTTGGAAGACCTAAACCATAAAAGAAAACGAAAAAATAATGAAAGCAGAACTGATATCGACTACTCACCAATCAAATAATATGGAATTCACAGCAGATACAATAATTGCGCAGATTTTAACACTCACCCTGAAGAATGCTATTTTCTGGGAGAAAACTGGCAGTGGGTGGGAGACTGGGTCTACGTATTATGATGCAAAACTGGGTAATCAGTCTATTGACATTTCACGGCATTTGCGGTTGTTTGGGTTTGGTTATCAATTACGGTTTGTAGAGAAGCCCTCTGGCACGTTTGTCGTAAGTTCGTCTAAACGTTTGGTAAAACCGTTGTTTGATGCTGTCGAGTTACGGGTAAACGAACATGAGAATAAGAATCGCTATGAGTATGTTGATTCTGTTTTGAAATCATTAACTCGTGAACTAGAAAGGCAAGAATCATGAAAGAAAACGAAAAAATATTTGTCGCAGAACTCATCTCGGCTACTCGATACAATAACATCACGTGGTTTCGTGCGGATTACGGTGATGACGATTGTTTAATGTCATTTTACACCAACTTCGGCAGTAGTACAACTTCTATTGTTATAACCAAACGTAGATTTTTCGGATTTTTGTGTAGATATGAATTGATACATCATTATAAGACCGATGACAGAGCCTACGAAGATGTTGTTCTTTGTAAGTCAGGTAGGTTATTATCTCGACTATTTAAAGTAATACTCCCTCGTGTGTATAATATACTGAAAGTTGAAAAAGATGACATTATATCTACACTTTTGGAAACGCTTCGTGCCAAAAATCCTGCTCATAAAATGTCATTTGAACATACAACAGAACAATAACTATGAAACACACTGTCATCATCGATTCCTTTGGTTTATTTTTTTCGAGTTTCTTTGCGATGCCGTCGATGGTTACGCCGTCGGGCGAGCCGTCGAATGCCGTTTATGGGTTTTGTAGAGACCTGTTTTCAATCATAAATGATTTTAAGCCGACGCAGATTTTCTGTGCGTTTGATTTACAGGGCAAGGGCTTTCGGCGTGAAATCTATCCGCAATATAAAGCCAACCGGAGTGAGACACCCGCAGAACTTCAGGTACAGATACCGCATATTGAGGAAGTTATAAACGCATTTAGAATACTGGTTTTGAAGAGTGAAGGGTTTGAAGCCGATGATATTATTGCAACGGTCGCTGCAACAGCGTCCCATGAAAACTTTGTAACGATTGTCAGTGCGGATAAGGATTGTCGACAACTTTTGTCAGACTACGTCCGTATTTACAATTTACGACGGCAGATGTTTTACGACAAGAACTCGTTGTTGAATGACTGGGGTATAACGCCGGAGCAGTGTATTGATTTTCAAGCGTTGTGTGGCGATTCGTCTGATAATATTCCAGGCGCACGAGGCATAGGAAAAAAGACTGCTACAGAACTTTTACAGACGTACAACACGCTTGAAGGTATTTATGAAAATATTCTAAAGGTGAAGGGTAAGCGGCGGGACTATCTTGTTGAGTCAAAAGCCGACGTGGAGATTTCAAAGCAACTGGTTACGCTTCGGAAAGATGCACCCATCGAAATACCCGACACGTCGTATGCCGGATATGACCACGATACGTTAAGCGTATTGTTTAGCCAATTTGGGTTTGATTCGTTGAAGGGGTATCTCGCTCCGAAAATAATCATAAATAACTTGATACCGAATACGTCGATACATTCGCCCGTCTCGCAAGTAGCGTCAAATTCGCATCCGTTTTAGAGGGTTGTGCCTTCCTTGCATTTTTCTTTGGTGGCGTTAAGGTAGCGGGTTGGATTGCCAAGGGTATTGACTTTTCTAGGGAAGTCCGGTACATTTTGGCTAGTCCTCTTTTTTGAAAGGAAAATTTCATGGAATGGTACAGAAATTTTAACGAGATGGCGGCTGCCCATATGACATCAGAGCCAAATCTCAAAGCCGACATGTCCGTGTTTAACATGGGTAATGTCAAAACCGCACCTCCGTTTAGAGGTTTTCGTTTTTACACATGGACAGACGAGGAGCAGTATGGTGGCAAACTTGAACCACCTCATGTTCATGTTGACACGAAAGGAAGTGGAGAGGCAAAAATCTGGTTAGGAGCCAGTAAGTCGGAAGTCCAACTTGCGGAGAATCATGGAGTGGCGGGACATGTCGTCAATGATATTGTACGGCATGTGGCGAAATATCGGCAAAATTACATGGATCACTGGGTTGAAGCAGTGGAGAAGCCTTATAATCAAAATAGAGGAGAACAGCATGAAATACCGACCGAACCGTAACATTAGGGTAACATCGATAACACATGACGGTTTTTGGATAACCATATGTGCAACCGAGTATTACTGCACGTTTGAGAAATTTCCGTGGTTCCGTAATGGAACAGAGGAACAGATTAAAGACGTGCAGGGAGATGTCACTCATTTGTTTTGGGATGAGTTGGACATTGACCTTAATGAAGACAGTTTCAAACGGAAGGCTAGTGTTGTTCGTCCTATTGCCTGTAGTTGATTTTTCATTTTCTATAACACTGTATGAGTACCCCACAAATCACCGATGAATACGTTCGCCATTTACGGCAGCAGCACGACGCTTATAAAACGCAGGTTGCGGTTGCGGAGGCGAAGCAGAAGGAAATCGTAGCGGCGTTGCATTCCGAGTTTGGTTTAACCATTGAGGCAGCTCCTGGCTATATTGCCCAGCAGACGCAACAACTGCAAGCGTATGAGGCGCAGTTACAGCAACAATGTGCGCAACTGCAACAGCAACTCGATACCGCACTTGCCTCAACTAAATCGTAACCATGTCAGCATTCTCGAAAATTCAGGAGAAACTAGCCATCTTAAAAGACCGTGAGTCGCAGATGGAGGCGTTGCGAGTCGACCGGGAGGCGAAGGTGGAACTCCTTCAGACGGCAACGGATGCATACCAACTCTTACGGACGTTTTACGAACAGACGCAGAATCTATGCGTTGCCCGGCTGGAGCAGTTAGTTTCGTATTGTTTGCGGACGGTTTTTTCTGACCAAGCGTATGAATTCAAGATTGTTTTTGAAACGAAGCGGAATCAGGTTGAGGCGACGATGGTTTTTCTGCGGGGCGGGCAGCCGGTCGATCCGCTGGAGGCGGCGGGGGGTGGGTGCTTGGATGTGGCGGTTTTTGCCCTGCGGCTTGCCGTTATCCTGTTTCACGTCGAGCGACCTAGGCGGTTTCTCGCCCTCGACGAGCCGTTTCGCTACGTTTCGGCGGATTATCGCCCGAATCTCGTCGGGTTAATTCAGGAACTTTCACAGCGGTATCATGTCCAGTTTTTCATAATCAGTCACGACCAGGATTTAATTCGGCTTTCTGAAACGCCGGTAGTGTTGTGAGGGCTAGGGTGTCGGGTGACACCCTAAAATAATAGATTTTCTATTTCACAGGTTGATTTTTTAGTGTATAGTGTATGCACCTTCCTTGCAAAAACCTTTTTTATAAAGTACAATGCAGTTATGATGTACAGTTCATTTAATGAGGTAGTGACAGACACCATGTCGGGGGCGGCTTATGACTCGACGGCGTTTAACCCTGTGGAGAATGCGATAAATCCTGCTGATGCGTATCGTCAGCAGAGTAACTTGGTTCCGCCTGTTGAGCCGACGGCTACGATTCCACAGCAGTTGCCGAAACAAGAGTCACAAGATGGCTGGGGGTGGAAAAAACAACAAGCGTGGAACGCTAAAATGGAAACCGACATGAAATCGGTGAAAGAGAGTTTGAACAGAATCGAGCAACGGCTAGGTTAGGCTAGGGTGTCGGGTGACCTCGTTGTACCCCACAAGTATTTGCACTTTGTGGATTTTTGCCATTTCGGTATCATGCATTTTTTTATGCCTCCTTGGTTCACGGAAGAATTGTCAA
>Ga0099364_10013832_pt1 | contig 10795 bp, 10 predicted proteins | sample TergutTh196P3_FD_73070 | JGI IMG/M metagenome (GOLD analysis project Ga0099364, IMG submission 73070) | Microcerotermes parvus P3 segment gut microbial communities from Pointe-Noire, Republic of the Congo - Th196 P3 | ecosystem: Host-associated > Arthropoda: Insects > Digestive system > Gut ...
GCGTAATGTACATGCACTGTGGCTGACAGCCGGCGCGGTTTTTCTGGTGTTCTTTATTGTAATAAGCATGGCAAGAAGCCGTTCTGAGCGGCCTACAACACAGGGATTGTATCCTGATACTGTTGTTCAAACATATTACGAAGCTTTTAATTCATTAAACCACATACTGATGGAAGCTTGCATTCTTGGAGCGCCAAAAACTGATATTGATGCCGCCATAAGTTTTTTTGTAATTGATAGAGTGAGACAGACGTATGATATGAGAATTGGTGAATCATCAATAATTTCGGCAAGGATATGGCTACAACAGGGAAATGCCCTTCCCGCTCCTAATGTATTCGGATTAACAAATATAGTAGTGTCGCAATCAGGCGGCAGCGAAAGAGAAGGAAGGATTAATTATCGCGCTGATTATACCGTGTGGTTTCCGAATGAACCCGTTTCCAGTATCCGAAGTGATGAGTTAATATTAAGGCGTGACAGGCGAAGAAACTGGAGAATTACAGAGATTTCCAGAACAGAGAGGCTGGTTAATCATGAATAAAATCAACTATCTGGAATCATTGCCTGTAAGTAATTTGATTAAATTTACGAAAGGGCAGCCTAGCGATGGTATCCCTTTTGCCGGATACCCCAGAGCGCATCCATCAGAAAAAAATAAATTTATACTTGTAAACGATCCGCTGGGACCGGAACCGGTAGCGCTTGAATTTAAACTTGATGATGTCCTCTTTGTAGAAGAGGTTCCGTCTGCGGTAACAGAAGCGGGAGAGGGCGTCCCCCTTATAAAACTTTGGATAAAATACGGCGCAATAGGCATGGTTATCGAACCTTTTGAAGTAAACGATAAAACACCTTATGCTTTATTTCACAAGAACAAATGATCAGCCCGATGCCTGCATACGCTGCGAGCTCTGCCCTAATTATTGCAAAATCGCAAGCGGGCGTTTCGGCGTATGCGGTGTAAGAGGCAACAAAAAAGGCAAAGGGATTATTCCCTATCATGGATTTATTTCTGCATTAGCTGTCGATCCAATCAAAAAAAAACCTCTCTATCATTTTAAACCCGGCTCGCAAATTCTCTCTCTTGGTTTTACCGGCTGTAATCTTCGCTGTCCATTCTGCCAGAATTGGCATATCTCTCAATCTATTAAAACCGGACAAAAGGAACCGGACAAATATACAGCGCCGGGTGAAATAATATCCATCGCATTAAAAAAACAAAGTCCGTCAATCGCTTACACATACTCAGAACCCCTTGTCCATATTGAATATATTCTTGACTGTATGTCTCTTGCCCGTGAACACGGAATAGCAAATGTACTGGTAACGAATGGCTGTATCAACGCTGATCCTGCCGAAGAAATTCTTGCCCTTACTGATGCCGCTAATGTAGATTTAAAATGCTTTTCTGCGGAAACCTACAAAAAAATTCTGGGCTACGGAGCGCAAAATACTTTTGAGGCTGTTCTTAATTTCATCGTACTTGCACATAAAAAAGGCATCCATTTGGAAATTACAACCTTAGTTGTACCGGGTTTAAACGATTCAGAAGAAGAGCTGGCTTTAACCACAGAATTTATCGAGTCCATAGACAACCGGATACCCTGGCATTTGACAGCATATCATCCTGATTATCGCTGGAATGCGCCGCCCACAAGTCCGGCTTTTCTTTTTACAGCCGCTGAAAAAGCTCGCAAGAAACTGCGCCATGTCCATTTGGGAAATATTCTTATTTAAAAAACCATGCCAGGAGTGCCGCGGCGCAGCAAATCTCCGCTTACCGTTGCTTCCTTCCAGACCTGGCGGAGTTGGGCGGCATATACCCGCACGGTTCCTGACATGGATACCCTATAGTAGTATGTAATCAAGACTATGGTCAAGTGCTACTGTAACATTCTCTTTAAAATTATTTTCCGAATATATCCGATTAATGGTTCGGGTAATATTTTCACAATAAAAATAAAAATGCTATTTATGAATGCCGCCGGGATATATTCCGCTTTTTGTTTAAACACTTTCTTTATGGCAGATTTTGCCAGTTTGTCGGCGGATATAATAACGCCCAGCTTTACTCCCAATTTTAAATAACGGGGCGGTAATTTGTATAGATTGGTTGCCACTGCGCCGGGAGAAATCGTTGTGATACTTATTCCCTTTTCCAGAATTTCATGACGCATGGCACGGGAAAAACCGCGAAGAAAGCTTTTAGTCCCGCTGTACATCGCTATTCCCGGCATCATCATTCTTGAAGAAACAGATGCCATATTAAGTATATAGCCTTTTATATTACATTCGATCATCTGTTTTGAAAAAAGCCGGCAAAGCATAGCCGGTGTATAAACATGAAGATTGATAATAGTTTCCATTAGTTCCGGCGAAGTATCAACTACATCCTTAAAATAAAAAATACCGGCATTGTTTACAAGAATTTCTATTTTAAATTTATTATCTACAAAACAATAATCAAAAAGTTTTTTGCCAGAATCTTTTTGAGCCAAATCCATGTATAACACTGAAGCTATTACATTGTATTTTTCACTAATTAATTTTGCCTCTGTTACAAGATTTTCTTCATCGTTGCTTACCATAAGCAAAGAGTAACCATACATTGCAAGCTGTTTACAAATAGCAAGACCAATGCCGGAACTTGCTCCGGTAACAACAGCGGAGATTTCACGCTCACTCATAAACTTTATGTCCTTGTGCTATTCGCCTCTCATACCTATTAAATTTTTTACTCTGCCGTCTAAAGCATCACAAGATAAACGGATTGATTCTCCGATTGCTTTTTCAATATCGTCTTCTTTTACTCCAAGAACAGTGCATGACAGGTCTTTGTCAATATAAGTCCGGGCGCTTTGAATGTCCGAAAACTTTGAAAGACAAATACCGCTTTCATGACCGGCTTCATCTCCGCCGCGTATTGTTTTTTCCATCGCTTTAATTCCCATGTTTAAAAGCCAATTAGGAATCGTTATTATCTTTCTGCCCGGAAGCCCCATATTTGCATGCACTATTCCCAGAAATTGCTTCCATGTCATATTATACCAGCCAATAGGCCAGCACTGACCGCCTTTGGTTTTTTCAAGCGCACCCGCCAAAGCTTGAGCTACTTGTCTTCTTGTTACCATTGTTGTTCCGCCTTTCGGATACATCGTAACGCCTTTCATTCCGCGCACCGCTTTTACAATAATAGTCCAAACAGGCTCCCGCCCCTGTTGAATACCGAATATATACGGAAGTTCTAATATGCCGACATTAAAATTATCATCAGCAAAGAAAAGCGCCATTTTTTCCTGATCACGGCGGCTGCGGATATATGGATGCCATTTTGAAAGTTCCAGTTCAGGCCATATTTTATCAAAGTGGGAAAAATAAGAACCGCAAATTACAGTATTTTTTACGCCGCATTCTTTTGCAATACGTAAAAGTCTTTCAAGCGGAATTGTGTTATATTTGTTAAAATATTCATGAATGGGCACCGGTCCTGAAATCCTTTCATCAATACCGGCGGCAAAAATAAATCCCTGACAGCCGTCAAAGCACTGACGGACTTCGTCATCCGTAAGCGTAAGATAGTTTCTGTACTCCAGTTTCATTTGTGGAGGTAATACCGCACCCTCCGGCGCAGGAGGCAAAGCAATGGCATTAACCTCATGTCCGTTTTTAATTAATTCTTCGGCGGTTAAACTTCCTAAAAACCCGGTTCCGCCAATCAGAAATACTTTCATGTTTTACTCCTTAAATTTTATTAATTGCAGATATGTCTGTCCGCAGAGCAGCCCGCTTTGCGGACAGACACTGGATTTGTTCTGAAACTGAAGTCTCCGAAATCATTTAATTGGAGTTTGTAAAACTACAGTCTTACGGCCTCGACCATATAACGGATGTCAAAACCGTTTTGTGCGATACGTTTCATTTCGATTACAAAAATCAACGAATTTCCGCCGGTGTTGATAAGTACTCTTTTGATATTATATGTAGTGATCCCCGGCCTTCTTAGCTGCGGAGTGCCTACCGTGTAATTTTTTAGCTGACCGTCCTTTGTGCGGCATTCAAGGTTGATGTAAAATGATGATCTGGTATTCGCAGCAACACCTTCCACATTGGAAACAAGCCGCGCTTTATAAGTATTTCCCGATACGAAATCACGAAAGTCTATTATTTCGCCATGAGGCGGAGGAGCCTCGTCCCTCGAAATATAAAGGGGTAGTCCCTGATTCTGATAATTTACCCCATGCCGGCTTGCAAAACTCGAGTTTTCTGTCATCAATTGATAGAGAATACCGGAGCCGTCCTGTCCGGCAGTTATCGGAGTATTATGAGTGCGGGAAATCCTGCCATTTGGGACAAAATTATTTCTTCCCACATCGACGATATAAAGTTCCGCCCAGGGCTTTAGGGTTCCTTCCTGAACTCCAAACTGACCAAACATATAAGTTCTGCCGTCTTGAGAAAAACCAAGATCAACAAATGAAGCAGTATCACCCGCCGATAAAGCAGAAATACATATTAACGAAAGACTTACTATTAAAATGATTTTTTTCACTATCATATAGTTCCCCTTACTGTCAATTATCGGTATATTATAAAACTCCTTGAGAATTAATATATTATCGGTTAAACTTTGCTATGACTTTCTCTGAAAGGAATATTTTTTTTAAAATCAAGATTGCTTTCTGCTCAATTATTGCTTTTCTTATGCTGGCAGGCTCCTTCTCTGTGATACCGCTTTATCCATCTATGCCGGAAAGTATATCAATAGGAGAAAATGCCGCGTCAAACCGCCCAAATGACATATTCCAGTTATTTTTTAGTTTATTTCTAAAAGCCGATTATCTTGCCGTTCATTGTTCGATAATCTTGTGTGTTTTATACTCATTTTTGGCTATAATCCTTATCCATTATTTCTTTGAACAAACCTCCGCTCCAGAGATTTTTTATGTTGCAATATTTACGATATCATTTTCCTTTGAAATCATCCGTATAATTTTACCCTTGCAATTAATACATAGTATTCCCTCTTTTTATCTGTTAATATCTGCACGGATACTGCTTTTTTTCAGGTTTTTTGGTATTTTCTCCCTATTTGCTGCCGGTATTTGCGCCGCCGGTCTTGAAGATCAAAAAACCTCAACCATAATCCTGGTCATAGCAACTGCCGCTCTCATAATCGCTTTCAGTGTACCCATTAATACGCAAATTTGGGATACCAGTTTGAATATGGCAGTTGGCAGCACATTTATGTTCAGATTAGTTGAAGTTACGGTATTTCTTGTTACGATTATAAGTTTTTTTGTAGCAGTCAATGTCCGGGGTTCAAAGGATTATTTTAATGTTGGAATCGGCGTTGGACTTGCCTTGATTGGCAGAACACTCCTTCATAATGCTGATAATTGGGTAAGCCCTATTCTTGGAATAACACTTTTATCTCTAGGTACATACTATATTTGCTCGAAACTGCACAAAATCCATTTATGGCTTTGATATTATTCATTAGAGTTGTCCGAACAAGTCCATTAATAGTTTTTTTTAATTTGCCGAAATTCTAAGGTGATGCTAAAAAAAATCTTCATATACTTGAAACTTATATTATTGGTTTCTTGTGCTCAAATATATGCTCTGTCTATTCCAGATGCTAATATAGTTTTTGTTAATGGGCATCTTTTTCCGTCAATATATTTTACTGATACAATAAATACATTAAGAAGAGCGGAAATGTCCCGCCCCTATTGGGTCAATACTGCTGAAGAACTGGAAAAAATTAATCAAATGATGGAAAACCAGAAATCGTTGCTGCTGAATAACGATATTTTGGCGTATTACGGACATCCTCATTCGCGTAACATGGGTATTTTAGGCCGCCACTCAATCGAAGAATTAGATGAATTACTTTCTGGGACTGCCGCCAAGTATGAAGTTATAAGCGGCGGACGTAGAATAATCAAAGCGTTTTATTTGATTTTTGGGACTGTTTGGCCGCGTGGAAATATTGGCATATTGGGACATGACAGCTTGATGCGTTATATCGAATACTGGCTGGAAAATAATATTTTGGTTTTTATCGATCATCAGATTGGCCGCTATGATCCGATAGAATCTTTAAAAACGATGTTTCCTTACCTTCACTATCCAAATGTACATCTTGCATTAGACCCTGAATGGCGGACAGCACGGCCAATGATAGAGCTTGGACATCTTACTGCTGAGGAAATTAACCTTGCCCAGCAGTTGATAGAGGATTATTTGAAAGAGAATAATCTTCCCGGCGAACGATTTCTTGTTATACATCAATTCCATAATTCAATGATACGGAATCGCAGTGATATACGGGCTGACTTTTCCAGAGTAAGGCTGGTTCATAATGCCGATGGGATTGGCCCACCCAGAATGAAGCGCGACACTTACGCATTTAATGCCTTGGCGGGAAATATGCCGGTAAAAGGCTTTAAACTATTCTACAATTTTGAAATACCGGGCGCCGGTTACGACAACCCGATTATGTCTCCGCAGGATGTGTATAATCTTAATCCGCGGCCTTATATAATTATGTATCAATAATTCCAATATTAAATAATGTCTGTCTATAATGTTTCCACTTATAGACAGACACTAAATATGGCGGGACTTACCGGGACAGAAAGCGCAGAGGAGAATGGATTGCTGCGTCTAAAGTCCGGCAGCCAGTCATCCCCTGTTAACAGTTCCTGGCAAAAACCGTCTTCGATTTCAAATTCGTCAAGATAGCGCATAACAACATTGTATTCATCTTCGGACAAATACCGCTGCGGCGCATTCTTTACTCTGCCGGGAATCGGGGTATATTGCGTCATAAGCGAAAGCATGGCGCGGTGTTTTATATTTACCGAAAACCAGCGCAGAACATCGCGGGTTGAATCCGTATAACCGGGTAAAATCAAATGGCGCACAATTAATTTTTCCTTGTCGTTTACCATGTCCGCCATTTTCAGAATCGCCCTTGCTGCGGTTTGCGGGTAATCCGGCGCATTAAAAAAAGCTGCGGCAAGCTTGCTGTCAAGGGTTTTTAAATCAGGAAGAAAAATATCGATATGATCCCGCAGTAATTCCAGAGCGTTGGCGCTTTCGTATCCCGATGAATTCCATAGTACCGGAATATGCACTCCCATTTTTTTTGCTGCGGTTAATCCTTCGACAATACCGGGGATAGCATGGCTTCCTGTTACAATATTTATATTAGCCGCTCCCATGTTTTGAAGGGCAAGACAGACGGCTGCGAATTCTTCAGGGGTTGTTTCTCTTCCCATCGGGACAGGCTTGTCCGCAGCTCCCTGCGAAATCTGGTAATTCTGGCAGAATTCGCAGCCAAGATTACACCCGCTTATAAAAATTGTCCCGGATCCGTTCCCTCCGACTAAAGGCGGCTCTTCTCCGCAGTGTAAAACCGCTGCCCCTATCCTTAAAACAGCAGTCTCCTTGCAGAAACCTGCCTCTCCCGCAGGGCGGTTAATGCCGCAATCTCTGGGGCAGAGACGGCAGGGATTATAAAATTGTCCGTATTCTGTTCCCGAAATAAATCACCAGCCAAACTTTGTTCCAATATTAACGCCAAGACCTCTGCCCGTCCAGCTTCCCGCAAAGTCCGGCGAACAGAAGTTTACGCCCAAATTAAGTTCCACAGCTTTTAAATTAAGAATAAAATCTATGCTGTTTTTCCATAGCCGATCTTCATAATTTATTCCCAATGTTGCTATGAATGTATTTAGCAGATCAAGACGCGCTTTTATTCCGCCTTCTACAGAAAATACTTCTGTATAAAGCTGGTTAATGGAAAAGCCGACAGAAGGAGTGAATGTTATAATATTATTACCACTGTTAAATTCTTCAAGAGGCCGCCAATCCGCCCATATAAGCATTTTAAATGGACGCAAGACATACAGTTTTTCGGTTTCATAAACCGGAGCATTAATTTTTACAGGAATAATTAATTGATCCATCGCCTCACTGCCTCCAATTTGACCTTCAAAAAACATATAGTCATTCATAGATGACGGTACTACAGGGACATTATAAAATCCAATGCCGACATCAAAATCCAAAAACCCGAACCTTTCATTTATACCAAGAACTTCTGATAATGGATATTCTGCGCCCAAATATAAATCAACTCCCAGCGTTGCCGTTATTGACGCCGATTCATCAGAAAAATTATCCATTGGCCATGCAGTGTAAATACTAAAATTATAATTTATGTTAAACATTGTTCCATCATCAGTATTATTATAATTATATGTAAAATCAGGTTTCATATATGCCAGCGGCAAAAACAAAGCCGGTTTTACTGTAATCTTGAATTTATCCAAATAAAAAAAACCGTTTAATCTAACTTCTGCAAAAACCGCGCCGCCCATTTCCGATTTTTCATCAGCGGCGCCGCTGAATGTAAGCATATTCCCTGACATATCAAGAAAACCCATAACATCCAGCCCGAAAGAGATTCCCGCACCCCAAACATCATTCATGTTAAGGTTAAAAAACAAAGGCGTTACTAATGTATTTACATTCAATCTAAAACCATCGTGAAATTCGCTAATATCTATAATCAGCTTATCTGTAAATATATCTCCAAAGGGTATATGGTTGTTTGCCAGATCAAGCCCGATACCCATTGTTCCTATTTCTATCATTCTGCTTTCCAGCCGGACAGGCAATTTCGGTCTTTCTACAAAGAAATCGTCTTCATCAAATTCATTTTGCGGGACATCGTCCGCCGCTATGCTTTCTGCAAAAAGGGAAGCCGGTACAGACATTGTCATAAACAGGATAAAAAAGAAGAACATCATACCGCAGATCAAGCCGTTCACTTGGGCTCCCGGATCAGCCAAAACACATCTTTTTTTCATTATACAAGTTCCTTTTATATTGTCGGCATTGAACTATAGTATAAGTATAGAATAAGAAATTGTCTATTGTGTAATGTAGAGGCTGTTCCAATTTAAGCGCTGTTAGTTCTGCTGCGTTAGCCGCCCGCATGGACGCGGGCGGGCTTATGATTATTCTTTTGTAAAAGTATTACTACCAACCGATAACGTGCTGCCTGAGCTTGTACCAAAAAAAGTACCATTCAATGACAAAGAACCACCCAAACTATTTTTTAATTCTTCCATAGCATTACTATCACTAAGCCAGCCGCTGGTAGCTTCATCCCACTTTGCTGTATAAGTAAATGTTGCAGCCAAACCGTTTAGATCAACATTCCCACGCGCAAAATCAACCCAATCTTTTTCTAGCATTGACATTGAGGCTTGAATAAAAGTAAATGATCCATCGTTTTCAGAGATCGTGTATCGAACATGACTTCCATCATAACTAGACCGATCATAACCAGACCATATTCCGGCGATAGTTTCGGGCGCCTGACCCGCAATCAAATCCCAGATTGTAATTTGAAAGTTTCCTATATCATCTTCAGCTCTTACCTGGAAGTTGATGCCTGTTATATTGTTGATATTGAAAGGCACACCGCTATCTGATTGCCCCCAGCCCGGCGAGTATAACTCGCTGTATTGTATGTTTATGGTTTCAGAACCATAAAAATAAAAAGCTGATCTATAGTGACTATAATCCGTAATATCAGAAGTTTGAACTTCCACAATATAAAATCGCGAGCTTCCGTCTGCTACCTTAAATGAAATCGCATCGGTCGTTTTAAGAGATGCCAATGTAGAAGAGTCGGGCGTACATGACCAACCTGCAAAACCATAAGTTTGGCCTGGTATCCTTGCAACATTTCCGGTAAAAGTAAGTCTGTTACTTTCATTTCCGGTACCCTGCGTCATGTTAATTGTTGATGTGCCGCCATCGCTTTCGTCACTGTAAGCAAGCCATGTAAAACCGCCAATAACAACATTAGGGGGTGTTGGTGTAACAGTACCAGGGCCCGGCATAGGATCGCTTCCATCAGTAAATTCTATTGTTCCATCTATTTCTGTAATACCGCCCGATGAATCTACTGTTACATAAAAGGGCTCATCAGCACCATCTGGCGTAAGCTCCCACATATCATTAACATACAATGCTGTTCCAGTGCTTGTTTTTCCGTCTACAGTTAATATAAAACGGCTGTTGTCAATAATTTGCAGTACAAAAATATATTCGCCAGAAGTTCCTGCATACGTTACAACTTCTGGTCCGTCACCGATTGTTTCGTCTTCACACCCAACAACCGCCATCCCCACTACCAGTACCATCACCAGTATTCCGAGCCTCTTGCAAAACTGAAGTTTTGTTCCTAAACTCTTTTTCATAAAAACTCCTTCGCGGCATTGCCGCCCGCCGGCTTATTTACTGTTTATCACCATCAAAGTTGGGAATGCTTTCTGGAATATCGTCACCAACAAACGGGGCAGTAACGCCATGTTCTGCTATCCATTCAATCATTTCAGACACCTCTTGTTTACCTAAACGAACAGATATTTCTTCACCGCCGTCTACGAGAACGCCCATTTTTGTACTACCAGTGTAAAGGTATACCCATGTAACTTGTTGATGAGGAGGCGGATAAGTACCGCCGCCTTGAACATTGAGATTAGTAAAAGGTTGGGGAGTACCGCCAGAAGGAGTAAACGTTCCTGAATTCGCACTAATGACAAAAGTATAACCGGGAAAATACTCAGTAACACCATTATAAGTCCCTTGCCATTTAGCGGGTATAACATCATCATCGCCGCCATTGGTCTGTTTTGTCCAAGTCTCACCGTCTATAGTCAAATTATTGCCAGAGATTGTTCCTGTATAAGTATCCCCGACACTA
>Ga0099364_10013833_pt1 | contig 10795 bp, 7 predicted proteins | sample TergutTh196P3_FD_73070 | JGI IMG/M metagenome (GOLD analysis project Ga0099364, IMG submission 73070) | Microcerotermes parvus P3 segment gut microbial communities from Pointe-Noire, Republic of the Congo - Th196 P3 | ecosystem: Host-associated > Arthropoda: Insects > Digestive system > Gut ...
CTTTAATATCGAGAAGTTTCTTTTTGAGATGGTTTATGCCGTCTTTCTCTTTGGTTTTACTGCGCATAATACCCTTGGCGTCTAAAGCAAATACCATGAGTTGTTCAGTCCAGCCTACGTTGTTTCCCGAACCCTTTATAGCTTCATCCGAGTCATAACTCATTTGGGTTAATTGGTTTTTTAAATTATTCAACATTTTGAGTTGGTTGTTTGTTGCGCCATCCATATCGCTTTTTAAGCTATAGACCATAGTTGCTACTTCTTTTTTTTCTTCAAGAGATTTTGTAAATGTTTTAAGGCTTTCATAACCTTCGTTAGTCTTTTCTATTATTTCGCTGTTACCGTCTATAAGCTGTGCAAGACCTTCTGTAATAGGGTCAACAACATTGATGATGCCTTTAAGGTTTTCCCCTATGAAGGTCGACATCTCATTGAGTTTGTTTGCTATGATGTCAAACACTCCGGATGTATGAGTATATTTGCTTGATACGATTGAGGCGTTAAGCGCCAGAGAGAATATTTCATCTGTATTGTTTTTAATGGTCTCAACGATTTTTGTCAAAGCATCTATTTCCTCATTCATATCAAAGAATATTTTTTTTACGATCGTTATTTTTTCAACAACTTCTTCAAATTGAACGCCGTCCGCTATAATGATATCTATGCCAACTGCAACGTCAGAGGCAATTGTTCTAATGTTCGTAAATAAGTTTCCAAAGTCATCTCTTAATCCGGTGTTGTCGTTGAATACTCGCGAGAGGGCATCCAATGCCTCATCTGTCATATCCTTACGCATTCGGGAGTATCTGTTGTTGCTTTTTGCAGTAAGATTGATGTTGCCGGCGGTTTTTTCAACTTCCTCGATTATCGCTCTGGATTGCATATGTTTTCCCTATCAAAAAAATTATTATGAACTATTATAAAAAATCTTTCTTAATCTGCAAGGTTTTTTTATATATCGGCAGAATTTCTTGCTTAATAAGGTTGTTTTAATGGCTTGAATTCAAAAAAATTGAGTTTTAAGAGACATAAAAAACAATTAAAATGTTAGTTTGGTTGTAATTTTTTTTTATTGACAAAAACAGGCATAATCATTCTATATCCAAAATACAATAATGGGGTGTTAGCTCAGTTTGGTTAGAGTACCTGCCTGTCACGCAGGGGGCCGCGAGTTCGAGTCTCGTACACCCCGTATAATGCCTGAGTTTCAGGCTATTAAGATTACCAAAAACGGGTGTTCCCTGGAAACCGGAATTGTAGTATTTAGCTTAGCTGCATAAAGGTAGAAAGGGGATATCCGTTTTTTTATTTATACGGCAGATAGCTAAAATTTGTTTGACATTAGCGAATAAAAAAATACGGTTCAAACAAAAGAGGATGCTTTATGACAGTTTTAGCTGTGAAATTACGAAATAGTTTTCAGCTTTGCCGGTTAGAAAACACGGATTCACTCCCAAGTCAAAAATCTCTTGTAGTTGTGGAGACAGAGCATGGTTTAGACATCGGCAATTTTGTCCGTTTCAATTGTAATAATTGCGAAAGCATTCAGGGGGCAGGCAAAATGATCAGACAGGCCACAGAGGACGATATTGCCCTGCTGTCCGATATTGAAGAGCTTGAAAATAAGGCTTACGAAGTATGTAAAGAAAAAGTCAAAAACAGAGAGCTCAATATGAAATTGGTTACGGTCAAGATGCTTTTTGACAAAACCAAAATCATTTTTTATTTTGTAGCTGAAAACAGAATAGATTTCAGGGAACTTGTACGGGAACTGGCGTCAGTTTTCAGGACGCGCATTGAAATGAGACAGATTGGCGTACGTGATGAAGCAAGGCTCATAGGCGGTTATGGCCCCTGCGGCAGAATACAGTGCTGCACGAATCAGCGTGACGAGTTTGAACCGGTTTCAATAAAGATGGCTAAAGAGCAGAATTTGAATATTAATTCGCTTAAAATATCGGGTATGTGCGGCCGTCTCTTGTGTTGTCTTGGGTATGAACATGAAACATATATGGAATTGAGCTCAGCTATGCCCGATAACGGAGCTGTGATTATTTCCGGTGATACAACATATATCGTTATTTCTAACGATATTTTAAAACAATCCCTGAAGATTAAGGATCAGGACAGCGTATTGGAGATTTCTGTAAATGATTTGGAGATAAAAGATAACACATTTTGTTTAAAGAAAGGCGTAATCAACCGCATAAAGGGCGAAGATGCGGCGAAAGATGAATTTCATGACCGGAATAAAGAATGAGTAAAACTTTTTATGTAACAACTCCTATTTATTATGTAAACGCGGAACCTCATATAGGACATGCCTATTCTACCATGCTTGCCGATTTTATGAAACGTTTTTATGCCATGCTTGGTTATGATGTATGGTTTCTTACCGGTACGGATGAACACGGAGATAAAATAATCGGCGCGGCTAATGCAGCCGGAATGTCTGCGCAGGAACATGTTGACAGGGTAAGCGCCCTTTTCAAAGAAACCTGGCAGGAGATAGGCATTGTCTTTGATGATTTTATACGCACTACAGAGGAACGCCACAAAAAAATCGTTCAACTGATACTTCAAAAGGTCTATGATAACGGCGACATATATTTTGGAGACTACGGCGGCAACTATTGCGTCGGCTGTGAACGTTTTCTTACCGATAGAGAACTTGTGGACGGCAAATGTGTCCAACACGATAAAGAACCGGCCTATATAGAAGAAAAGAATTATTTCTTTCGCATGAGCAAGTATCAGGATTGGCTTATAAACTATATCAATGATAACCCTGATTTTATTAGGCCTGAGCGGTATCGCAATGAAGTTATGGCCATGCTTAAAAGTGAAGCGCTTGAGGATCTGTGCATATCGAGGCCGGTTTCAAGGCTTGATTGGGGTATACCGATGCCGTTTGACAGCGGGTATGTTACCTATGTATGGTTTGATGCTCTTATAAATTATGTCAGCGCTCTCGGTTATCCCGATGATGAAAATTTCCTGAAGTTTTGGCCGTCTTCGCAGCATGTAATAGCCAAAGATATAGTGAAGCCCCATGGTATATTTTGGCCGACCATGCTGAAAGCGGCCGGTATTCCGTTGTTTCATCACCTGAATGTTCACGGTTTCTGGAATATGGATAACGCCAAGATGTCCAAAACCTTAGGTAATGTGATCTCGCCAGGCGCGTTGATTGTCAAGTATGGCAATGACCAAGTCAGGTATTTTCTCCTCAGGGAAATGGCTTTTGGAAATGATGCGCGCTTTAACGAGGATGCCATAGTTGACCGCATAAACTATGACTTGGCGAACGATCTGGGAAATCTTGTTAAGCGTACATTTAACATGGTTGAAAAATATTTTGACGGAAAAATTCCGGCTCTGAGTCCGGCAGAACAAGCAGGCAGGGAGGCAATTGCCGTAGATCTTCAAAGAGCGGCCTCGTTGTATATAGACAACTGTATTAATTTTCAAACAAGTATCGGTCTTGAAAAACTTTGGGAATTCATACGTTCGCTCAATAAATATATTGATACACAAAGACCCTGGAGCCTTGCAAAGGACGGCCAAACGGACGCCCTTGCATCGGTATTGCGCAACTTGCTTGAGTCAATATACTCGGTTGCGGCGCTTCTCTCTCCGGCGCTTTTTACGGCTTCTCCTTTTATTATGGACGCGCTCAAAGCCCCCGGTAAATTTACTATTGATTCGCTGCTTTCTTTGTCAAACCTGACAGACGGTGAAAGGCTTGGCGAGATGGGCGTGCTTTTCCCCAGGCTTGAAAAAGAAATCGATGAACCGAAACAGCAGGCGGTCGATAGACCTGAAAATGTTATAGATATTTCTGAATTTAGCAAGGTTGATATCCGCGTTTCTCTCGTCCTTAAGGCCTCCAGAATTGACGGTTCCGATAAGCTGCTTGAACTTGAAGTCGATACCGGCCTTGACCGGCGCACCATCGTGGCAGGTATTGCCGCTTTTTATGAACCTGACTATCTTATAGGCAAAAAAATACTTGTTGTTGCCAACTTAAAACCGGCTGTAATATTTAAAAAAACATCAAAAGGAATGCTTCTTGCCGCAAAGCAAGATAATGGCCGACTGACGCTTGTAGAGATAGATGAAAAAATTCCAACAGGTTCAATGCTTGGATAATACCGGTATGCTGATCGGAATTTTATCTGATACTCACAACAATACTAAGCGAACCATTGAGGCTCTGAATATTTTAAAGGAGCGCGGTGTCAGGATGGTTTTGCATGTCGGCGATATTACCTCAGTTGATATGCTTGCCCTTTTCAGTGGATTTAACGCAAAGTTTGTACTTGGCAATGAAGACAAGAATCGGGAAGAATTAAACAATGAGAGCCGACGCCTTGGCTTCGGATTAATAGAACGCCGGCTCGTTTTTGAGGCCGACGGGAAGAAGTTCATTATGTTTCACGGTTCCGATGTGCCTTTTTTCCGCGAGTGTGTCGCATCCGGCGAGTACGATTATATAATAAAAGGGCATACACATTTTTTTGAAAACTATATTTCCAACAAAAGCCGCATCATTAATCCGGGGGCGCTTCATAGAGCTTATGAATTCACGGTAGCTACCCTTGATACCGAAACCGATAAAGTAGAGATGATAGTTATAGAATAATTTTATCATTTTTGGAATAATAATATCTTTATTTAGTTGCCAGGGATTGCGAAATAATGGATAATAAGTAGTTAAGAAAGAAATTCGGTATTAAGGATTATAGTATCGCTTGTTGAGCTAATGTGGGCTTTGTCCACATTAAAACTTTACGCCCAATATACGATTCGCAACCTCTCCATCTATTACAGTGCGCTTGTATAAAATTTTCAACAGGCTGAATTTAGAAAAACCGGTTTCGGATTCTTTTTCATATTGCCATAACAGACCCCAAAGGCTTCCCCATGATTCATAGCCGCGTTCCGGATTTTGCAGCTTGTAATATGGGATGCCCAAAAGGAGCGCTTGCAGGTCTTTGCGTTCGTCTGATTTATAATTCCTGAACCAAAGCGCCCCGAGCGCCCACAACTGAAATTTACTGTGGTAATCTTTGCTGTCCCATGTAAGCGCAGGAGGAATGACCAAGAGCGTAGTATCTTTGGTGCGATGATAATACCACAATGGAATTACTCTGGTACTAAAAGAATGCTGATATTTTTTAATGCCGGCAAGATACAGAAGCGCGTCAAAATTGTAACGACCCTTGTTGTACCATTCTATATCGGTTACGAAGCCGCCTAAGATTTTAAACGAGTTGCGATTAGAGTATTTTTCAAATTTAAACAGTGAAAACAGGAGACTGTAATATTCGTACTCGTAGTTTTTTGAGCGGTAATGCCTGAGAATGTACAAAAAGTTTTCTTCCTTTTCCTTTGGACTGTCGTAAAAATTAAGCCCAAGTATTGTTTTGCTGGTAATATTTTTATCTTCGTTCCACGATGAAAAATAAACCGGCGGCAGGACATGACGATAGTTCCAGGCATTTTTTTCAGAAGTTTCTTTATGAAAATAAAACGGTATGAGCCACATTCGTTTGCTGTTTTGGCTTTTTGCATAGTCAATAAGCCAAAATATATTGGTATGGCTTCCCTGATTATTCTCGCTGCGGTAATAAAGCGGTATTATGGGAAAAAAGGCCGTGCTGCTTGTTTTGTTTAATTTGGTCTCGCTGCTTCGGTAATGCAGCAACGAGAAAGAGGTGTACTTGCTGTCGCTGCCATCTCTGTAAGCAAGAGAAGTTTTGTAAAACAGCGGGATGAGCCAGGTTTCATTTTCGTCTATTATTCTGGTCTCTGTAAAAGAATCGCTTTCTTTATCTGCTTTTAAATCCCGTGCTGCATAGTGAGTAGAGTTTGAAGTATAAAACAGATAATAAAACAGAGACAGAGCCGTATCGCCTGTTGCATTGCTTTTTTGGTGACGATATAATCCCATAAGAACCGATTGTTCTCTGTATTTGTCATTATACGCATAATAGTAAAAAGGCCTGAAATAATTTTTGAAACTCTCATCTTTTTTGGATATGTTTCCTAATCCGTAAAGGAAGCTGTGCGAGTAGTTTCGCGAAACAGGGTCTGATTCATTTTCATAAAGTCCGAACAAAAATGAGTTACTGGAAACATCCCCTGATTTACGCTGATAACCCAGCAAGAAGAAATTATATCTTTGAGAAATAATATCTCCATTCGGATCAAAGCGAGCGCTTTTACGATAATATAAAAACGGCAGTCCCCAAAGCCTGTAATTGGATGAGTAAGTTTTTTCATCGGCAGCTTTATTTGTCTCTCTTGCCATATAAAGCGGAAAAACCCATCTCAATTTATGCGTTGTACTTGCATCATCTTTGTAAGATGTATTTTCTTTGTTAAATATAAGCGGTATTGAACTGAACCATAGCTTTGAATCTGAGTCTTCTTCCTTTTTGTATCTGTAAAAATGCAAAAGGCTCATGTTGAAATTGTATAAGGCCGGGCCGTCATCTGCGCTTTTTACGCTGCGGCTTATATAAAGCGGCGTATATGTAGAACTATAAATAGATGAGTCGTCCCGTACAGCTTTTCTGTGGCGCACAAGCGGGATGACCCTGAAACCGCCGCTCTTTGGGGAACTGTACCAGTTGACTAAAGGCCACAGTATGGTGCGTTTCGTCATTTCCGTTTCACTGTCATACTCGTGCCAGTAGGCATTAAGCAGGTACCCTTTGCTGAAAGAGTCTCCGGTTCTCTGGTACCCATAAAAAGGAAAGAATACGAGATACTCATTGTCTTCGTTTTTGTAGGATAGAAAGTTGAGTATGACCATAAAATTGTCATCCGATTCTTTGTTCCATGTCAGCCATGAGAGAGGTAATAGCCTGAAATGCCTTCTTGAATCCGCCTTGTTAAAAGCAACGAGTCCGTAAAACAGGCGAAAACCCCAAAAATTCAGGGAATCTTCACGGCTGGCGTTGTTTACCTTAGAGATGGTTACGCCTGTATCAGAGGTTTCGGCAGGAATTTCGCCGTCTTTTATCGGGATGGTAAGCCTTGTCGATACGCTTACCATGTCATAGAGCCAGGAGGCGTCAGCATCAATGTAGGCGCCTCTTTGATTTGTGCCTGCGCCCGCGCCGATTAAAGGATTTGTTCCGGCCAATATCGACTTAGAGTACCCGAGTATGTTGATATAAAGGCTTTTGCTTCCGTCGTTTTTGGCTGTTTTTAAATATACCGGCAAAAACAATGTCGTATCGCTCATTGCCGTATTGACATGCCAATACAGCGGAGCGACTATCTTGGAATAATATTTTTCTTGTCCGGTAGATTCATTTTCAGGAACTTCATGGCTATAGTAAAAAGGAAACCAGACATTTGTTTTTTTGCCGGTATTAAAATTGCTGCTTCGGTAATGTATGAGCCACGACCATTTTGTGTCACTGTCCCGTGACCATCGATGGTAATATAAGGGCGAGAAGACTAAGCCTTCTTCGGGAGTCTCGCTTGCCGACTTAAAATAAAGGGGAATAAAATACTTGTACCCGTTTTCGGTAAAACTGTAAAACAGGAACGGCAAAATAAAGAGCCTTTTCATCTTTCCCGCTTCATCTTTTTTCCAGTCGAATATCCATAGAAGATTTGTATGCGAGCCTTCATTAGCCTTTGAATGGTAGTAAAGCGGTATAACAGGCAGCCAGAATTTGCTTTTTGTTTCGGTTTCATCGGAATAACTGCTTTTGCCAAAAAGAAGCGATACAAAAAATGAAGAGTTGTGCGATTCGTCATCGCTTTTCCCTTTCATGAAAAGCGGAAATATAGCCAAAAATGACTCGCTGCCTGACCAACGGTGATAATGCAAGGGCGAGAAAGTCAGGCCCTCTTGGGAGTTTTCGCTTGCCGTCTTAAAATAAAAGGGAATAAAATACTTGTACCCGTTTTCGGCAAAACTATAAAATAGGAACGGCAAAATAAAGAGTCTCTCCATCTTTCCCGCTTTATCTTTTTCCCAGTCAAATATCCACAGAAGATTTGTATGCGAGCCTTCATTCGTCTTTGAATGGTAGTAAAGCGGTATAACAGGCAGCCAGAAACTACTTTCTTTTTCAGTTGCATCGGAGTAACTGCTGCTGCCAAAAACAGGCGATATAAATAATGATGAACTGTGTGATTCATCATGATGTATCTTTTTAATAAAAAAGGGCAGGACGCTTCTGAAATAGCCTGCTTCATTTTTATCGTGCAAATAAAATGGAAAGACATGCGTGTAACCGGTGTTCCCCGGTTTGTAAAACAAAAGCGGCATCACAAAAAATCTCTCAAGGGGTTCTTCTCCATTTTTTTCTTTGCGCCATGCAAAGTCTATGAGCCAGAGAATGTTCATGTGTCCGCCGGACAGGTCTGTCGATTTTAAAAACAATGGGATGATAGGAAACCAAAAAAGCGTTTCAGTTGTTAAAAACGTTTCAGTTGTCTTTGTTTCAGAGAAAAAAATGGGGCTGATTTTAAAGTGTATCAATTCTTTGTGTTTTTGTGAATTTTCATCACCCGTAGAGGTAAAGGTTGCGGTTACGTCCGTTTCCCAATAGGTCAAAAGTATGGGAATAAAAGAGTATTTCCTTTCATCGATTTTGCTTTCGAGCTCGCTATAAAAGGGCAAAAACATAAATGAACGGTATTTTGGGTAATCTTTTTGTTGATACAACCAGAAAATATTCAGTGAATAACGGTCTTCCCAGTTCTCCCTTTCAATGAAGAACATGTTGATGTCGTACTTGGCTTCTTTTTCGCTGCCAAAAATTTTTTCATTTGTTTCACGCAGGTCATCCCATGAACGGGCGTAAAGTCCTGAAACCGTGAATAAAAAAAACAGCGCAAGTACAGCCTTGACGCAGATTTTTTTCATTTTCCCTTAGGTGATTTAGCCATGGCATTGATGATAGCCAGAAATTCAGCGCGGCTTATTGCAGGGTGGCCATCTTTGGTTGAATTTTTTATGTATTCCTGATACTCGCGTTCTATGTCGGCATCCAGTTTGACATTACTTGCGTCAACTGTGGAGTTAAATCTATCTATCAAATTTTGGTTGTCATCATCTATGTCTACGAATTTTGCTCCGCCGGAGAGTAAGTTTTCAAGAAAGTCGGCGGCATCATCTTCTTTTTTTCCCATTGTTTTCTCCTTTGACGCAATATTCTATTGATACGCATAGTAAATGTCAATTACTTTTTAAACCAAAAACTTTAATCTTACTGAAATGCTTTATTTACAAGCGCAATCAGGCTCTTAGGGTCAAATGGTTTTTGGAATACCCCGGTGAAACCATAAGACGATATGTCAATGGTTGCAGAAGTGGCGTTGCCGATACTGCTTAGCAAAAAAATCGGAATATCTTTATTGTGTCCGCGTATTTTGGCCGTGAGAGAAGCCCCGCTGTCAACAGCTTCCATCATCATATCACATAGAATCAAATCCGGTTTTTCTTTCAAAAAAACGGTTAATCCTTTATCTTCACCGTCGGCGGTAACGGTATTGTATCCGTGAGCCTCAAGGATAATTTTTGCCGCGTTTAAAATATCAGGATCATCATCAATAATCAGTATTTTTTTATTCGCCATAACAGCCCCCTATTGGTATTTTGTCAGCCTTTCAACAAGAAAAGCAAAGGCCTTTTGCAGATTGTTTTTAGCTTTGTCGGTTATAGGCTCGTTGAATTCCCAACTGTAGCCCCTGATTGCCATAATGTACGCCGGAACATTTATGCCGTAAAGCTCATTGCAAAGAGCCATAAGGGAATCCGGCGATACTGCGTGAGTCGTGAACCTTATTGAATTTGACGGCAAAACCTTTTCGAAAGCGAAAGGTTCGTTGCAATTAACAGAGGCATCCGTAAAAAAGACGACTCTTGATTTTGTTATTTCGAGAGCGTCTTCAATATTAAGCTGGTAATTGCTGTCTGTTACTATCCCCGGAATATTCAAAGCGCCTATCTTTTCGGCTAAGGCCGGCCCAAGCCCGTCATCCTGACGTCCCGGGTTGCCATACCCGTAAACAAGAATATTTTTATGTTCCACCGTCGGTTATTTGCGTTTTTGGTCTATTACTTCGCCGTCAGGACCTGTAAGGGTGACCTCAAGCGGCATGTTGCCAAGCGAGTGAGTTGCGCAACTGAGGCATGGGTCATAAGCGCGTATCACCATCTCTATCCTGTTCATCATACCCTCGGTGATCTCTTTATGTCCGTTAAAAATCTTTTTTGCCACAGAATCTACCGCACGATTCATGGGCTCGTTATTGTTTGTTGTCGAAACAATAAGGTTGGCCATGTCGATCTGGTCATTATCATTAATTCCATAATGGTGGAAAAGCGTTCCTCTGGGCGCTTCTACAATGCCTACGCCTTCCCTTTGTTTTGTTCCCTTTTTTACAAGGTTATCGCCGTGTATGTCGGGGTCATTTAAAAGTTCCTTTATGACCTCAGCCGAATGAAGCAGTTCAATAAGCCTTGCCCAATGCATGTGCATCGGCATATGATTCGGCTTGCCGTTTGTATATGCTTTAAAGAGTTCAAACTCTTCCTGGGCGAGCGGGCTTGGAATAAAATCAGCCGTATTAAGACGGGCAAGGGGGCCTACGGTGTACCAGCCGGTTTCGCGTCCTATGGATGTAAGAAACGGGAATTTCATATATGTCCAGCTTTTGACATCCTCATTTATGTATTTGATGTATTCCTGGTAATCGACATCATTCAATATTTTCTTGCCGTCCGGGTCTACCGCGCGCAGGACGCCGTGATAAAGGT
>Ga0099364_10013834_pt1 | contig 10794 bp, 6 predicted proteins | sample TergutTh196P3_FD_73070 | JGI IMG/M metagenome (GOLD analysis project Ga0099364, IMG submission 73070) | Microcerotermes parvus P3 segment gut microbial communities from Pointe-Noire, Republic of the Congo - Th196 P3 | ecosystem: Host-associated > Arthropoda: Insects > Digestive system > Gut ...
GGATCCCGCGACTGCCCGGGTTTGTACCCTAGAAGTGAACGATCTCTTACACCATTTTTTCCTTTCCCTTCATGAAGGGAAAGGAAAAACTCACTTTACGTGATGTTACCAACTTTGCCCTAAACGGCAAATGCTTATCATACAAGGAGGTCAACTCTTCTTCCGGGAGTTTATTGACCATAATGGACACGATCAAGCCGCCGCATGCGGAGCGTAGTTGTCATTTGTTGCAAAGCAGACGGCAATATCGGTGGGAACGTCCGGTGTCGGCGTGCAAGATTGGGCATGTTCAGGACTTTTCGATTCCTTGCTTTTTACCCATGTTGCCCCCCCCCCATCTTAACATGGAGAGAGGGCATTTTAACATTTTGGGGAGCATTGTCTTAAAACAGGATTGCTCTGTCCCGATGACAGAGTCCAGTTGCCATTTGGATTGCCGGCAGTTGCGGCGCGGAGAATTGAGAAAAAACGTAACAAAGAGCCGGGGACGAAGTGGTACTCCACGTAGTCCCCGGACGCGTGCGTGTTGATAGTCATCCGGGGACTACGGGGTACCTCCGTCCCCGGCTCTTTGGACCGTCTAAATAATCCGCAGCAGCGCATCGTACATCTCGTTAGAAGTCGTCATCACCTTGGCATTCGCCCGGTACTGTGCCGAGGCTAAAATCATGTTGATGATCTCCGCACCCATATCCGTGTTCGAGAGTTCCAAACAGTGACTCTTGATCGTTCCTACACCGCCCGTCGCACTGCCGGCAAGGTTAATCATCGGATCTCCAGAATTCGTTCCCTGTAAGAATAGACTGTCTCCCGCCTTGAAGAGTCCCTCCTGATTGCGGAACGTTGCCAATGGAATCTGTCCCAAAGGACGCTCCACACCGCTAGTGAAGCGTCCCATAATCATTCCGTCGGGCATGATCGTAAAATCATAAAGCGTTCCCGCCCCAGCACCGTCTTGATAGGTTTGCCGGATGTTCGGTGCATTCGTTGCCAAGGCCATCAACGCACCGATGTCCATGTCAAAATCGAAATCCAAGGGTGTTACCGAGGCCACATGCGTCCGCTCCACGGAAATGGTCGTGTTGGAAGCATCAATCAAGCGTCCATGTTGGTCGAACCGCAGAATGCCCGAGCCGGTGGCGATGGCAGAACCATCGACGGGTTGATTCTCCGAAGAGTCGGCAAACCAACGGTAAATCGTTTCCGTATTCGTCTTCGATTCCAACACGAACGTCATCTGTACCGTAATCGGCGAGCCGAGCGAGTCGAAAACTTGCAATTCGGTCTTCACGCTTGAACCGAGCGCATCCTGCCGATTACTAGGGTCTTGTCCCCAGCCGAGATCAATCAAGCGTGTCTGTCCCGATGCTGTCCGCAACTGCATATCATTGGACTCGAATGCCAGAGCGTTGGCGATTCCCGCATTACTGAGCAAATAGATCGCCCCATCAATGACGGCAGCACCGGGCGAACCGCCGTTGATGGTGCTTCCGAGTGCGCCTTGATCCAGCGGTACGCCCTCCATTGCACTGCGGATCCCAAAGGCCTCATTCAAGAAGAGCATATATTCGCCGACGGTGGTGTTTCCCGTGATTTCCAGCGTTGCTGGACGAAGTTCCTGCGTTCCCTTTTGCGGGGTGAGCGTGAGTGTGCCGGGCTCGAAGACCTGCACGAATTGACCATTGACGAACCGTCCGACATCGACGAGCAATGTGCCCGGATTGATTTGGACATTCCCCCGTCCGGCAGGATTCGCTTCGGGTTGTAGCATTAACTGTGCGTCGGATATTCGGTCAATCAGGGTTGCGTCGGGATCCATATTGCGAATTTCTCCCACGAGATGGATATCTGTCGGATCAAAGCCGGAACTGCGGTAGACATTCCGTCCGATCCATCCGTCGGGATTGTCCGGCTCCGCCGTCGGCAAATTAGAAAGCACCACCTGGCCGTTGTTGATGTTGTAAGGTTCTGCAATGGCAACCGGTCGGCTTTCGTTTCCGAAAGCATCGGTGTACGTGATGTAATACTGGTAACTGTATTGATGACTTTCACCGAGCCGGCTCTGGTTGAGACTCCGCGTTTCATCTAGTGTGCCGGTGTCGGTGTAGGTTGTTCCCGCCGTCAAATCGGTCACGTAGTAAAACTCCGGCGTTTGTGTGGGATTGCCCGTATCGACGGCACGGTAAATCCGCAGTGAGTTATACTCCGCTGGAATGGCCGGCAACCCAGTGAGCGATACGGCATTTTCCCCCACCTGAACGGTTGCCGTTATCGGTGCGGAAAAATCGGATTCAACTCCATCGGTATCGACAAAGACGAATCGGTAGAGGTAGTCCCCCGCGGCCATTTCTCCGCCGCTTGTTCCGGCGGTTTGCGTCTGCCCTTCGACCAGCGGACGGGGCAACTGCGTGATGGAGGCGGGCTCCTCGACGACGGGTGCCGACTTGGAGAGATCGGTCATCGGCGGCGTTTGAAGGACTTTTCCTTGGGTGGCATTGTCGCCGACGGCATCGAGGATTCCTTCGAGGGTAACGACACTCGTTTGTTCGGCAATGTGCATTTCGCCGAGCGGGATTCGCAGGTTGGTGAGAGTGCCGTATTGGATTTGGAACTGATCATTAATGCCGAATCCCATCACGTACAAACCGGTGTTGGTCGTCAGAAAGAGATCGCGGTTGATGTCGAGTGCGCCGTTTCGGGTATAATAATTGAGGTTGGGATTTTCTGCTTGCTGTACGATGAGGAATCCATTGCCGTTGATAGCGATGTCGCGGTTGGTCATTCCTTCTTTGAATCCGCCTTGTGCAAAGTTGGTTTTGACGGCGGCCAGGCTCACGCCCATCCCGATTTGAATGGGATTTGTTCCGGCGGTGTAGCCCATACCGGGCGAGGAGCCGTAATGATAGGTATAGGAGAGGAAGTCGGCGAAGTCTGCCCGTTCGTATTTGTAGCCGATGGTATTGGCATTGGCGAGGTTGTTGCCTGCGACGTTGATAGTTTTTTCTGACGCTTTCATACCTGTACTTGCGGTATGAATGGCGGATTTGAGTCCGAGTCCCATTGTGCTGTGCGGATAAAATGTATTGTGCGGATAATACAGTCCTTGTCGAACGTATCGGCATAAATCAGGGATGTAACCGGTTTTAATTGCACGACCGGTTTAAGTTACGCAGATTGCCTAATATGCCGATTCCCGACAGAGTCTGTGGCGCGGGGCCGAGGAATATACCTTACACGAGAACAAATGGGACGTTTTTTCTTTGTGCCCCTTGTGGTTAATACTTTTTAACCACAAAGTACACAAGGAACAGAAAGGAGAAAAGGTGAATTATCGGGCAAGTCTCACCGCCAGGTGGGACTGTGAAGTCTCAGAGGCGGGTGGGACAGTTTGTTACAATAATCGTCTTTCCCATCATCCTTTTACCTCTTATTCGACCATGAGTCAAAAACAATTACATCACCGCCGCTCGACGGCAAATCGTTTTGTCCGTCCGTAAAGGTCAGTCCATTCGCTCCGTTGCGCAAACCTTTTATGTCAGCAAGACGACCATCGAACGCTGGATCAATCACGCCAAAGGCAAACGACTAGTGCTTTGTTCGCATTACAGGGTGGGCGGGAAAAATAAGCACAGAACAAACAGAGCCCGGTGCGGTAGCACCGGAGCTTCCGCTCCGGGCTCTGCTTGTTCTTTGCTAATTTTCCCCGCCAACCCTGCAAGATACCTTCGGGCAGGTATCAAGGGAGTATTTGACTGCCGGGGCGGGAAGATTTTAACGCAAAACAAACAGAGGCCAATGTTCACAGAGCCCGTGGCGTAAGCCAGGGAATCGAAGACTCCCGTGGGCAGGGCTGGGGAATCGAATGGCCGCGTCCCTGGCTTACGCCACGGGCTCTGTGAACGTTTTTATCCGCCAGGGTGCTATTTATTGAACAGCCTTCGTCGATAGAGTCGACGAATAACATTCGCACGGCGATGTGGAGAGGGGAAAAAACTCTAAAATTAAACTTGCACGTCGACTGTTACGCCTCCCGTTTTCATTGCACAAACGCAGGATTATTGCTAGAATATATTCCGTGTTAAATCCTGTGCTGAAACAATGTCTGATTCTCGCCTTCAAGATTCTGGTTCCGCTCCTCCTCTGCGGCGGAATCGGCAGAGTACTATACAAATCTTGGGGAACGATTCAGGAACACCACTGGAATCCCGACTATCTTTTGCTGATGCTGTCAGGACTGTGCTACATCATTGCCTACATTCCGGCGGCAATTTATTGGCGGTACACCATGCAAACGCTGGGACAACACCCCGGCTTGTACGAAACCTTTCGTGCTTACTACATCGGGCATCTCGGCAAATACGTACCGGGAAAAGTCATGGTCTTGATAGTACGGACTGGATTGCTGAACCATCAAAGAACGAAAATCACCGCGGCGATGGCTTCCGTCTTCGTGGAAACAATGACCATGATGGCGGTCGGTGCCTTCGTTGCCGCCGTGATGGCACTGCTCCTGCTGAAAAATATCGAACGCAACGATATAACACTGCTTGCATTAGGCGCAATGGTGGGAATAATGCTCCCCATTTTTCCGCCGGTGTTTCGCTTCGTTACGAAAAGATTGAAAAAATACAAGATCGAACTGGAAGGTTTGCGATTCCGAACACTGATGGTCGGTTGGTTACTCAACATTCCCGTTTGGATCATGCTCGGTGTCAGTTTGTGGCTCACGATGTTAGGACTCGGCATGACCAGCGAGTCGATTCTTACCGAATTGTTGTATTGCACGTTGGCAATATCTTGTGCAATGGTTTTTGGATTTATCACGATGTTGCCGGGCGGGCTTGGTACGCGGGAATGGGCGATGGCGGCGATTCTCGTTCCTTTTTTTGCGGCGAATCCGATAGGCGGGATAGATTCGGTAACAATGGCGGCGGTGATCGTTACTGTTCTGCGGTTCATATCGGTTCTCTCCGAACTCGCCGTCTCGGCTGTCCTCGTAGCGATTAAGAGATAACGTGAGAGCCGGCGATTGTAACCGCAAATTTCGCAAAGAGTTGCGCAAAGGACGCAAGGAAGATAGTGTAATAACAAAAAAACGTTTACCCACTAAACTTGGACACACCCCGGAGAGACTCCAAAGTGCTTGTCGAAGCCTCTGTGATCTGGTACACTGTGGTTTGGAAACCTTTAACCCGTGAACACTCTTATGGAATGTAAAATTGAACACAATAAATCGATCTGTGCTTGCACATACACCTCTTGCGGCCGTCGGGGAGTCTGTTGCGATTGCATTCAGCACCACATTGGCAAACGGCAAGTGCCGGGATGCTTCTTTCCGCCGGATGCCGAAAAAACCTATGACCGCTCCTTCGAGCATTTCGCCCGACTCGTCGCAGAAAAAAAAGTTTGACGCAAAGCAAGACCCGCCCCTTCGGAAATAGACCTGTTCTCTAACCCTATTTCCGGTCATTCCCGCACAGGCGGGAATCTAGTGCCCTTGTTCGCACTATACCTTACACGGGTAGAGCCGGCAACTAAAACACGGGAATTAACCACTTTTTCGGAAAACACATGCTATTTCCCATGTTTTTGATGCCAAATGAAAATAGCCGTGCCCTGACCATTTTGCTCATGTGCGCAAAATGGCAGGTTAACGCGCGGCTGGGCTCGTGACAGATTCACGAGGGAGGCCGTACCGTTTTCCACAACGCCATTGTAACACAAAATTTATGTGGACAAAGCCAGTTTAGGTTTTCTGCCCGACACCTTCAATACCCGTTACCTACCCGCCCTGAAAAATTTGGTCGAACAGCCGCTTTACCCTGTTCTCGAAAATCTTTTCATACAGCCCGTGCACCTCCGATTCGGTCATATAACGACGGCTTGTACTCGAGGGAGTTGGTGTACACGCACTGCCGCACCAATCAAACGGAACAGCAATCATCTTACCATCGACTTTTTGCGCGAAGAGCGGTATCTCCCCGTCAGGGATGGGACTGCCCGACGGCCAAATCACACGCACCGATGTTTCTTTCCTCTTGTCCGCCTTGCCATGTTCATTGAATTCAAACGCATGCCATGTCTTGGTGACATCGTTATAGATGCCCGAAAGGAGCATACAAGTGCCGCCGTCCCCGCCTCCGCCGCCCCCACCGCTCCCGCCGCTTCCGCCGTAGGTTTGATAGGTCTTCTCCGTGAAAGCAATATGAAAAACATTATCGACAAAATACCAAGTGCCGGGCGTAAGCGTTTCGGTCGAAACCAGAAGGGCGAACTCCTTCTGTTCGATAAAACGAAAACCCAGTTTTGTCCCTTTTGATATGGGTGTTGTCTTTATTTACGTTGACGAAAACTTGTTATCCCCACATTAGTCCCGTGGCCTCAATAATAAGATTGTTGCCGGATTCTGTAATCGTGATCCCTTCACCGGCAATAATCGTTTTTCCTCCGCCGTTTTGAATGACCACCGTTCCGCCGCCGTCCGCCGGTGTGTACGTTTCGAGTTCGCCTTCATCCAATCCCTTCCAAGGCTTGTAGCCGTTTTCTTCGGTTTCCCATTCATTGTAGCGCAGATTGAAGACATCGACTTCGGGCACCAAGCCCTCTCTATTGCGTCCGCCGATAATGAATATGCGGTCGCATGATTCGGTTTCTCCCTGCCGCACTAAGTCTTTAATCAGTACCGAAGCCGCCGACCAACGGGGATTCGGCATCGGCGGATACTTCGTGTAGTTCCATTGCGCCGCATTGGAATCGGAATCGAACACCAATGTTGCAGGCACGGCATGGGCAACCGCCGTATCACTTTCATTTGCCCGACCGCCGAAACAGATGATTTCATCCCTCTCTTCAATATACTCCGCACAGCAGTCGCCGAGTATCTTATCACAATCGGGATAGTAGAGAAAATTGTTTGTATTGTTGGCCGAAAAATGCGGAGATGAAATCAGCATCGAATAGACCGCGGCATTCGCGGCACTCGGCGTGGGAGAGTTGAAAATGCCGGAAACAATTTTATTGTTGTAGGCTTCACGTCCGACGATATTGAATCCGCCGAGGAGCAGGAAGTCGATCACCGGATTTGTATTGGAGGGTTGCGTGGTGTTTCCCCAGGGCCGCCGCCGTAAAATTCCCCGCACCGGCAAGTTTTGATGCCGGGTGAATGTGCCCAAGTTTTGTAACTTGGTGCCTACCGCACCCGCTTGACTGGCATACGTCCGGTAGTCAAAGAATCCGAAGGGGAGCCCTGTATGTCCGCTGTTCGAGAGGGAGATGTTCAGCGTGGAGGTTTCGTAAGGCATTCCAATCGCCAGAGTTGAACCTTGCACCGAAAAGAGAACAGAATCGATGGCCTGATTGGTGCCTCGGATAAAACAACTTCGTTCACTTCCGCCGACGACCATCACTGATCTCAAAAAATCTGATTCGCCATCGGGCCGTGAAGTCACTTGCCCGCTTCGCAACATCGGATCACCGACGAGTGCCGGTCGTCCCGCAAAGTTCAATCCGCTATTACCCGTATCGACGACGTTCTGGATGTAGTCCTTCTCAAAGTTATATCCCTGTATGATATTGGAGAATCCGCTGGCGACTTGTCCTGACAAGACGATCAGCTGATGGGACTTGTCGGTGAGTTCTACGACTTTGGCATCCATGTTAAACATGGGCTTCTGCATTTCGGGAAAGGTCAATGCCGTCCATTTTTCGTCGGCAAGGTCGAAAGCATAGATGAACGGTATATCCTCTTTGTCCGCATCCCGGCCGCCGGGACAGACGATGTAATGTTCGATGTGTTGATCGACATCGAGTATTACTGCCGTGATTGCTTCCGGCTGGTCGAAGGTATGCGTCCAGTAGCGTTGGTGTGCGGACTTGCGTTGGAGCGGCTTGCTGTCGAAGGGCAGTTCGCCAGCCGCGTCGTCTTCGGAGAGCGTGTATATTGGTTCTTCCCCCCCGTTACCACTATTTGCCCAGAACTGTACGTTCCATAGCCGTCCGAAGGTGTAAAAACCTCTGTCGGCCTCGGGATCATTCAGGTCTTCGGGCTGGGAAAATCCTTTGAGGTTGACCCGCCAGTGTTTGTGCGGAGTTGGGTCTGTTGTAATAAATGTGTGTACTGCCCGTCCGCCGGTGATGTCGAAGAAGAAGGCTATAGTCCAGTTAACATTGTCATCACTGTACTCTAATGTACAGTCGTAAACATCTTGCACAGACTTATACTCGCAGGCGGGAAAGAGTTCTTTCCGTTGGACGAGACGCATGCGGGTAGACGAGGCGGCACCAGGTGCACCTCCACCACCGAGCAGTACGTAACAAAACTGTTCCCCTGCTTCCTTGAGCGGATTCAATAGCCGAATCACTCCCGACTCGGACGATTGCAGTTTTGTAACATCATCACCGACCGGGACGGCATAACGGTGACTCGTGTCCGTGACATCGACCACACATCCCACAGCCCCCAATATCACCGCCGGCACCCAGGTATCCGAGTTCGCCGCTGCCAGCGTAATACAGACCGTTTCCAGACTGTCGCCTGCCGGTTTTTGTCCTTCAAAGGCGACGGGCTTGTTGAAACCGTTCGGCATGGCCTTCAAGATGTCCGTGCCGACAAGGTTGATCGACTCGCCAAGTGCTAAGACCGAAAAGAGACCGGCAAATTCGCCCGTCTTGTTGTGAATGGTGATCACGACCGGACTGGGAGACTCGCTGAAAGAGGTGTCAAGTCCCTGTAACTTGCCCGAACGGTAAGCCTCCGCGGCTTTGCCCCAAGAATTCACGTCTTGCGCCGTAAACTGAACTGGTTCACCCGATTTTACGTTTTTCATGGCTCTTCCTCCTCACCCATTTCTTTAATCTTTTTCCCGTCCAACAAGTCCCAAAAATCCCTCTCTTCGTAAACCGGCACCACGTCCACCTGTTGGGGAACCGCCAGCGGTACATATTTGCCGCTGCCGATGTCCACCATAGACTCTTCATAATGCACATCCACATGATCCCATCCTGCGACTTCGGGAATCTTGATCTCCCCGATTTCCAGTTCCTTGAGCGAGAGTTGCACCTGAAACTGGTGCTGCAGTTCGAGGAAGCGCAGCATCATCACCGGCTGTACGGGATTATTCGTCTCGACGGTCCGCGTTACCCATGATTGTTCCGGCCCCAGATATTTGACCTCGCCGGGCTTGAGCCCGTAAAACGGTTCGGAATTGATGGTGCCGACAAACTTCATCAAGCCCCGGATAAATTGGAAATCGATACCCGGATAGTCGGGATGCTCCGGCGGCGTGTTGACCGGATACCAGGCAGGCACCATAAAGTTCGGTTCGGGAACCTCGATTTCAACACCGTTAAACTTTTTTCCATCCCAGCCGACCATCTTGTACTCGACTGCTTCCTCTTCATCGTCTTCCCGCACGTATCGTTTCAATCGGTGTGCAGTCGATTTCGCCGGTAAAAGCTGTTTCTTTTTCCCGCCCTTCATCGAAAATGTCGGCATCGTGAATTCCTGCCCATTCTCCTCGCTGGTTTGATAGTCGAAACTATAAACGACTTCGGCATCAAAGATTTCGCCGATCTTCTCTTTATCTTCGACGAAACGAATCTGTTTGAAGGGCAGATCCATGTAAAACGCCTCGAACCGCATGACGTAATCGTAGAAAATCAAATTGGCAAGATCGTAGGGTATCGGTTCCATAGAGTCGTCGTCGTCCCGAGGCACTTGCCGTACCTGAAACCTCCGGGTGGTCGAAACGTTCGCATCCAGTTCGAGCGAGTTCTCGTTTCCAACGACCTCTTCAATTTCCAGTTTGAAATCTGCGTTTTCCCAATGAGGCATGCTCTCGTTTTCCCGTTATTTGTAGCGCATTGCGCCATTCCTGACGCAGCGGTTCAGTTCTGTCAACAAATCGTTTGTCTTGCTGGTGTTATCGGCAATGTCTTCCGAACGGTCTTTTTCGGATGCCATGTACGCCAACGCACCGCCGAGGATATCCCTCTTATTCATGGTGCCCTGCACGAGGGAGGATGCGCCCCGTTGTGAAATGTGCTGTGCCGTCTCCGTGATTTGCCGGGACTTCTCACCCGGCTTGTGAAGGGGCTTTTTCAATTCGGCTATTTCACGTTTCAAGCCCTCGATTCGGGCATTACTCTTTTGCTTCCCCCCGCTATCAAGCACGTTGAGCGCTCTTGCAAGAGTCTGATCGCGTTCTTCCTGTCTCGCCGTTGTGGCACCGCCAATCGACAGGGCTTTGGCTTGTGCTCGGTCCCGAACGCCATCAATCATGGCATCGATTCCCGCAACGGCACTTTGTATCGGGTTGCTGATGGTAAATCCCAGTGCACCGGCCAACGCCTGTGCAATGCGGAACAATGTGTCGAATGCAATGGTGGCGGCTTGAACAATGAATTTCATGGACGAGAGAAAGCCGACTTGCATGCCGGTGATCACAGTGTTCCAACCTTTCTGAAGCCACCCCCAAACAGTATCAATGCCGGAGGCGACCGCCCACCAAGTGGACAGCAATACTTTCGCCGTCGAGTTTACCAACGAAGTCCATGTGTTGTAGAGGGCAAGTTTGCCATTCTCATACAGAAGTTGAATTTGCAACCAGAGCATTTTGACCGCATCGATAATTCGTCCCTCTTTGATTAAAGCAATGATGTCATTAAACCCAGAGGTAAAACTTGCAAAAAATCCTTCAAATGCGCCGGTGAAGTACAGAACCGCACCGGTTGCTCCGACAATGGCAACCGCCAAGAGTCCCCAAGGCGATAAAAGAACAGCCGCCGTAGTTTTTA
>Ga0099364_10013835_pt1 | contig 10792 bp, 9 predicted proteins | sample TergutTh196P3_FD_73070 | JGI IMG/M metagenome (GOLD analysis project Ga0099364, IMG submission 73070) | Microcerotermes parvus P3 segment gut microbial communities from Pointe-Noire, Republic of the Congo - Th196 P3 | ecosystem: Host-associated > Arthropoda: Insects > Digestive system > Gut ...
GGACATACTGCAAGCGAAATAGTGTTCAACCGCGCCAACGCCGAACTGCCGTTTATGGGTCTGACCGTGTTCAAGGGCAAACGCCCAGTCAAGAGCGAAGTAACAATCGCCAAAAACTACATGACCGAAAAAGAGCTTTTTGCCCTGCGCCGCATGGTCAACGCATTTTTCGATATAGCAGAATTGAAAGCCGAAACACATCAGCCGATGTATATGCGAGATTGGCTTGAAACACTCGACAAGTTCTCCCGCAGCTTCGGAATGGGCGTTTTTGAGAGTTCGGGCAGTATCAGCCACGACAACGCAGTGGACAAAGCCCACCTAGAGTACGACACATACCGGGCGCAGTTGCCAGATGAACCAACCGAGGTGGAAAAAGCGTATCTTGAAACCCTGCGGAAAATGCAGAAAAAACTAAAGGAGGGCGGCGGCAGTGACTAATTGGGCTGAAACAAGAAACTTCAATGGGCAAGGCGGCAGACATACCTCAAATACGCACTCACTGTTTGCTTAACGGAGAAACCCATGCAGATTATGCTAAACGATTCGGACGTGTATCAAACCATCCGCGCCATTCTTGCCAAGGCACGGGCAAAGGCTTGCGTGGCAATCAACTTCGCAATGGTTGAGGCATATTGGGAAATCGGACGGCAGATTGAGCAAGCGGTTGGAGGACGCGCCGAATATGGGAAGGGTCTGTTGCGGTACGTTTCACGGCAGTTGACAGCCGAGTTTGGTAAGGGGTTTACAGAGCGCAACCTACAAGCAATGCGCCAGTTTTTTCTAGCCTTTCCAATTCCGCACACACTGTGTGCGGAATTGAGCTGGTCTCATTATCGGTTGCTTACACGTATTGAAAATAAGTCCAGGAGAGAATTTTATCAGCGCGAATGTGTCGAAAGCAACTGGAGCGTCCGTCAACTCGAAAGGCAGATCACCACATTTTACTACGAGCGTCTGCTTGCCACACAAAAGGAAGACAGAGAATCAATAAGAAACGAAATCCAAAGCACCGAGCCAAAAACACATCCAGATTATATCTTGAAAGACCCATATATCCTTGAGTTTCTAGACTTAAAGGAAAACAAGAAATACAATGAAAGCGAGATAGAGCAAGCCCTTATAGATAAATTGCAAGAGTTCATCATGGAATTGGGAAAGGGCTTTTCCTTTGTAGCAAGACAGCGACGCATCACCCTTGACGGAGATCATTACTATGTCGATCTTGTTTTTTACAACTACATATTAAAATGCTTTGTGATAATCGACCTAAAAAATGGTAAACTCTCCTATCAAGACATAGATCAAATTGATTTCTATGTCAGATATTTTGACGACCAGGTAAAACTCCCAGAGGACAACCCCACGCTTGGCGTAATCCTCTGCGCCGATAAAAATGAAGCCATGGCAAAATACTCGGTACTGTCCGATAAAGACAACCTGCTGGCATCGAAATATATGCTCTGCCTGCCGACAGAGGAAGAACTGACTCGCGAAATGCTCCGCGAGCGGGAATTGCTGGAGCTACAATTTTCAGAGAGTTTAGGTGATAGCGATGAGTGAGTGGGTTGAAAAGCAGTTGGGGGAAATGGTTTATATGAATCCCCCCGTAGAGCTAGTTAGGGGCAAAGCATACCCTTTTATTGATATAGGAAGAATTGAATGCAAGAGCAAAATTGTAAGCAATGCAGAAATAATAGAGTTCAATGGACAAGGCGGTAGCCGTTTTCAAACTGGCGACACTGTTTTCTCACGAATTACCCCTTGTTTAGAAAACAGAAAAATAGCACAAGTAAGGCTAATTAACGCCGATAGAGGTTTTGGCTCGACTGAATTTTTTGTGTTTCGCAATAAAACGGGTTTAACCGACCCCCTGTTTGTTTACTACTTGGTATCTAGCGACTGGGTGGTTCTTCCTGCCATTAACAGCATGACAGGAGCAAGCGGGCGGCAACGGGCTGACCGTGGATTTGTTGAGAACCTAAAAATAAAATTTCCCCCGCTCCCCACCCAAACCCGCATTGCCGACATCCTCTCCGCTTATGACGACGCAATAGAAAACAACAACCGCCGCATCGCCCTGCTCGAAAAGGCGGCACGTGAGCTTTACCGCGAGTGGTTCGTACGGTTTAGATTTCCTGGTCACGAGAGGACGCGCTTTGTGAATGGATTGTCAGAGGGGTGGGAGGTAAAGAAATTAAAAGAAATTGCAAAAATTAATCCACCGCTTTATACCACCAAAAATACAAACGAAGAAATAAATTATATTGACATTTCATCAGTGAATAATGGAAGATTTAATGGATATACACAATATACAGCAAGTGAAGCACCAAGTCGAGCAAGAAGAAAAATAGAAATATACGATACTATTTATTCTACCGTTAGACCAAGTCTTAGAGGATACCGATTTATTGTTTCTTGCCCCTTGAACCCAATTGCTTCAACTGGGTTTGCCGTTATTCGCAGTAAAAAGCAATATAATAGTGCTTTTATTTATTTTTTGCTTACTGAACAAGGGGTAATAGATTATTTCTCACAAATAGCAACTGGGACAAGCTATCCAGCAATTAGTGGGTCTGATATAGAAAATCTAAAGATTGTTTTACCAAATGAAAATACTCTAAAAATTTATTGGGATAATGTACAACCAATATTAGATAAAATTGATAAATGCGAATCCCAATCCCAAAACCTTGCCCGCCAGCGCGATTTGCTTTTGCCACGCCTGATGAGCGGTAAATTGGAGGTAGGCTAGTGCATACAGAAACGCAACTAGAGCAGATAAAGGGCGAAATATCAAGAGAGCTACAGGCCGCTCTGGGAAGTAGGCTACGCAAGATAATCTTATATGGTTCTTATGCCCGAGGTGATTACAACGAAGATTCCGACATTGATATTATGGTACTAGCTGATATTGAAGAAGAGGATATGCGTGTTTTCAGAGATTTGGCAAATGAGGTAGCTAGCAGGATCAGCTTAAAACATAGTGCTCTTGTAACAATTTCAATACGAAACCGCCCCTTGTTTTACAGCCACATGGACATACTGCCGTTTTATCAAAATGTTGTCAACGAAGGAGTTGTTATTTATGGACACTGAAAAAGATTTATCGCAACACAGAATTGCCCAAGCTGAGCAGTGTTTAATGGATGCAAAATTACTACTGGAAAATGGTAGCTATAAGAGTGCGGCAAACCGAGCCTATTATTGTGCCTTTCATGCCATGAGAAGCCTTTTGACTTTGCATAAAATCGATTTTAAGGCCCACAGGGGAGTAATATCTTATTTCCGAGAGCATTATATTAAGACAAGCATATTTGATGTAAAATTATCAGATATACTGTTCGGCCTTCTGCAAATACGCACTGACAGCGATTATGACGATTATTACGATATTGACAGAGATGAACTTAAACAGCACCTCGTGGATGCGGAAGTATTTTTTAAGGAAATAAAGGCGTACTTGGAAAGGACGTCTATCGATGCCTAAAATCATCACCGAAGACATGATAGAAAAGGCTACCATAGAGCTGCTTGTTAGGGAGTTCACCCCGCATTACGCGCACCTTGATTGCTATACAAGCAAGCCTGAAACTCTGCCTGACGGCACTGGGCGGGGCGACAAGAGGCAAGTTGTACTGCCTGAGATTCTTTATGAAAAACTCCGCGGTCTCAACCCGGATATTCCCAGCGAGGTTATAAAGCAAACGGTTCGAGATATCTGCCTCAATGTCCACGGCGGCCAGTTGGAAGATAATTTTAGCCTTTATCAAAAAATCCGAGATGGCATCCAGGTTAGCTTCAAGAAGGACAGGCGCGAAACGAATGCTCTAATACGCCTGGTTGATTTCAATACGCCCGATAATAACAGTTTCATCGTTGCGTCCCAGATGTGGATTCGCGGCAATGTTCATTGGCGCAGGCCCGACTTGATCATTTTTATAAATGGCCTGCCCCTTGTATTTATCGAACTCAAAAATTCAAATATCAACGTAAAAAACGCTTATGATAAAAACCTGACCGACTATAAGAAAGATATTCCGCAGTTGTTTAATTACAACCAGATATGCGTTTTATCAAACGGCATGGAAACCCGTCTGGGCAGTTTTTCGGCGGGCTACGAACATTTTTTTGAATGGCTTAAGCTATCGGATGAGAGAGAAAACCCTGACCGCAAGGCCATAAGAGACGATTGCGTCAGCCTTGAATATTTTTTACGTGGGCTATGCAGACCAGATGTGCTGCTTGATTATATAGAAAACTTTGTTTTGTTTGATCGGCGCGGGGGCGGCATAGTCAAAAGCAAAATCATTGCCAAGAATCACCAGTTTCATGGCATAAACAATGCTTTTCATGCCTTTGAAAACCGTCAAGAGCTTAAAGGCAAACTAGGCGTTTTTTGGCATACGCAGGGAAGCGGCAAGAGTTATTCAATGGTGATGCTGGCACGTAAAATCAAGCATAAGTGCGTTGGCAATTTTACGTTTTTAATAATCACCGACCGCGAAGACTTGGATAATCAAATATATAAGACATTTCTGCGCTCTGGCTTTATGGGTACAGAGGAAAAGGTGCAGCCCGCAACCAGCACGGAACTCAGAGAAGAGCTTGCATTAAATAAAGGCATATTGTTTAGCCTTATTCATAAATTCCGATACGATAAGGGCAAAAAATACCCCTTGCTGCATGACGGCAAGGGCAAGGAAGTCATCGTCTTTGTTGATGAAGCCCATAGGACTCAGTATAAGGACTTGGCTGAAAATATGCGAAAGGGCTTGCCTCACGCGCATTATTTCGCCTTTACGGGTACCCCCCTGCTCGGCAGCAAGCGCCTTACCCACTCATGGTTTGGCGACTATGTGAGTGAATACAACTTTGCTGATTCCGTCAAGGACAACGCCACCGTGCCGCTTTTTTACGTGAAGCGCGTACCGGAGGCCGTGCTTGGGAACGATTTCCTCAACGATGATCTTTCCGAGATACTGGAAAGCGAAAACCTGACCGAAGCGGAACAAAAAAGACTAGAAAACCATTATGCAAAGGAACTTGAAATTATCAAGCGAGATGATGTTTTGGACGCAGTAGCCCAGCACATCGTATATCATTTTCCGCGCCGAGGATTTCGCGGCAAAGGCATGGTGATTGCGGTTGATAAATTTACCGCCGTTAAACTTTACGACAAGGTATCTCTTTACTGGCTCGAAGAAATTAAAAAGCTAAACACCGCCATGACAAAGACCGACGACGAGGCAGAAAGACTTGAAATAAGAGATATTGTCACCTATATGCGTAAAGTGGAAATGGCTGTCGTTATCAGCGAAGATGCCGACGATCTGGAAAAATTTATGAAAGCAGGATTATCTCTCCTGCCCCACCGTGAACACATGGACAAAATCGATGAACACGGTGCTGATATTGATGACAATTTCAAAGACCCGAATCACCCGTTTTCCCTCGTCTTTGTATGCGCTATGTGGCTGACGGGATTCGATGCGGTGTCCGTTTCTACAATGTATCTGCACAAACCGATGAAAGATCATACCCTGATGCAGGCCATAGCCCGGGCCAACCGCGTTTTTCCTGGCAAAGAAAACGGCATCATCGTTGATTTTATCGACGTGTTTAAGTACCTTAAACGCGCCCTCGCCGATTATGCTTCGGACGAAGATGGACTTATGCCTGTCAAGAATATTGATCTCCTGCTCGGCCAATTAAATGAGGCAATTGAATTGACGCTGGGCTTTTGTGCCAAACATGGCATCGACCTGAACCGTGTAGTAGCTGTAGATAATGTATTTTATGATCTTTCGCTGTTTTCGGATTACGCAAATATCATTGTCGGCAACGATGAAATCCGCAATGAATTCAAGGTGCTTTCCAACACTGTGAAGAATTTATATGATTCACTGCGCCCGGATATTTTCAAGATGGATTTTGACGCACGATACAAAAAAGCGATTATGTACTTACGCGGTGTAGTGGATGGCCAAATCAGGCCAGAAAAACTGGAGGCGGCGAAAGAGCGCGTAAACCTGCTTCTAGACCAAAGCGTTATGGTTGCCGAAAACGTGCAGGCTTATGCTATCAACGGGAGCGGCAGAGAAATAGACATTTCCAAAATGGATATTGGCGAACTTAGGGCTATGTTTAAGGGCGTGAAAAACCGAAATCTAGTAATAGCCAATCTTCGTGAACATATTGAGAAAAAACTTGAACAGATGCTCCGTAAAAACGTCACCCGCTCTGACTTTGCAGAGCGCTTTAGAAATATCATTGATACTTATAACGCAGGGGGCTCCCAAGCTGATGACTTTTATGAAAAGATTTTGAAATTCATGGAGGAGCTTCACGCTGAAGAGGAACGGCATATCAGGGAAGAACTATCTGAAGAGGAGCTTGAAATATTCGATCTGCTCCGTAAGGACAAACTCACAAATCACGAGGAGCAGCGCGTTAAACTGGCGGCTAAGGAGCTATACGCGACATTGACTTCGCGCAAGGGCGAGCTATTCGTAGTTGGCTGGCAATATGACGCTCAACCAAAAGAGCGTGTCCGCTCTGCCATTATTCACCATTTGGACGGCGCTTTGCCCGAAAGCTATGACCGCGATATTTTTGAGGCTAAGAGCGATAGGGTGTATCAACATATTGTTGACCAGGCCATGATGGGCTATGCTTGGCTCGCGTGAAAAATATGGAGGGCGCTAAGCCAAACAGGTAATGGTCATGCTCGGGTGCTTTGCGCCCTGTCGCCTTAATAGCGTCGCAAGGCAAAGGCAATAAGGGCTACTGTAGGGCTTCAAGTCGAGGCTGGTGCAAGCTCTTCTTCGGCAATTGCCCTGGGCTTGGGATTATTAACATACGTGAATTTTCTCTCCATGGCAATTTCGGCTCTTTTCATTACATCTTCCAAATGCTGTCTGTCCTCATCAAGAGTCCTGGAAAGACGCTCAAGCGAACACTCGTATTTTATCCTGCGGACTTCTTCAAGCGTTTTGCATGTTTTCATTTGTAACCCCTTGCTAGAAAAGCCTCTGGCGACAAAATCTCGATCGCTTTGTAGCGGCGGATGGCGTTCACATATTTTACTTTACCTTTAGTCCAGTCTCTTGTGTGATCAAAATTCCAAGACAGCAAAACATCGCACCCGTTGATGACTGCGTAAGCTATGTGAAGGCAATCGTTAAGGTTTTTTTGTGTTAGGACTCCGTTCTTGATGTAGTCAATGGCCAATTCTGTCACATCGTCCGTCTTGCTCAAGGTTTCAAATGGTATTATCCCCAGTTGTTCGTACATCTGCCCTAGTTTTGGCTGTGGGCATCTTTCTAGTTCTTCAAAAAACAGCGGGGAGAGAACTATCTTGTAGCTTCCCAGGATTAAGACATCCCAAAGCTCCTGGGTTGTAGCCATCCAATCTGGTCTGTCGTCAGCAAACAGGTGGTTTGGTATGGTTACATCCAAATACAGCCTCAACCTCTTGTCAGCGTTCATCTGCCCCCCTGTGTCAGTAGCAATGATTCCGGAATCTCCAATCATTTTCCTACACTGTAAAACAAGCATAAACTCCATTTCCATAGTTTGTGTGGACAACAGGGCACTTTCTTGAAAGGGGGGTGGTGTGCCTGGCTCCGCGCTTTACACTGGAAGTGGGTGACTACTTACTTGATCCAATACTGCTCATTGCCAATTTGCGTCACGATGGTTTATAATTTCCAATGCGTAACTTAATCTTTTTCTCTATCGCGTCTCTAGTGGCTCTTTCAGCGGCAACTGCCCAGACATCGCGCCCGGCTGAGGCTGACAGAAAATTTGCCAGCCCGGCAGTCGAGCAAAAAATCGCCGAGATAAAGGCCGCCAGCAACGCGGTTATTGGGCGCTTGTTTGAGAACTGTTTCCCCAACACTTTGGACACCACTGTTGTCCACAAACAGAAAGATGGCCAGCCAGACACTTTCATCATCACTGGCGACATCAACGCTATGTGGTTGCGGGACAGCACGGCACAGGTCTGGCCTTACTTAGACCTGATGGCCACTGACCCTACCCTAAAGTCGCTGGTGGCCGGCCTGATACGCAGGCAGACTGAATGTATCCAGATAGACCCCTACGCAAATGCGTTTAATGATGGCCCCGGGACTTCCCAATGGAGCAGTGACCACACGGCGATGAAGCCAGAGCTTCATGAGCGCAAGTGGGAGATAGACAGCCTCTGCTGGCCTATCCGCCTGGCGCATGGTTATTACCAATCAACAGAGGACGGCTCTGTCTTTGATGAGAGCTGGAAAACGTCAATGCGCCTGGTCATAAAGACTTTTAGGGAGCAGCAGCGCAAGGGTGACCCAAGGGGCCCCCATCCATATAGGTTTACAAGGACCACCGCCTGGCAGCACGACACGATGCCGCAGGGGGGCATAGGGAACCCTTGGAGGGCTTGCGGCCTCATAGCCAGCGCGTTTAGGCCCTCGGATGACGCCACTGTGTTTTTATTCCTTGTGCCATCCAATCACTTTGCAGTTGTGAGCTTGCGCCAGATGGCAGGGCTCGCCGATGGCCCGGCAAATGACCCAGTGCTGGCGCAATTGGCCAGGGAGTTGGCGGACGAAGTGGAGGAAGCCCTTCACAAGCACGCAGTAGTTAATCACCCAACTTACGGAAAAATATGGGCGTACGAAGTGGACGGCTTTGGCAACGCGCTGATGATGGACGACCCCAACCTCCCCAGCCTCCTCTCCCTGCCTTATATGGGGGCCTGTGGCCATGACGACCCGATTTACCGTGCCACGCGGCGCTTTGTGCTGAGCGCCGACAACCCCTATTTTGCCCAGGGTAAAGCCGCCAGCGGGGTGGCCAGCCCACACGAGGGGCCACATAGGATATGGCACCTCGCCCTTATAGCCCAGGGCATAACATCCACGGACAAAGAGGAAGTTAGGCGGGTTCTGCACACATTGTCGTCAACCCACGCCGATACCTACTTTATGCACGAAGCCTTTGATAAAGACGATCCCAAGGACTTTACCCGCCCCTGGTTCGCCTGGGCCAATACTTTTTTTGGCGAATTTATACTGCACGTCCATAAAAAGTGGCCAGAATTGCTAAAGTAGTTGACAATCTGGGGCTACCGTTTTTTCGCGATTTTCGTGTGTTTCGCGGTTCCAAGTTTTTGCCTTTTTCCTGACTTCGACAACGCTTCACCCTAAAAAGTTTTCCAGAAGTTTGGGTCGAACAGTTTTGCGATAGATTTATGTTTTGGCGCGATCAGCATGGTTTTGGTCATGCGCTCTCCGCTTGCGGGCAGTCTGATTTTAAGGGTTGCAATGGTTTTGGCGATGCCAAGGGCCTTGTCCACGTTCAGGCCGATGCCGCTCGATTTCAGGACGCGCTCGAATTCCTTGTAGACCTTTTACGCGCCAAAGCAGATGCAGACGTGCGCCTCGATCCGCTTTGGCGTGAAGTGGAACACCAGGCGCATAGCGAGCGCCCCCTTGGTCACCCGATACGCCCTTTTGATAGCCCACAGGCCGCTGTATTGCCCGCAGACCTCGCTTGCCAGAAGACCGGTGTTTACCAAAGTGCCGCCGGTCTTGTCGGCCACGACGACGCTCGTCGACCCTGAACGGTTCTTCCTTTTTCTCACAAATATGGCTCAAATTTAACGCTTTTTACTGCCCGATTCACCCAAAAAGGTGAATCGAAAATCGTAAATATCTGATTTGCAACATGTTATAAAATTGACCAAAAACACCTGTCGAAGTCAGGGCTAAAGTAGTTGACAACCTGGGGCTACCGTTTTTTCGCGATTTTCGTGTGTTTCGCGGTTCCAAGTTTTTGCCTTTTTTGTTCCTGTTGCTTCATTCTCTTTGTACCCTTCGCTTTGCTTCGGGCACAAAGGCTCCGAATGGCTCTGGCGAGCCATTCTCCCCATTCCCGCGGTTCAAATGCTTTTACGTTTTTAGCAGTTCACCATTCTCCCCATTCGCTTTGTCGCCTACGGCGTCAAAGACTCCGAATGACTCTTGCGAGTCATTCTCCCCATTCCCGCGGTTCCTGGCTTTTGTGTTCCCTGCAATTACCCCGTCCTATCCACTAACGCCCCCGCCTTTACAGCAAACCTAAACCAAAGTTAATACGGTTTGATTGCAGTTTGCCCAACGATTAAAATTATAATTAATTTATCACATTTGTATTGCACCTATGCCTATCCAGCGGATTGTATAATCATTGGAGTTGTATTGCTTGCCTTTATCCATGCTCTCCGATTTTTTTAGCAAGTGGGTTATATGCCGTGGCTGTCTCTCTCCGATGTCTTCGCGGGGGGAGGTCGGCCTCTGCCAGGCCTGTTGGGATGGGCTTTGGCCTCTGGCGGATGGCCGTTGCCCTAAATGCGCTTTGCTGCATGGCTGCAACAGCCCTTGCCCTGACCCTGTCGCCTGGGACTATGGGGACGCTCTGTGGGACTACCGAGGAGGCAGGCCAGCGCTTGGCTCATTGCTCATTTCTGGCATAAAATCTGGTGAAACTGGCTGGAGGCGCGCCCTGCTCAAGCGGGTCGCCTCAGCGAGGCTGCCTGGCTGGGCGGGCGAAGTTGACCTTGTCACCTCAGCCCCATCCTCCCCAATACAGAGGTGGCGGCGGGGTTTTGACTTGGCCGAGGAAGCTGCGCGGGTGATCTCTGCTACATTGGCCACTCCCTACGAGCGCACCTTGGGCAAGACCTGGCGGGCAAAGCGGCAGGCCAGGCTGATTGAGAGCCAGCGGCGGCGGATGCCTCTTAAAGACATATACATCA
>Ga0099364_10013836_pt1 | contig 10792 bp, 11 predicted proteins | sample TergutTh196P3_FD_73070 | JGI IMG/M metagenome (GOLD analysis project Ga0099364, IMG submission 73070) | Microcerotermes parvus P3 segment gut microbial communities from Pointe-Noire, Republic of the Congo - Th196 P3 | ecosystem: Host-associated > Arthropoda: Insects > Digestive system > Gut ...
CGGAACTGACCGAACAAAAGGCGCATAATACGCCTGTTTCCGGCGGGACATGAACAGTAACGGGCGCGGCGGAGCCGTGCTATCTCCCGCCGAATTCGGGGCTGGCTACAAATGCATCGTGCTGCGCGAAAGTTGTGAAGAACTCGTGCGTACCTTGTCTGTTGAGCGCATAGAAGAACTCATTCGTCGAATCCGGGTACAGCGCAGCGCGGATGGACTCAATCCCCGGGCTCGCTATCGGTCCCGGCGGCAACCCCGGGTGCATATAAGTGTTATACGGGCTGTCAACACTCAGTGACCATGGGCGCCCCGTACCTGCTATCGCATAACCTATTGTCGCGTCAATTTCCAGCCTCGGGAAAGTAGCGCTGTTGTTCAAGCGATTGTATATAACCGCAGCAATCCGCGAGCGCTCATCGTCAGAACCAGCCTCGCGCTCTATCATCGATGCAATCGTTATAATCTCATGTATGGAATATCCCATGAATTCGGCACGCTCGACATACGTATCCGTGTATCTTCTGTTAAACTCGTTTAAGAATCTGTTTAGAACCTGTTCCGCCGCTGAGTCCTTAAAGAAATTATACGTCTCCGGGAATAGAAACCCTTCGAGTCTGAGTCTGTTGCCCAAAGTCGAGTCATCCAGAAAATCGAAATCAAAGTTGTGATTCGTTGCGACTTCCCATAGATCCGCAGCATCACAAACACCTTCATCTTGAAGCCTCATGAATATTTCCGCAAGCGTGAATCCTTCCGGAATTGTAACAGTCGTCTCGACGAAAACGCCGCCTCTGGCGGTCATGCCGTATACAAGCGAGCGGTAATCGAAATTTTTATTAAGCACATATGTACCTGCTGAAATTTTTTCATCCGCGTTTGAGAAATCTGCGTACATTCTGAACAGCCACTTATATTTGATAAGTCCGGCATCGTACAATGTGTCTATTACGGCATCCATTGTAAATCCGCTCGACACAGTAATATTTACCTGTTCGCTTTCCGTGCCGAACCCCAGCACATCAGAGACCCCCAACCAAGCAAGCGATGCAAGAACAAGGCTAACACATATTACAAACGCTGCATAAAGTATCCCGCCTACGCAGCCTGTACGTTTCTCGCGGCGGGTGCGCAACGGTTTTTCTTCGGGTACATCTCTGTAGGCGCTATCAAAGTCGAACTTGATTTTAAAATCAACAGGGCCTATGTCGATGTCCGGCTCAGTGGCTTGTTCGATGTCCGGCTCAGTGGGCGATGCTCCATCATGCACATTATCAAAATCCTGTGACCTTTCAATATCAGACTGAGCGACAGGAAAGGCAGCGCTTACCGTGTTATCTCGATTAGACTTTTGTGAAGCAGCAAAGCTTTCCGAATCAGGTGTCTCCGATCTTTCCCGTGTACTAGGATTCCCGGTTCCGACCGCTTCTGATCTCTGCTTCCCGGAAGTTCTTCTCGTACCTGATGTCGCAGACCTTTGGCGAGCAACGGGACGGCTGCCAGCTCTATAAATTGCGGGCGCTTGTCGTAACTCTGCAGGATCGCTCGGTATCGGCGGCGATGACTCAATATCTTGGGATATGACAGCACCGCCTAAATCCGGTTGAATTGATTTCATCTCTTTGGATGCAGCAATGTCACCGGATTTCTGACGATCCGAGTCGGTTTTTTTGGATATGGCTGAGTCGCCTGCCTCTGTTTTTTCAGCGTCGACATTTTCGTTAGAAGACTTGATCTTCTTTACCGCATTGTCGAGCATCTTAATTATTTCATCATTACTGTAGGACAAAAACTCTCTCCTCCGTAACTACGCATTGCACCGCTATGTCGTGCGGCTGTGTCGGTAATTCATCCTTAATCAGACGTTCTCGTGCAAGTCCCGCTGTAAATGCGGGAATGCCACGCAAATATCTATCGTAGTACCCGCCGCCGTATCCGAGGCGGTCTCCTTTGCTGTCATATGTCAATGCCGGAACGATAATCATATCCAACTCACCGGGCGCAATCACCGGGGCTGTATCCGGAGGGGAAGGTATTCCAAGCATCGCAGGACGAAGTTCTTGGAGGCTGCCGACGATCCGCGCTTGCATTTTTCCCCCGCGATAGCAAAAGGGGAATGCAACCGTCTTTCCCATAGACAGCGCAGCTTTTGCTATTTCAAGCGTAGCCGGTTCTCTTTTGACGCTGAAATATATCATTATGTTCCGTGCAGCAATAAACTCTTCAAGCATTGCAACATGTAGGAAGATTCCCCTGTCGGAAGTGTCGATATAATCACTAGATAATGCAGAAACTTCCTCGCTGATCTGCTTTCGCAATCGTGCTTTTAACTCATGAATCATTAATAAACCCCTTATATGTAATGCGAAACCAAATTATATATTTCCATATGTATTTCCTCGACGGTTTTTTCAAGGCCAACTGCGAAACTTGCTATCTTCTGCCATGCATAAAACTCCGAGGCTTGTTTTCCGGTCAGGACGCACTGCTCTAAATATGAGATGTCTGTTTCGTGAATGTCGCCGGCAGTGCCTGTTTCGGATTGACGCTTTTTTAGACGCCGAGCGGCGGTTTCAGACTCTATATCCATATAAATAACCATATCGGGTGCAGGTAAACCCATATAGTGAAACTCATATTCATACAGCCATTTAAAGAAAACTTCCCGCTGCCCGTCTGGAATTTTCGCGCCTTGGTGTATGGCGTTGCTTGTCGTATATCTGTCCGTTATAATGAACCCGCCACCTTCGTAATAACCGCGCCAGTCCTGCAAAAACGATGCAACCCTGTCAACTGCGAAAAATGACGACGCCGCATAAGCGTTGACCGAATCAGGGTCGTCTCCGAACTCGCCCCTTAGGTACATATTAATAAGCGCTGACGATGGCTCGTCATATCGCGGAAATCTTACACGCATAAAATCCCGCCCCTCATCGGCAAGCCTATTGCATAGCATTTCCATCTGTGTCGATTTTCCGCTTCCATCGACACCCTCAAAAACAACGAGCTTTCCCAATATCATTTCCCCTTTATTCTTTTCAATATCACCACAAATACGAACAGCGGAAGCTTGATCATTCTTTTTATTCGGCGCGGCTCACGGAAAAGTCTGTATAGCCACTCCATGCCGATTCTTTGGAAAAACATCGGGGCGCGTTTTACCCTACCCGCGAAAACGTCCAGCGAACCGCCAAGCCCCGCGCAGAGTTTAACGTTAAGCATCGCGACGCATCTCTCCATCCAAAGTTCTTGCTTTGGAGAACCGAGACAAACCAGCAGCAAATCCGGCTGCGCTGAGTTGATTTCTTCGATCACCGGCTTGTCGTCAGTGAAATAACCATCAGCTGTACCTGCAACTTTGAGTCCTTGATGCTTTTCCTTTAGCTTCTGGCCAGCCTCTTCCGCTACGCCAGATTTTGCTCCAAGCAGAAATATGCTCTTTCCTGACTGCGCCATTTTTTCAAACAAGGATGCCGCAAAGTCTATGCCCGGAACTCTCCCGCAGCTAAGCGGTGTTCCAAGTATGCGTGCGCCTATTACAATACCTATCCCATCCGGAAGCACAAGTCCCGCGCTGTTGATCGCGGTTCGCAATGCTTCGTCACGCCGGGCCATCCACACAATTTCAGGGTTAGGCGTTACGACATATGTTTTTACACTTCCATCCATTATTTCACATGCACGCAAAACCGCCTGCTCAATTGCAGCGTCATCAAATCCGACACCTAACACATCAATTCTCATATCAAACCTTATTCATCCTCTGCTATTGCTATCAGCCCAAGTGCATCCACATCAGCGCTAATATCGGCTGCGTCTGATTCAATCATCTGGTCGAGCTGCCTCTCAAAACCTGCAGCAAGCGTATCGAGTATGTTTCTTATGCTTTCTCTCGCAGCAAAGATATTTTCGACCCTGATGCCTTGTTTTTCCAGCATCGCGAACACGCTAATCAACCTCAGAGTCGTGGGCAGGTAATAATTCACAAATCTGCGTATTTGCGGCTGTTTAATCGGGTTTTCATCGACAGTGCGGAAAACCTTGACTGTAGCTACCTCGATACGATAGATTTTTTTAGCGACAGATATATCATAGATTGAATTCTTAATTTCCCGCAACTCGGCGATTATCGCCATGTGCCGATTTTCTTGCGCTCCATCTGCTTTTGGCAACAGTTCTTCTTCGACGACTCTCGCGATTTGGCTTATTTCCTCGTCCGCTGCGTCGAGAAAAACGAGACAATCATGCTCATTGTCTATGTATGCGTTCCGATCTAAATAGCCTTCGTTTATCATCGCTCTAATATCGCGTTTTGCAATCCGCTGCGATACCCCCGCTGCCCGAGAAATTTCCGTTATTGGGATGACATTTCGTCCGGAAACGAACATGTAATATCTTTTGTATTCCGCATAACGTGCTACACCTATATTACGTGTGTAAGCCGATATAAATCCTCCGATAATGTGGAAAACGCCCAAACAAATATCTGCCCATCGATTGATGCCTTTGCTATATATATCCCATGCCGCCCCTGCAATAGCATTTGCACCTAATAAAAAATGCGAGATTGAAACGAGCAAAATCATCAAAAAGATAATTTTACCGGTTTTCTTTTCAAGCGCAGTGCGCTCTTTTTTTATTTCAGCTTTCACTTTTCGAGACGGTGTCACTGATGTCCAAGCGGCATCCGGTTGTGCGGTTATATCCTGCGGGAGTTCCGATACAAAGTCCTGAGCCAGATAGCTGTCGGGCTTTGCATCGTTTTGGTGTGAGTGTTCGAGTTTCGTAGCTTCGCGATCCAAATCGGAATGCAGCTCCAGTATAACCTGATAAGCGGCGGATCTGGCTTCGCGCACGGCTTGGGTGATATCCGACGCGGCATCAAGGGCATATAACTGTGCTTCACGCAGTATTTCGCGCGTGACAAATTCATCCTCATGTGTATCTGTATTGAATTGTTGATTTTGCTGATCGGAAGAATTTCCATTCTTACCGGCTTTGTGCTTACCCTTGCTTATTTCAGGTTTTGCAAACTTGTTTAGCTTGTTAAATAGTAAGAGCAGTCCTATTGGCCAAAAAACGATCATCATGAAAAAGACGACGGCCCAAGACATTATTTCGCTTGTCTTGTCATTGTGGGGTGCGTTATTCTTATTTTTATTAACCATAAAACAACCCTGCCGCTAATCTGAATCGTACTATCGTGTATTATAGCAGATTTGCACGCGGTTGTGAAGTCAAAAACTATGTTGCATTGACTGGCAGGCCTGCGGTATGGTATGATATAGTGCATGATAAAATTGGGGAGTGATCATTATGGAAAAAACACGCAACGACTACTCCGCGCTGAAAAAGCTTGATCTAAGCCTGCCGCCCATAGGTGTGAAGTATAGTTTTTTCCGTCCGGAGACAATCCCGCCCCTGGAAAAAAGCGCTAAACTCTCGCTGTGCGAAATGCTGCGTTTTGCCCAGGCTGAAAACAGGAGTTTTTATATTTCAGGTGAGCATGATGAAACATGCGTAGGAAAAATACTGCTTGGGATGGACGAGTTGGCGCCGTTTGCCGAGAGCGGGCAAATCGGCCAGCGCCTCGGTGTGTTCGAAGAAGCACGGTGCAATCAGCATTTTTACCAATTTGTACCAAAGATGGAAAAAGGCATTACGAACTATGTCCTGTTCTCGCCTGCGGAGCAACTGACATTTGAGCCTGATGTTCTCGTCATCAGCGCAGCCCCTGAACATGCGGAAATTGTCATGCGCGCGATGACGTACTCAACAGGTGAAATGTACAAGTCACTGTGTACTCCTGTCATGGGATGTGCGTGGCTGCTTATTCACCCATACAAGACAGCCGAGGTAAACTTCATTGTGCCCGCTCTTGTCCATGGATTGCACGGCAGGCAGCTTTATCCGCCGGACACTTTGTTGATCGGCATACCGTACAGATGGATATCTACCATTCTGACAAATCTAACACGCATGAAATTGCATCTTGATGGCCACACGAGCAAAGAAGCCTATTATGCGGAGTTTGAGGGGATTATTAATGATCTAACTGAAAAGTCAAAAAACCCATAATAACTGATTATTGGAGAGGAGTGACGGCCCATATGAAAAAGGGAATTATAATAGGCGCATCGCTCGGGAACTGCGTGCATGTCGCAGGCGCGGCGCATTTTCTGACGCTCGCGGAGGATGAAGGTTATGAAACGCTGTTCCTCGGCCCTGCTGTCAGCGTGGAGGCTGTACTTAGCAGCGTGGAGACACACAAACCCGCTATGATAACACTGGGGTATCGCCTTACGCCAGAAAACGGAGTAATGATCGTGCGGGAACTGATTGAGAAAAGCGCAACGCTGACGCATAAACCGGTGTGGATATTCGGCGGGACTGCTCCGGTTGCGGAAAAGGTGCGGGAACTCGGATTTTTCGACGTTGTTTTCGACGGAACCGACGACATAGACGATAGCATCACTTTTCTGCGAACAGGGAAATTACCCAGCAAGAGCAGCGCGGATATTTTCGCGGACGATCTAACTAGCCGTCTGGCGCAAAAGAGTCCATATCCGCTGTTGCGGCATCATTTCGGCTTGCCGTCCTATGACGACACTCTCAAAGGCATAGCAGAAATAGCCCATTCACGTGTGCTTGATGTTATTTCTCTCGGTATAGACCAAAATACTCAGCAATATTTCTTCAACCCGGAGTCTCGAAAGCCAGAGCTTGACGGCGCGGGCGGTGTTCCGGTTCATGACGCCGAAGGATTTGCGCGGCTCAGCAAAGCGGCGCAGTGCGGCAATTATCCGTTGATGCGCTGTTACAGCGGCACGGCGGACGTACTCCGCTTGGCGGAGGTTTTGAATAAGACGCTATCAAACGCATGGTGCGCGGTTCCGCTATGTTGGTACAATGAACTCGACGGTAGGGGCGATAGGCCGCTCGAAACATCTATTGCGGAAGCTCAGGAGCTCATGGCCTTTCATGGCAAGCTCGGAATTCCTGTAGAACTCAATGAGCCTCATCATTGGGGGCTGCGTGACGCGCATGACACTATTTCAGTAGCGATGTCCTATATCAGCGCGTACAACGCCAAAAAATTTGGAGTCGGCGACTACATATCACAATACATGTTCAATATACCGAATTCTCTGAGCTTTTCGATGGATCTCGCCAAAGTTTTAGCGCAAATCGAACTGACCGAATCGCTCATGGATGATGAATTTCGCGTATACAGGCAAACACGTGCCGGGTTGCCGTTTTTGAGCGGCGACAGCGCAGTAGCAAAAGGGCAGCTTGCCGCGACTACCGCGCTCCAGATGAATGTGTGTCCGCATATCATTCACGTTGTCGGCTACAGCGAGGCGACGCACGCCGCGACACCGGATGTCGTTATAGAAAGCTGCAAAATTGTACGCGGCGTCGTCCGGTCTACGCTTCACGGAAACACTGACTCCATATCCGACCCGCATGTTATGCAACGGCGCGATGAATTGCTGAGCGAGGCCGGTTATCTGCTTGATTATATCAAGAACGAATACTCCGCTGTAAGCAGCGACCCGCTCGGTGACGCAGCTGTTTTATCAGATTGTATAAAACGCGGAATAATAGATGCTCCGCATATAGTAAAGAGCGGTGAATTCCGCGGATCGTTGCAGACACGCATTAAGGAAGGCAAGTGTCTTGCATGGGACGGTAAAGCAGGGCGCGTGATCGATGAGCGGACAAGATTGGCACAGCTGCAGCCGGGCAGCGAGCTAAACGAGGAAAGAGAAGAGAGGAGAGAGGTGAGTTGAAGCATAAAAAAATCGCCGTTATCAGTACGGGTAACGGCGGACAGTCGATGGCGGCGTATTTCTCGTATTTGGGATACAACACCGCGCTATACGCGAGGGATGTGGAGCGTGTCGAGATGTTTACGAGCAATCGTTTTATACTGAGCGGCGAAGTCGAGGCTGAAGCTGAAGTTGGACTGATAAGCACCGATATGCGCGATGTTTTAAGGGATGCTTATCTTATTATGGTTACGACGCCTGCTCAGTATCATCCGATAGTGGCAAGAGCGATGGCGCCGCATCTCGTTGATGGGCAAGCAGTAATATTGAACCCTGGGAGGACTTTTGGCACGCTTGCATTTTCGAAAGTTTTAGCGGAGCGGGGCTGCACAGCCGACATCATGCTCGGAGAAACCGATACATTCGCGTTCACCTGCCGCTGCCCTGAGGTTGGCAAACCGCAAATCCATAAAATAAAAGACAGTTTACAGCTTGCAGCGCATGAGAAAAAATATGCACAGCGCTTGATTGAAATCATACGCGAAATATTCAACATGGTGAGCCTTGCGGAAAGTACGTTGTATACAGGGTTTTCCAATATTGGCATGGTATTCCACCCAATGCCGATACTGATGAATCTCACAAGGGTGGAGGCAAAAGAGAATTTCAGGTTCTATATGGACGGCATATCTCCGCTTGTAGCGGGGCTTCTTGAAAAGATGGACGTTGAGCGCGTGACGGTCGCAAACGCTTTCGGTGTGACAGTTCCAACCGCTAGTCAGTGGCTTGCTGAATGCTACGGCTCACGCGGAGATTCGCTTTTTGAGCAAATTCAGGACACAGATGCATATAAAACAGTCCTCGCGCCGACAGATATCGACACGAGGTATATTTTTGAAGATGTTCTTACAGGCTGTGTCCCGACAAGCTGCGCGGGAAAAGCAGCAGGCGTACACACCGAAGTATTAGATACGTTAATCAAATGGGCGTCGATCCTATATGGCCGAGACTTCCATGCCGAAGGTCGAAATGAAACGATAATAGACTTCAAAGCATTTCTGGGGTAAAGCTTATGCGAAGGAATGGTAGCTAATTGAGGAGAATATTTTCCCGAATACTTATAATAACAGGAGTGGCGCTGCTGCTTGTCGCATTAGTCTCGTTTATTCACAACCGGATATACGACAATATGGCCGGCCAGCGCGCTCAAGACCTGCTTGATCAAATGATGGAGGAGTTTGATTGGGATTTGCCGCCATTGACTGAAATGACATATACATCTGAACGTACGTCACCAAGGCGTCCCACCGGTAGCTTGGCGCAGCCCGGCAACGAAACTGGAGCTCCTGCTGATAACGGCTATTCTAACGGCGAAGAAGCCGCCGATGTCTCAGATGAACCGGCAGCGCCTCTGGTATTTTCCACGATCGGCATAATAAGCATCCCGACACTTGGTATCAGGCTTCCGGTTATCAGCGAATGGTCAGACGAACTGCTGGAGATATCCGTTTGCAGATTATCAGGGTTGGTAGATGAAAAACCGAGCCGTCTTGTCATAATCGGCCACAACATAAGCAGCCACTTTGGAGGCTTGGATAATCTACGTCTGGGAGATGAGGTCGCATTCACCACGAGGGACGGGGTGACGTTTTATTACGGCGCAACTGAAATTACGGACATACACAGAACCGGCGGTGCAGACGTGCTTGCAGCCACCGGCTGGGATCTTACGCTGATAACATGTAAAACGGATCGCACCATGCGCACCATGGTACGCTTCTCCGAAATCAAGGATCAGTGACATAGTTCTCCGAAGAGGTCGATTCCTCCAAGTCCATGAGCCAAGGTATCTCCAGCCTCTGCGTCCCGTCTTCTTTAGTTACGTAGTAGTCTCTTAAAAAAAAGAACAGCGCAACAAATAAAATCATAACAGAAAGCGAAACAAACACGACAGTCCTTATAATTATCCGCAACAAACGGCGGTTGTTGTACGTTTTTGGCACATAACGTCCCATTTTTATCCTCACAAACTGTTTTAAGTCGCATCCCCTGCGGATTTCGGGGATTGCGGCTCACTGAATCAAGTTCAGTGCAGGCTTAGCCGCAATGACGAAAATTGTGACTTTTTTGTTCGAGTTTTGGAAAACTTAGTTCCTATTACCTGATCTCTTTTCCTTGCGCGGCTGCGCCGCGCACCGCGTCAAGCGCATTTATCATATCGACGCGAAGGCTGTGCCTTCCACCGTCAAAACCTGTACTTAAAAACTGATCAACGATTTTCAGCGCAAGCCCCACGCCGGTCACCCGCGAACCAAGCGTAATGATGTTGGCGTCATTATGCCGACGCACCATCTCCGCAGTAAAGCAATCGGAGCAACATGCCGCACGGATACCGGGTATTTTATTGGCTGTAATCGCCATACCGGCACCCGTGCCGCAGACTAGTATGCCTCTGCTGCACTCCCCACCGGAAATAGCGCGCGCGGCTCTGACAGCCATTTCCGGATAATCGCATTTTTCCTCATTATAAGTCCCAAAATCCTTGTAGGTAATCCCGCTCGCGTCTAAATGACCCTTGATTTCACGCATAAGCCCAAACCCGCCATGGTCACACGCCAAAGCAATCAACTTAATCACAACCTTTCCAAATTCGTAACTGTTCAGAACCGGTGAGGATGGCTGTATCTGTTCACGCAAAACGCAACCCAAGGACGGTGGAGTGTTCGCGAATTGGCGCATGGATGCGCCACTGAGCGATTGCGGGAATAGATATAGACATCCGAGCGCAAGGTTCTGAGTAGTTACAACTGTCAAAACGGCCACGCGCCGGGGATCCACCGCAGCAAATATCTGAAATACCAGTTCGGTGCATATATTCCCGTCAAAGCCGGGTAAAACATGAAAAACAACACGCCGGCAGACGCCGTGTACCCATATACCGCCTGCTTATACCGACCTTGGCCGCGCTCCAGTATCGTGTTGAAAACGTGCGCAAGCGCCATAACAATGAACAATGTACTTGG
>Ga0099364_10013837_pt1 | contig 10792 bp, 9 predicted proteins | sample TergutTh196P3_FD_73070 | JGI IMG/M metagenome (GOLD analysis project Ga0099364, IMG submission 73070) | Microcerotermes parvus P3 segment gut microbial communities from Pointe-Noire, Republic of the Congo - Th196 P3 | ecosystem: Host-associated > Arthropoda: Insects > Digestive system > Gut ...
ATCCATCAAAAAATCGTGAGCAAACCTGTTCTGAAAAACATGTCTAATCTGTTCCGAATTTCTTCCAAAACGAACCGGACCAAAACCAAAAGAAAAAACACCTGCACGCATTCTTGCATCGTTAGCAGTCAGCCCAGTATAATATTTATTCCCATTTTCATCAATACCGTAATTTTCAGATCTAAATTCCGTATTCAATCCAGGGTCTCCGGTAAACATATTCAAATTTAGCGACAAAGGACCAAATTGTATTTGAGCCGCCGCCGTACGGAAACGGTCGCCGCCATCGGCGCCGGGAAGACCGAACATGAAATCATTTTCATACGACATGTTGACCATAGGTCCACCGAGGGTTACTTTGCCCAAGGTTTGCGAATATTGCCCCGCTTTAAACGTTGTAGAGGAATAAGTAAGCAAAGGCAGTGTTTCCACTTCCCAACCTCTTCGTGTTTCCCAACCATTGTAACCACCGTATGAACTACTCCAATGGGTTGCGCCATAATGTAAACGACCGCCGGGAGTACCTTTTAGCATTCCGGCAGAAACATCAAACCCTATCCCGTTTTGATTACTTCCAAAATGAATATTGGGCTTAAAAGCAATGGGTGAGATATACTTCTGCATTTCATAACTCTGATTTGAAAAAGGAAAATATGTCATGTATGCAGCAGATAACATTCCACCTGTCATTGCATCCGCAGTGGCTCCAACTCCAATCATCGTACCTGCTACGGTTGCACCTGCGCCTGCTAATGTACTTATGGCAGCAGTTGTAGTAGATATAGGGTCTAAAAAGAATGCCCCCAACGCCCAATGCCACCACTTGTAACCCGTTGGGTCTGTGTATATTAGGGGGTTATTAAGGCAATACGAGTACCTGTTCAGCCCCTGCGTAAAGTCAGGCGCTTGCATATAGGGGTCGGGGCTTAAAAATCGCCCTATCACCGGGTCGTATATTCTTCCGTTCATATTGAGGAAGCCTCTACACGCAATCGAAGCGCAAAAAGTTGAGGTCAGATTTTCCGTAACGGTGGAAGTAAAACCATTTTCGCAACCATAACTAAAATTATAACCGTAAGTATTAGCGTTTTGCGTGTTCGCTTTGTTCTCAAAGGCAAAATAAAAAAATGGCAGGATCGTATGATGATAGATACAACCTGTTTCCGTTTTTACCTTGTTATCAACGCTATGGATAGGCAACGGCGCAACTGTATGATTTTCGACACAGACCATTTTGCTATATTTTGCAAGTGCAAAATTAACAAAAATATTTCATACAGGGCGCAAAAAAATTATTTTTTTGCTTTCTAAATCAAATGGGTATAAATTTGGGTAGTATCGAGGCTGCAATGACCTAAAAACAGGGATATATTTTCGATGCTCATTCCGTTTTGCAACAGGTGGGTGGCGATGGAGTGCCGCAGCACATGCAACGATAGCCGTTTTTCCTTTATAGTTTCATCGTTGCAGGAGTTTTGTAAATACTTTAATTTGCCTTTTATTGTTTGTTTTGCGCTTATAAACAGGCGATTGTGGTTTAATTTTAGACGGTGCCGGAAGTTGTACACATAATCCTGCAACTCCCTATAAACGCCATCGCTCATCGGGATTATGCGGTCTTTGTAGTTTTTGCCCTGCCGTACAAAAACGGTCTTTTTATCAAAATCAACGTCTTGGATTTGCAGATTGTACCCTTCCGATTGCCTTAAACCACAGCCGTAAAAGAGGGCAAAAATCAATTTTAATTCGTAATGTTTTGCTTGCCGTTTTTCAAAATTCAACCATTGGTGCGTGTCGGGTATGCAGCCGTAAAGCGTTTTTATTTCCGCTTGCGTAAAAACCTGTATTTTTAGTATTCGTTCTTCTTTGTCTATTTTTGTCGAGCGTTTTATGGGAACAGGTGCGCCTGTCATGCCGTATTGATGCAGGAACTCCAAAAGTTTATCAATGGCAATAAAATTGTGTGTCAGGTAGGGCGCAGACAACAAACGCCCCCTAAATCGTTTATTCGGGCGTGTTTCCAAACAGGCGTGATAATCGGTTACGTGTTTGGCGGTTAGTTGCTTTATACCTTGTATTTTCTTGGTTTCAAGCCATTCAAAAAAGTCTCGCAAGTGAAATTTGTAACCATAGACCACTTTGGCAGAGTAACCAAGCGTATCAAGCCATGCGCCGTATTCTTCGATGATTGTTTTATATCCTGTATTCATGCTCAAAAAGGGTGTAATTTATTGATGTCGTTGGTTAAATCCTCTAAATTATTGGGTAAATATGCTTCGGTAGTGCTGATGTTCCGATGCCCCGCCATGTATTGCGCCTTGCGTAATCCCTGCGTTTTTAGCCAAAAAGTAATCACCGAAGCCCTTATTTGCGTGAAGTTTAGGAACTGTTTATCAATAGTTCTAATTTGCGATGCCAACAACTCGTAAATATATATTACACCGTCATTTGCGTTTTTGGGGCTTGTTACCATCGGCAAAAACAGTTTATTGTTCTCTGTTCTGTGGTATTGAAGTATTTGCGGGCGTGTTTTCTGTAAATACTGCATCAATAAGCCTATTTGTGAGGCTTTGAGCGGTAAAACCCTGTCGTTTTGTTTTTTCCCGCCTCGTATCTTTATGGTTGCCTTTATCAAATCAATGTCGCCTGTTTCTATCCTGTCTATTTCGGTGGTGGTTGTTCCCTGATTTACCAAAATACTCAACATTAGGGCGTTCCGTTCTTTGCTCAACGCCGAGCAATGCCGCGATAAATCGTGCCTTTGGCGGCTGTCATCGTAATTACGTACATAGAGGAGGTAATAAGCATCAAAAAGCCCGTCAAGTTCTTCGGGGCTGTAAATTTTGTAGAGCGTTTTTTTGTTCGTTCCTCTTATTTTGAGGAATATACAAGGGTTATCGGTTATTTGCCCATCTTGGTAAAGGAATGTAAAATAATGATTTAGGGCTGTTAATTGTCTTTTGCGGGTTATGTTTTGTAATCCCTTGTTTTTCAGATGCTCTAAATAGCGTAATACATCGGGTTTTGTTACCTGTATATCTTCCTTTTTTGCCCAATTCAAAAACATTTGCAAGTACGATAAAATTCCGCTTTGCGTTCTTTGGCTAAATTCTTTGCTCTCTAAATATGCGGTAAAGTCTTTTAAATTAGACAGTAACGAGTAACCGGCGAGGGGTAACGGGTAACAAGTAACCGGTAACGAGTTCTCCGCACTGTTCGTCCTGTTATGCTTTGCGCTTGCTGTCTTGTGTTTTTGTGCGTTCATACTTTTGATTTTATTTATTTGCTGTCGTCTTACTTGCTTTTGTCTGTTTTACAGCATTTTGCGGGTTAGACATCGGAGTTTGTCCAACTGTCTTACTTTGCTGTTTTTCGTGTTCGGCTTTTATTGCTGCGAGCGTTTTTTGAAGGGCGGCTTCTATGTTGTTATTCAAGCCGTTGGCTTCGTCGAAGTTGGTAATTTTGTAGCGGTAGCCCTCACGGTACTTGTTGCCGCCCGTAACCTGAATGTAATGAAACAGAGCGAGTTCCTGCAAGTAGCGGTTCAGGGTTCGTGGATGTATGCGTTTTGCCTTACGCACGTCGAGGGCGGCAAACTGGTCGGTTTGCGCCTCGTTCAGGAACTTTTGCAGCCAAACGTAAAAGCCTCTTGTGGTTGTACTTAACTCGTCGGCTCTGCGAAACAAACTGTTTTTTAGCAGTTTAAAGGCAAGTTCGATGTCGTCGGGATGAGTTTTTATCAGTATTTCGCCTGTGTTAGTGTCGGTTACGGTATCGCGCTGGTGTTGAAAGAAAAACGTAATTGCGTCAATGAAGTTTAACAGCAACAAAAGCGTTTTGCGTGGGTGCGGCAGGTCGTCGGGCAGGTCGATGAGCGGCGCAAACGGATTTATAATGCCTGTATTTTTAAGACTTGCCATCAGGCATTGCAAACGCCGTTGCGTGGCTGCAATTTCGGCTTGATTTATAAGTCCTGCCCTGCACTTTTTTTGATACTCCATAACATTAATATCCTGTATGTTAGAGTGGTTCAGATGCAAACACAAAAACGGCAGGCTCAACTGCTCGTAGTTCTTTTCGCTGTAAGCGCAGGCGATCAGGCAAAGTTTGCCAACTACTTCAAAGGTTGTGCTGTGCAACATGCCGTCTTTGTCTTTGGTAGCACGGGTTTTTATCAATTTTCCCTGTGTTTGCAGGGTTGCAAGCGGGTTTAACATTGCGTTTGTCCACTCCAAATCTTCGATAAACAGCGCCTTGCCGTCAATTTGTCTGCTATCGAAGTAATACAGGGCGTTTTCAGAAATTTGGGTGTGAAAACTAAACGTATTTTTTGGCATACACTCCGACAGTTTTTGGAGCAGATAACTTTTGCCAATCCCGCTCTTTGCAAGGCACAGAACGGAAAACGGATTTTCGCTCTTGTGGCTTGCCATTGCCAAGAACAGAATTAAAGCGTTTTCGTTTTCGCCCAGAATGCCAATCTGTTGAAGGTCTGTTTGTAAGTTGCTGATTACGTTTTTGTTGGCTAAATATTTTTTTGCCGTTTGCTGTTCGTCTGCGCTCATCTCGAACTCTTTTTCTTTAACTTTTGGGTAGCGAAGCCGTTCAAGTTTATAACTCTCTAACTGACAGATAAAAGCGTGAACGGCTTTTGACGCTTCCATAAGCGTAACGCCCCATGTGTCGCAGAGCGTGCGGATAAGTTTATTAACCTGACTGTCGGTGTAAAGGTCAAGCGTATAGCGCATTGGCGGATAATTTTTGTGTGTTATCCGCAGAGTGCAAATCATTTTTTCGATTTGTAACAGGTCGATACCGCCAAGTACGTCTATTACAATGAGTTCATCGACGTAGGTGATGAAGTTTGGATTGTGAATTTGTAAGTTGCTCATATAGAATATTTTTAATTAATTAAACAATGTTTTCTTTATTTTTAACCCCGCAAGGCGGGGTGGGTTTTGCCTTTTTTTACCCGCTATGCGGGTTTTTGCCGCAATGCGGCAACATTAGGAGTTCCCTTTATATCCCCGTTTTGCGGCTGCAAAGTAAAGGGGCTAAAACGAGAAAAAAGAAAAAAGTTATGAACAGACAAAATGTCGCAATCCCTTTTACCATCGGTTTTTAAGAGGAGGGGAAGGGCTTTTTTGGGGTGGTTTGCGGCGGTTGTTTTTGGGTTTGGGGTTGGGGTTGTGTGGGAGTTCCCTTATGTAATTGGTTTCTGTCAGTTTGGCATTGTTTGCCTGTGGCGGCGGCTTCGGCTACTTGCAGCGTGCGGTTCTATGGGTGGCGGCGCATCGGCGGAAACAGGTTTTTTGCAGTTTTTTATTAGGCTGATTTATAGTTGGTTGCGCCGCAGTTTTTCTATAGGGAACTCCTAAAAATGCCAAAATCAAGGCTTGCGACCGAGACAAAAGCGGAGTTTGCTTACGGCAAATGAGCATTTTGGCGAAGGAGCGTAACGCAGAGTTTGGTGTTTTTAGGAGTTCCCTATATTTTCCGTTTCCGGCGGCTGCGATTTTCCGCCCCTTGCCGCCCTGCGGGGCGGCTGCCCCCTCGCCGCAAGGCGGCGAAAAGTTTTTGCCCGTTTTTTCTTCCGCTTTGCGGAAGTAGGGAGTTTTCACGCCAAAGGCGTGAAAAGAATTGTATTTGCCTCATTTTTAGAGATTTGATATGATTTTTTTTGTCGTTTTCGCAAACAACTTTTATATAACTGATTTACCGTCGATTGCGTTGTCAATTTTTGACTATTTGTGTGCAAGTTGCTAAAAATCTGCCTTTGACAATGAAAATCCGTCTATGACGGTGAAAAAACCCGTCTCTGACGGGTTGCCGTTTTTGTTCCCGCAAGGCGGGAACTGTGGAGTTTTCACGCCTTTGGCGTGAAAAAAGATGGTATTTATTTTATTTTTAGGGGTTTTGATTGTGGCTTTTGATTGGAGAGGCGAGCCTTCGACGACTTTCGTCGTGCGGTTCTGCGGGTGGAGGCTCATCTGCGAGAGCGGATTTATTATTTGATTTATTTCTATGAATTTGAGTTCGATTTCTAATCCGTTTTTGCAAATGACTTATATTAGATTGATTTATAGCCCGTTGCACCGCCATTTTTTTTATATTTTTCCGCCTTTGGCGGTTGCAATTCCTGCCCCTGCCGCCCTGCGAGGCGGCTGCCCCCTAGCCGCAAGGCGGCGAAAAGTTTTTGCCCGTTTTTTTCTTCCGCTTTGCGGAAGTAAGGAGTTTTCACGCCTGCGGCGTGAAAAGAATTGTATTTTTCTCATTTTTAGATATTTGATGTGATTTTTTTGTCGTTTTCGTAAATAACTTTTATATAACTGATTTACCGTCGATTGTGTTATCAATTTTTGACTATTTGTATGCAAGTTGCTAAAAATCTGCCTTTGACAATGAAAAATCCGTCTATGACGGCTGCGGGTGCGGCTCATCTGCGGCAACGTATTTGTTATTTGATTTATTTTCAGATATTTGGCTGCTATTTTTACAAGCGACTTCTATTCGACTAATTTACAATCGATTATGCCGCTGTTTTTCGACAATTTGCTGCAAGTTGCTGAAAATCCGTCTCTGACAGTGTAAAAACCGTCTCTGACGGGAATAACCCGTCTCTGACGGTGAAAAATCCCTCTCTGACGGGTTGAGGGCTGTTGCTGCGCCCTTCCCCTCCTCTTAAAAACCGATGGTAAAAGGGATTGATTAAAAAACCCTTAAAAACGGCTCTAAACCCGACTATAAGCAGGCTAAAGTGGAAAATAGACAATTGTTAATAACTTTTTTGAAAATAAGGGGTTATGACAAAATGGCAGGAGGAAATTGTGAATTACAGCGCAATTTGCAACATTAATCTAATCTACGTTGTGTCCAAGTTAATCCTGTTGCCTTATCGTGAAATTCTAATATTCCATAAAAATCAACTTTTATAAATTTATCTATACGTCTCTGACCCGATAAATCTTCAATTTCCAAAACAAACGAGTAAACATTTTCACCTATTTCTTTGTTAGTTGTACCTATACATTTCATATCGTTTTCTTTATCAAATGTTATGCCTTTATATGGCATGTCTTCACAAAAGAAAATTGACACCTGCCAATCATGCTGCTCTTTTATATAAATACCGGTTTCTTTACCTTCTCCTGCTTCATAATATGCTAATGGATGGCATTCATAATCCATTGCCAAACCTCTCCACGATTTAGCTTCCTCAAAATATGCGTTAAATACCAATAATTTAATTGTATCATTAGCGTTTGAAATATATGTTATTGTGTCGTTTTTTATGAAAGGAATTATTGATTTATCAGATACATTGTATTCGGGACAATTATATTTACATGAAATTATTGCAATATTGCAAATACTCAATAATAGTAAAATTAAATTTTTCATAAGAATATTCTTTATTTATCAAAATGATTTCATTTAATATGTTGGATAATAATCTTCTATGGTATAATAATAACGATATAAAAAATTACCGACAGTATCGTATATATCCTTCCAACCAGTGTAATATGGAGAGTAACCATTCCAATCCACATCGTAATGCTTTCCAAAATATTTTTTAGCATGTCTGTTTGCCCTTCTTTCTGTCCAATACCTGTCATGTGTTTGAAAAGGAGTACCTTCAATTGTAGTGCTATTATTTGCGCTAATGAGGCTTGGCATTCCAATAGCGAATAGATAAATTGGTCCAAATATCTTGCTGTCAAATGTATGTCCAAACTCGTGCATGAACAAAGGATCAGATAAAACCCTATCTTTAAAACTACCCGTTATTTTATCACTTATATTAATATTAAGAAAGTTCCCCAAGGCAACGCCATCTCTATATCCTGCATTTTCTTTTGTTGCATAAGTTGCGCCGCCAAAATAATCTACTCTGTTTACATCGCCTATAGCATTTCTAACTTGAGTAAAGTAGTAACCACCCATTGTTTGTGGAGCTTCCCAAGAAAAACGGGAGGTAAGTTCCCAAGTTCGTCCCCAAAAGTTTTTATTATTATCCGTAACAAACAAGCCATTATTTATTTTCCATGAGTTTTTAATCTTTGTGCTTACATCTTTCCAATCATTATCGTTAAACATTAATATGGAGTTTATAGTCGTAGTTGTGTAGGTAATTCCTGCAACGCCTCCTAACATCCCCGCTAACGTCGAAGCAGCAAAACCTGCAGTAGTAAGCGCCGATATTGGGTCTAACAAAGCCGCGCCTAACGCCCATTGCCACCATTTAACCTTATAACCACTTGGATCTGTGTATTTAAGCGGATTATTCCTGGCATACGTATATCGATTATAATCCTGCGCATTAGCAGGATTCACCACGTATGGATCCGGGCTTAAAAACCGCCCTATTAGCGGATCATAAAGCCGTCCATTCATGTTAATAAGTCCGAACTCTAATAGATGTTCGTGTCCGGTGAAGCCCCGGTACAGGCGGTTCCTCTTATAAGAAGGCGGCGGTGGCGGCTCGTCATACGGATTGTCGGAGATGGGAACATGGTCAACCTGTGGCAAAGAAATTCCCTTCGGATTGGAGTACATTACTATTGCCTGACCCATTATGGTTTGTTTGCCCCATACATCGTAATTTGCATTAAATATTATAGAGCCTTTTGGGTCGGTTACTTTTATTATACTGCCAAGATGGTCGGTGTGAACGTAATAGAGTTCTCCCTGTCTGATTGCGATTTTTTCGTATATCGCAACTAATTTGCCGTTTGCCCTTATGTAGCACAACTCGCGAATATTGCCGTCTTCGATAATCTTTTCGTAGTTGGGGGCAAAAATGGTTGTCTTGCGAACTTTGCCGTTAACGCTCAGTTCGGTTTTGTTGCGCTGACGGTCGGGTCCGTAGTTGAAATCGATTTTGAAGATGTCGGACGTGATTGACGATACTTTATTAAAGTCGTTGTAGGCTATTTTCTGTTCGACAGTCGAAACAAGGCTGCCGCTGTTTTCGACCTTATATACGGCATGTGGCATGGTCGATCTGTAGGAGTAGTTGCCCAAACCTGTTTTGGAGAGTATGTTGCCTGTGGAAACGTAACTCATGCTCATTGTTGGAGAGGAGTTGTGTTTTACGGAGGTTAAACGGTTGAGGTTGTCGTAACCGAACGTTTCGGAGGTTGACGATAACATGCCGCTTCGGGTGGTCAGGTTGCCTGTAGTTTTTTCAAAATTATATCCAAAGTTGATTATCGAACGGTTGTCCTGTTGGGCGTTAATTTGCTGTAACAGTCCGTTATTGTCTAACGTTACGGTTGTGGTTATTAAGTCATCTCCCTGTTTGGTTGTAACGGTTTTTCCGGTAATGCTGTTTAACTCCCATATAACTGTGGAGTTGCCTGTAATTTTGTTTAAATATCCGTACGCGTCGTACTCGCGTTCTGTCGAAAAATCACCATCCGGATAGGTTGTTGCCAGCGCTTTGCCGCTTATTGGGTCGTAGGTAAATGTGTAGTTTAACGTTTCTTCGCCGGGAATTGTACGGCTTTCGGTTATGGGTCTGCCATATTTGTCATACGTGTAACTGATGCTGTTGTTGGCTGTGGTTACCTTTTTTAACTGCAATTTGCCGACTTCGTTGGCGGGCTTTTCACGACCGCTGTAGTAATATTGGTTTAAAAATAGCATAGCCTTAAATTTCATCGCAAAAGTAAAACATTTTTCAATTTTTCAGCATTATTGGCAAACTAAAACACATATCCAATTCTTAAAACAATATTAAATGCCCAGTAATCTTTTTCTTCTTCGGCTGAAGTAAAAGCATATTGATAACCGCAACCACCGCCCATTTCAAAATCAAAACACTTTCCGATATTGTATCTCACGGCAAGAGTTGGTATTATCTCTATATTGCTAGGCTGTTTGCCTGAAATCATTAACCAACCTGCGTGATATATTATCATTAACGACAAAAATGTTGCTGAATTGTTATCAATTGCTAATCCTTTTGCATGGCGCTGTTTAATGTTGTAATACCATCTCGGCTCAACGTTTAATACTAACGGAACAAAAGGCTCATTCCCTCTACTATAAACAGGGTTGCCTATTGTAAGATTTGTTGTTTTAAAGCCTGCTTCACTTCGCAAAGCAATGGTATTTGACACTTTCATTTCATTGTATGCAAAAAATCCTAATATACCTGCTTGAATACCGCAAATAGATCTTTCTACGCTTGCTTCCTGAGCCTGTGTTTCAAACAACAACAAAATGGACAACAAAAGTACCCCGTATTTTTTTGACATCGGCAAGTAATTCTTCATCTGTATTCATTTCTTTGTTTCGTTGTTGTCAAACTTATTTTTTTCAATATACTCAATTATTTTGTCTTGTATGTTTTTTTCAACCCATAGGCGATAATCTTTTTTGTTTTGACCTTCATAAACAATGTTATGCTTTGCCCACGGATTCGGATTAAAACCTTTTTTACCAAAGTTATTTTGCTCTAACTCCAAGTCATAAAGACCAAAATAAAGTCCGCCTCGCGAAAACACTAAAAATCTATTTTCTATTAATTCTATTTTAGGATTGTCGGTTAAATAACTTAACTCATCATAATTAATAAGAATTAATTTTGAATGCAGCCATTCTCTGTTTTTGCCAGAAATGTCATTTCTTGAATTCCAATTAACTGTAATTTTTTGTGGATCAAATTCCTTTTCCAATTTTAAAACCATAAATCCAGGGTCACTTACACCAATAAGATCTCTGTAAAGGCAAAAGTTATATTTTTTATCCGGTGATTCAATATGTTGAACATACTCAACATAAT
>Ga0099364_10013838_pt1 | contig 10792 bp, 7 predicted proteins | sample TergutTh196P3_FD_73070 | JGI IMG/M metagenome (GOLD analysis project Ga0099364, IMG submission 73070) | Microcerotermes parvus P3 segment gut microbial communities from Pointe-Noire, Republic of the Congo - Th196 P3 | ecosystem: Host-associated > Arthropoda: Insects > Digestive system > Gut ...
TCTTCGGGGGTCATCCTGCCGGTTCGGTCAAAAATGCTCTCCGGCATTTGCATATCCCTGGAACCAAAATGAATCTGCGACTCATTCAGCGTGCGTGCGTCGCCGACTCGCAGCCAGTCAGTCCGCAACACCCGGCGCAAAATAATCCGCCCCTCGCCGATCTTACCGGAGTTCACAAACTCTCCATCCTCGCCGACCCGGTTCGCCCACTGGTACGCATTGGTCAAGCCGCTCACGAAAATCGAAAATTCATTGATCCGCGGGTCAACGTCCGTCCACATCGCAACGCCCCACAAATCTTCGCCCGGTGCCAGTGTTTTTTCTGCAATACTCACCGTCGTTTCCAAGTGAGCCATTCTTTCCCGCTCTTTAATTTTTACCAACGCCAACGGAATGAAACTGTCCGTGTAAGCCACCGCTGCCGTTTCGGGATTCCACTTTATCTCCCCTGTCTCAGGGTTTTCCACCGGCACCAGGTCTAGGGTGAGGCGGTGGGTCGCCAAAACAAAATTCGGCACGAACTGAATCGGCTCCGGCTTTCCCGGACGCGGGGCAAAAATCCCCGTTTGCCGCCGGACTTCCAATAGTTCGGAACGGGGGATGTCCAGCGACGTGATGTCCCTCGGTACCGGCAAATTGATCTCACTTCCTTCCGGCACTTCCGAACCGAGGATGCTATTGATTCTCCGTTCGTCCAATTCGGCGGGACCGAGATTTTTTACATTGTACACCAAGTACCAAACCTTCTTCCTATCGAAATGTCCCGAATCGTTAGGGACATCCACATCAACAATCCGCATCTTCTTGAAGGCAAACTGCAAACACCAAACGTCCCGGACATGCCGAATATCGGTTGCCCAAACATCCGGGCGGAATCGGACTTCACTCTGCAATTCAGGAAAGCGGCGGGGCAACTCCGCCAATTCCGCCAGCAATTCGGTCAAATCGGCACGATTCGCGACCGACTCATAGTCTATATCCGGGCGGACCACAATCAGTCCGGGCGGCATCTCCTGACCGGACAATGCAACACCGAACGACAAAAACAGCAACAACGGCAGAACAATTCGCATTTTACGCCAGTTTCCCACGACTATACTTCACGTCTATTCTAGGGTATATTGTCAAATGAATCAAGAGCAAAAAGCGGGGTTGTTCTCTGCTGTTACTGTAAACGGGGGGAAATTGGACGTTTTCTTTTGTGGTTTTTTTAACCATAAAGACGCAAAGCCCTGTTAATCATTGGGACGCAAAGAATGGCTTCGACATAAACCAAAATGAAAAAAGTATATTTTCAGAGGTTCCCTTGAAACTTGCAGTTGTCCTGAAAAGGGTATTGACTGTCTTATCATTTCTGATTACAATGCGCCGCGTTCGTGAGTTCCAGCCCCCTTAAAAACCATGAAACCACTTTGTTTTTTCGTTGCATCGCTGCTCGCTTTTTCCCATCTCCTCTTTGCAGAAGATCCGATCCGTGTCCTTTCCATCAACGTTCGCTGCTCTACCGCTAATGATGGAGCAAACAACTGGGTACATCGGAAAGAATTTATGACCGACATCATCATTGAAGGAAATTACGATTTCATCGGTACACAGGAGACGATTATGAACCCCAACCCGGAACTGAACCAGGTTACCTATATTGCCTCACGACTTCCGGGACACAGTTTCTATGGTCGTTCACGCGACGCAAATCCAGAAGTCGGGGAAGCAATGATAATTTACTACAAAAAGGATCGTTGGAAAATGGATGACACGGATCACGAAACGTTTTGGCTCTCCGACACGCCGAACATTCCTGGTTCAAAAACCGATCCAGACGCAGGCTATCCGCGTAGCGTAACGGCTGTTCTTTTTCATGAACTCGAAGACGGACAGCCGACGGGACAAAAAATCTATGTTTACAACACTCATTTTGACCATCGAAGTGAAACTGCCCGGCAACGCGGTGCAAGGCTCTTGATGGAACGGATTGCCGCCCGAAAAAACAAGAATGTCCCTGCTATTGTGATCGGCGACATCAATAGCGGCGAAAGAAGTCCTTCTGTTCGATTCATGCAGGGAACAACGATGGTTCTTGATGGTGTTGAATCGACACCGCCGTACGAATTGGCGGACACATTTCGGTCCGTACATCCTGACGCAACGGATGTCGGAACGTTCAACGGTTTCAGGGAGCCGGGTAGGGAAAAGATTGATTACATTTTTACTTCGCCGGGTCTGAAAACGATCTCAGCGGAGATTATCCGTACCCAACGAGATGGACGCTATCCAACCGACCACTTCCCGGTCAATGCTGTGATTGCTTGGTGAGCACCTTTTGGGACAGTTGCAGTACCTTCATCTTCCACTTGGTCGTGTTCTGAATTTGTTGAAACGGACAAGTATCGCCCGTAAAAACGAGCGTTTCTGGTAGCCAATCAACAATTTCAGAACACGACCTTCCACTTACCCAAAACAAAAGGAAGATTTTATATTGCCCGCCAAATTTGGACGCATCCGAATAGCGAAGGGAGCATCCACGTTTAGTGGGTTCTTTTCCATTCGATTTCCCGTTGGTTGGAGTAAAGTGTTGCACAAAGTGTCGCTATTCTGTTCACCCTCGGCAACCTCCAACACGCTCCCGTCTGCTTGAGGCGTTTGCCCACCAAACTCTTGCAAGCAGCCTCGATCAAACCACTCCCCATCGCACGACCCGCTGCCCATCGCTCCGCATCATTCAGTCGATGGGCATGGTTGCGAAAATACTCAAGTAATGAAGTCATCGCTGCTCGCTCCGGCTTCTTCAACTTGCCCGACAATAACAATGATAACTCACGCTCTAGACCCACTAAACCCTCTGATAACAGCACCAAACGCATACGTTCGAACCACTCCTTCTGCTCCGCCGCCCCACCAAATAATACCTTCCCACAGTCTAAAATGTGCTCTGCTCTATGATACAGCCCTAGCGGTTAAAAAGTTCACAGAGCCCGGAGCGGTAGCTCCGGTGCTACCGCACCGAGCTCTGTTTGTTCTTTGATAATTTTTACCGCCAACCCTGTAATCTCTCCGTGAGCAGAAATTAGAGTTTTCGGCTTGATGTTCTCGATGGTCGTTTTTTTTACACTCGCCCCATTGAAATGTTTCGAGATCATCGAGGGCGTGTCCGTGGGCGGCGTTAACGCCGCCTCGCTCCGGCGCTCCGACCGTCCCATCCCCTGCACAGTTTTATAAACTGTGGTACAATGAAAAACTTACTGGCACCCCATTTCTACTGAAGTTCTGGATGTGACAAAATCTGCAATGGGGCGCAGCGCAATGACGGAGGGGGCGAGTTGTTCTCCGTCATTCCCTTGCGTTTCATTGCGGCTTTTGTTTTATCCACAAAATGTAGGTGCAATCGGGTACTAGATAATTCATACGAAACCTAAACCACCCTACAATGACCGCTCTGCAAGAGTCCCCACGGACGGGGATCGTTTCTCCGAAAGGACACAACACTAACATGTCTTCCATCGCCCAACTGCGTAACATCGGCATCTCCGCTCACATCGACTCCGGCAAGACCACCCTCAGCGAACGCATCCTGTTCTACACCGGAAAGTCGCACAAAATGGGAGAAACCCACGACGGCGGTGCGACCATGGATCACATGGAACTCGAACAAGAACGCGGAATCACCATCGCCAGTGCCGCCACAAGCGTCAAGTGGAAGGACTACGCCATCAATCTGATCGACACGCCGGGACACGTCGATTTCACCGTTGAAGTCGAACGCAGTCTCCGCGTTCTCGACGGTGCCGTGCTTGTGCTCTGCTCCGTCGGCGGAGTACAAGCGCAATCCATCACCATCGACCGGCAGATGAAGCGGTACGAAGTTCCCCGGCTTGCCCTCGTCAATAAAATGGATCGCGTCGGTGCCGATCCGCACCGGGTCGTCAAGCAACTCAAAGAAAAACTGGACTGCGATGCCGTCCTGATGCAAATTCCCATCGGCAAAGAAGCCGGTTTTATCGGTGTGGTTGATCTGGTCGAACAGAAAGCAATCTATTTCGACGGCGAACAAGGGGAAACGCTGCGCTACGAAGAGATTCCCGACAGTCTTGCCGACGAGGCAAAACGAGCCCGGCAGAATCTGCTCGAAGCCCTCGCTATGTTCAGCGACGAGTTAATGGAACTGCTCCTCGAAGAAAAAGAGCCGGAGGTCGAACTCATTCATCAAGTCATTCGGAATGCCGTTTGGATACGTGCGTTGACTCCCGTGTTTCTGGCAACTGCCTATAAGAACAAAGGGATTCAACCGTTGCTCGATGCGATTGGTCGGTATCTTCCTTCGCCGCTTGATGACGATAACTACGCTTGGAAATATGGTTACGATCACAATGATCCCGATGCCAAAATGCCGCTGGTTGCCGATCCGCACTCGGCAACCGTAGCGATGGCATTCAAAATTGTGGATGATCCTTACGGTACGTTGACTTATATGAGGGTTTATCAAGGCACGCTGGGCAGAGGGGAAACCTATTTCAATCAGCGGACGGGAGAAAAGCAGCGGATCAGCCGGATTTTTCGGATGCATGCCGAGAGCCGGGAGGAAATTGACCGTGCGTCGGCAGGCGACATTGTGGCAGTCATCGGAATCGACTGTTCGAGCGGTGATACCTTTTCATCCGAGAAAGATTTCTGCACATTGGAGTCGATGTATGTACCTGAACCAGTGATACAGATTGCGATCCGAGCGAAGGCAACGAAGGATGCCGACCGATTGAGCAAAGCGTTGTACCGATTCCGCAAGGAAGACCCGACGCTGGCAATTTCGAGCGATTCTGAAAGCGGCGAGACGCTCATGGCGGGAATGGGAGAGTTGCATTTGGACGTGTATGTCGAGCGGATACGCCGGGAATACAAGGTTGAAGTCGAAGTGTCGCCGCCGAAGGTGAATTATCGGGAAGCACCGACGGTGGCGGTGGAGTTTGACATCAAGCACAAAAAGCAAAGCGGCGGCAGTGGGCAGTATGCTCATATCGTCGGCAAGATGTCGCCGATTCCCGATGACGATGAGTCGGGCGAAACATTTCTCTTTGAGGAAAAGATCGTCGGCGGAACGATTCCGACGCAGTACATTCCTGCCATCGAAAAGGGCTTTCGTGCATCATTGGAAAAAGGACCGGTGGCGGGCTTTCCTGTGGTGGGCTTGTCGATTTTAGTGGACGATGGTTCGTTTCATGCGGTCGATAGTTCGGACTTGGCATTTCGGATTTGTGCGCAGACGGCGTTGCGGGAGACGTTTCCCCGAATGAAGCCGACGCTGTTGGAACCTATCATGCGGTTGGAGATTGAATGTCCGAGTCAATTTCAGGGCAATGTCGTCGGCGATTTGAATTCCCGGCGGGGTTTGATTACCGTTACGGAAACGGTAGGAGCAAGCACTCGCATTGAAGGAGAGATTCCCCTTGCGGAGGCGTTTGGTTATTCCACAACCTTACGCAGTATGACGCAGGGACAGGGGACGTTCTCAATGGAGTTTGCAAAGTATAAGCGAGTGCCGAGTGCGATTCAGGAAGCGATTATTAAAGAGCGCAAGCGTTAGCCGCGTCGCCCTGCGAGGCGCACACATCAGAGCCGCAATCGGGAGATTGCGAATGGGAAATTGCGAATTTGGAGGCACCCGCGACAGCAAGGGACGGTCTTCGCATCGCGTGGTGGAAAAGAAAAAACACCAAGATCATAGGGTTGCTCCATCCCCTCTCGCCTCGAATCAGGCAAACGGAACTTCTTCCCTCCTCGATGTGTATACGTGGAAAGTTCGTATTCTGCACAGGAAATAAAGCCATGCAACACGAATTCTCCTGACGAATCAGTCCTAAATTTCACATGATGAAAATTGATCCCCTCGCTAGTCTTACCGATAAAGTCATCTCCCTGATCACTCCACGCATAACAAGACAAACTTTTTTCCGCATGGACAATCGGTTCGCCGGTTTTTTCGTCGATACACTTGCCTTTGATTGAGATTCGTGGGAGCAATTCGATCTGAAAATCATCATGCTGTTCTTCGGAATCAAGAGAAATGATGACGGAATACTTTCGATCCGGCGAGGAAGCATAAATTGTCGTTTCAAAGGCAAGCCGCTGAACATCGAAAGATCCATCGTGATCGGCTTGTAAGTTTTGTTCCCTTCTCCAGAGCCTTCGTTCATCTTTAGGAGCATAATGAGAAAAAACTCGCAGTTCAGCATTGGGACACCGAACCAAATTTCCGCTTTCATCTTGAAAAACAACATGTCCTACAAAGGGAATTGGTTCGGGTTCGGAAACCTCGTCTGGATTGAACATGGCGTAAAAGATGTAATGGATGTACCCAATAAAGGAAACGCAAACGATGCACCCCAAGATGAATCCCAAGAAAAGAAACAAAGCGGCAAAAACAGCGGTTCGCATGGGACAAACAAGGGCAAGTGCGGAAACAGATACCCTCATGATAGCAAAGTTACATTGAAATGCAATTTTGTGATGCCAAGTTTTTTTTTGTTGATCATCCAGGGGCTTCGTGCTGGAATAAGTTTATGGATGTTCCGTTCCTGACTTTTTTCCTCGCCTGCGACGCGCACAGAACTATTGCCCTCTGCCGTCCGGCAGGTTATACTGCAAACGGTATGAAGATGGACGTTTTTTTTCTTTGTGAATCCTTGTGCCCTTCGTGTCTTTGTGGTTAATCCTTTATTTTTAACCACGAAGGACACAAAGATTCCACAAGGAAAACGTCTCATTTGTCCCCGTCGGCAGGTTATCACATCCTGAAAAGTTTGCCGTATGTTAAACATCTCCAAACCCATTCCATAGGACCAAATTGATACCGTTTGAGCCAATAGGTACTGATAAAGATTTGAATAGTCAAAATAACCATCGTTAAAACGAACCCTAAAGCCGGACCCACTTTGCCGTAAAGTCCCAAGCCGTAACTGTAAAAAATGGTGGTGCAAACGATTGATTGAAACAGATAATTGCTCAACGACATCCTGCCCATATATGCCAAAGGCTTAAGGTTCTGTGCCCATCTTGTATTTTGACACAGGAGCACAATCGAAGTCATGTAAAAAAGACAAAGACCAACTCCTCCCAAGAGTGAGGATATAGTATAAATTGCACCAGTGGAACTAAAAAGAGAAAAAAAGTTATCCGTTATCTGATTTCTACATATAAATTGCACAATGCTCATAGTGAGTCCGATAGCAAGACTCCACCTCCAAGTTTTTTTTATCAAGGGCAGGTTTGCTTCAATGTTTTGCAAAACTGCTTTTTTGCCGACATAAAGCCCTAACAAAAATAGGGGGAACATCATAAATATACCTCCGGGTAATAGTGAGCCAAACGCATAAAGAAAATCAGAAGTGCGCTGAGCCATTATTTCTGCAAAAGTTCCTTGACCATAAATATGAAGTGAACTTTCTACCATGCTTTCCATTTCGGCAATTGTTGATTGCGTAATATCAGCAGGAAGCCCTTCGTTCATCGAAAAGATAAAACCCATTAAACAGAACGCCAACGCCGCTAATAGTATAAATACGCAGAAGAGTGCCGTTGCCCAAATAAGAAGTGTTGCAGGTTTTCGATTAAAAAACAGAGGCAACAAAAAACCAAGTAACGCATACGCTACAAGTATGTCTCCTGACCATATAAAAAAGGCATGAACCAGACCTATAAGCAATAGAACGAAAAGTCTTCGATAAAAAAGACGAATGGGTTTTTTAGTTTTTGCTTTGGCTCGTTCATAAAATAGGGCAAAACCCAAACCAAAAAGGAAAGAAAACATAACGTAAAATTTTCCTTGAATGAAGAGGCTGGTAAACGAAGAAGTTATTGTGTCTCCAAACCCTGTCCACATATCTTTGCCTATAATCTCAAAGTATTGAGCAGGGCTGCTAAATAACGGCATATTTGCAATGAGTATTCCCAGCAGGGCGAAGCCGCGTATAACATCAAGAATTTCTATCCGTTCTTGTGCCTGCACTGGTTCGGCAATAGACTGTTGCATAACGGTATTTTTTTGAGAGTAACATTCTCATTTTAACACGATTATCAAAAAAAGCAAGTTTTTCTTTCCGAGGTCTGGCTGCGTCCCCGGCTTTTTGATTCTCCTTGCTTACGCGACGGGCACTGTGAACGTTTCGCAAATCTCGCGTTTGCAGCCCCGCCAACATTATGCTACAATATGTCCCATATTCCGCCCTTTCCTTCGCTGGACCATCGCCAATGCACCGGCGATGAATATTCTGCTCGTCGCCGTACTGGCGGCTGGAATCTACTGTGCCGCAACGCTACGAAGAGAATCCTTTCCCGAATTCGCCGAAAACCGAGTCGTACAACGAGCAAAAATACAGGAAACCATTATCGCCTATTCTGGCTTTTTTGCGAATTCGTGATAGAATAATGAAAATTTTGGAAATGCACTAGACATTCTATGCCTGCGTTATACGGGATAACTCACTCCAACAAGGATTTTACACAACGGGATTCTTGGGGTAAGAATCAGTTTAGTTCCACGTTTCCGGCGGCACTGGTTGCCTATATGGCAAATCGGCAGATCAATAGCGTTTATCTGAAATTGGACGATTCGCATAAAATTGTCCACGAAACGATTGAAGCCAAAGACATGTTGGGACTCAATCCTGATTCTGACGATCTCTTTTATGCGTTTGAGAGTATTTACTCTCCTTACGAACAATTAGTCAAAGGGCAAATGCCGCGTATTGACTTGGTTACTCAAAACAGAAAGTCAGGCAGTTGCTTGAAAGGATTGGAAGTGAAACTTACCGCTCTGCCCGACAATTCAACATGTGAGTTAGCGGATGATCGATTTGGTACAGAGATAGTAATAAGACGTGATACTATTGTCTATCTGGCATGTAGCATTGCGTTGCTGTACAGAAATCGACAGAATGCACTTAAAAATGTTTTGGGCAATTTTACTCAAACAATTAAGGATTGGACAGAAGCAAAAAATATCTTGCCGCATATTAAGGCAATGATTCAGAGTATTGACAAGATCACAGCAGAAAATATCCAGTATCAAACTCCGCTTATCTTACAGCCAATATGGAAAACCGAGGGTAAATCTCCCCGTCTTGCTCAACATTGTCTCGATGTGTTCGTGTGGAGCAATTTTGCTCTCATCGAACTGTTTACTCGTAATACCCGGCAACAAAAGAACATTAACGAAATATCAAGGACGACTCGTACTATTGTTTGGCTTTACAAAATGTTGCTGGATTTTAGTGAAACAGGTCAATTTAATCATCAAAAAATTAGCGACGAATTATCTTACAATACGAAAAATGACAAGGCGTTTGCTGTCAGCGGAAAAGTAACGCACCCCTTCATGCATTGCCCTGAATTGACCAAACCAAGAATTCAAAAGGATGCAATAAAACTCATTATTTTGGATGGCGGTCAAAATCTGTTAAGTCCCGAAAGACGTTTTGATGCCATTATTTTCAATTCCCCCGATTTGTTCGACTAAAAAAACTATGAAAGTGATAGATTTATTTGCTGGTTGCGGCGGTTTGACACTCGGCTTTCAGCAAGCCGGTTTTGATGTGATCGCTGCCTTCGATCATTGGCAGCCCGCTATTGATGTGTACAAAGCCAATTTCAAGCACCCTATTTTTGATGTTGATCTAACTGAAATAAAAAATTATGCCCCTTTTTCTCAATGGAACCCTGATATGATTATCGGCGGACCTCCTTGTCAGGATTTTTCTAGTGCAGGCAAACGCAATGAAGATAATGGACACGGCAGTCTCACCATTTCGTTTGCAGAAATAGTGTGCCGGGTGCGACCGCAATGGTTTGTCATGGAAAATGTCGAACGCATTATTACTTCGGAAAAATTGAAACTGGTTAAAGCACTCTTCAAAGAGGCGGGTTACGGTTTAACGGAGTCTATTTTGGATGCGAGTTTGTGCGGTGTGCCGCAGATTCGCAAACGGTATTTTCTTATCGGACTATTAGAGGGGGACGACCAAATTTTAGAATACTATATTGCCAAAAACATGCGGCAAACGCAAATGACACTTCACGATTACTTTGGCAGTTCATTGGGAATCGAGTATTATTATCGCCATCCAAGAAGTTATGCTCGGCGCGGCATATTTAGTATTCACGAACCGAGTCCTACTGTTCGCGGCGTTAATCGTCCCATTCCGAAAGGTTACAAAAAACATGACGGCGATCCGACTGATGATTTTAGTAAAGTCCGTCCACTGACGACGGAAGAACGCAGTTATGTACAGACGTTTCCCAAAAATTTTGTCTGGACAGGAACGAAAACAGAGAAGGAACAAATGATAGGCAATGCTGTGCCGGTTAAACTGGCGGAATTTGTTGCTCGTTGTATCAAAGAATTTATTGATTCAGAACAGCCACACACAAAACAGAAAAACTTGTTTTAGATTTGCGCAAATTTTACGATTGCAGCCCCGCCGCATTATGCTACAATGACCCCATGCTACGCCCTTTCCTCCGCTGGACAATCGCCAATGCACCGGCGATGAACATTCTGCTCGTCGCCGTACTGGCGGCAGGAATCTACTGCGCCGCCACCCTGCGACGAGAATCCTTTCCCGAATTCGACCTCGAAGTCATTATGGTCACCGTTCCCTATCCGGGTGCAACGCCCGAAGAAGTCGAAAACGGTATCATCCAACGAATCGAAGAAGCACTCCAAAGCATCGAAGGAGTCCGAAAAATGACCTCCACCGCCAACGAAGGTTTCGGTATGGTCATACTCGAACTCCAAAGCAACGTCCGA
>Ga0099364_10013839_pt1 | contig 10791 bp, 10 predicted proteins | sample TergutTh196P3_FD_73070 | JGI IMG/M metagenome (GOLD analysis project Ga0099364, IMG submission 73070) | Microcerotermes parvus P3 segment gut microbial communities from Pointe-Noire, Republic of the Congo - Th196 P3 | ecosystem: Host-associated > Arthropoda: Insects > Digestive system > Gut ...
ATTAATATTTCCCGCGCGAATTCCATCCCGCCCACGGCCGCCCCGCCATAAATAGCGATGTAACGAAACCGAACAGCAACCCAATCAACAGCGGGAACGCAAACGAAAGCATTGAGCCAATCCCCGTCACAAGCGCGACTATGCAAATTGTAGCCATTGCGATTGACGTTGTAATCGTGGTGTTAAGCGAACGAGTAAGTGACTGTGAAACGCTTTTATTAACAAGCTCGCTGTAGCTTATCCGTTTTCCGTGAATACTGCGGTTTTCCCTAATCCTGTCAAATACAACGATAGTATCGTTAATCGAATAACAAAGTATAGTCAGCACCACCGCCATGAAATTGGCATCAATCGGGAAGCGGAAGAACACAAATACCGCAAATACAATCGCAACATTAATCATCAGCGCAAGGATTGCAAAAAAACCGGAAGACCAACCGCCGACATTCCTGAACCTGAGCGCGATATAGAGCATTAACACGATAAATGAGAATATAACCGCCACAAGGCATTTAAGGAAGAACGCCCGACCCATTGTAGGATTAACATCCTGCGACCCGGCAGTAGAGAGGTTGTTTTCCGCAAAAGTGCCTTCAAGGCTTTGAGTCAAGCTGTGCTGAACATCGGCAGTCAACCCCTGCTGCGACGAAAATTCAATAGTCATTGTGTTTAATTCCGAGCCGAACGCAGTCCCCAATCTTACATTAACCGTTCCCGCGCCTTGCGACTCGACTGCGTTTTTAACATCATCGGCATCGATTTCGCCTTCGTAGGTGTAATTGAGAATCGTTCCTCCTCTAAACTCAATGGCTACCTCTAACCCCGCAACAAGCATAACCGAGATTGCAACCGCGACAACAACAATGGGGGCGATTAAAAACTTCTTCCGGTTGCCTACTGCATCAAATATTTTCGCCGATTCCGCCTTTGCCTTTTGCTCATCGCTCTTGTACCCGCCGTAAAGCGTGGGGTTGCGGAGCTGTTTAAACTTGACAAGCGAGTAAGTCATCAGCCTTGAGCCGAAAACGCCGAATATAAAGTTCAGTATTACGCCTATAATCAACGTGTAACCGAATGCATAGATCGCCCCGGCGGCACTCGGCCCAAACCAACGGAACACGAGATTCAGCATTGTCGAGGCAAAGCTGTCGGGAGTCCCGAATGCACCCATTAATATAAACGCAACTATAATCATCGTGATATTCCCGTCAAATATGGCGGAAAATGCCCGCTTATATCCCGCCTGAACCGCGCCGTCAAGGGTTTTTCCCGAGCGGATTTCCTCTTTTATTCTTTCTGCGGTAATGACGTTTGCATCAACGCCCATTCCGATTGAAAGAATAATACCCGCTATACCCGGTATTGTCAGCGTGAAACTGTCAAACGCGCCGAAAAATCCCGAAATTACCGCCAATGCGCCGAAAAGCTGTCCCGTGAGACCGACCGTTGCAATAACGCCCAAAACCTTATAGCGGTTTATCATAAACACGCACATAATCACAAATGCGATAATTCCCGCAACTGCCATAGCATTTCTCGCGCCCATACCCATTGTCGGGTCAATGACGTTAAAGCTGTCGGTGACTACTTTAAACGGCAATGCACCCCCGTTGATTTTATTCGCCAAGTCAACTGCTTCCTCACGAGTGAAGTTGCCGGTTATTTGCGCACTTCCCCCGCCGATATGCTCATTTACCGTAGGGGAGGAAATCATTATATCGTCCATCCAAATGGAAATGACTTCTTGGCTTTGCGCTAATCTTGCAGTAGACTCCGAAAAAGCCTGTGTACCGCTTTCATTGAGTTCAAGTGAAACACCGTGCTGCCCCTGCTCACCCGGACTCCGCCCCGGGTCATAAAACGGAGTCGCCCTGCGAACATCGCGACCGCTTAGTACAGGAGTACCGTACTCAGTGCGTTCAAACCCCTCCCAAAATGTAAGCTCCGCCATTTCGCCCAATTCCTTAACAGCTTCCTCCGGGTCAAAATTAGTATCGCCGGACTGCCACGGAAAACGCACAATAATGCGGCGGCTGTCATAATCCGAGTATATTTCATAGTCGGTGATGTTTTTTGAAATCATGCGGGTTTCGATAGTTGAACGCGCCGCATCAATTTCCACATCGGTAACTTCCCCCTCATAATCGGGGGGCGGGGTGAATGTAACGTCAACTCCTCCGCGAATGTCGATTCCCCAGCGTATGTCATTTACGCTTTTTATCCAAATAGTACGGTTATCCCCATAATAAGTGGATATACCGAATACCGTCAGATACGAGAATAGAAGTACAAACGCCGTGATGATAAAAAATGTAGGTTTCTTTATTTTTTTCAACTGTTTTTACTCTCCATTTCTTTTATTTAGACCCCATCAGAGGTCATAATTAATTTATACTACAGTAGGTCATAAATTGAACCTCAATTTATGATTGCAAGCTACGCTTGCAATGCCGCAAAGCGACATCTACTTCCGTCATACGAGCCGATTCTTCGGGATTTGCCCGAAACACGAAACTTAGTTTCGTGTAGGCATAAAATTTCATTTTATGCCATTCGGCGGTATATAATAGCTTCTAAAATTTCGGGAAACGCGAACTCGGCACTGTGCCTGTTAAAAAATCCGAAAAGCTCGCTCGTCTCGCTCCTCGCTTCAAATATTCCGTTATCCCACCAGTAGGCGGGGATTCCGTATTCCCGCGCTTTGCCGAAATAATACTTCGCCCATTGTACCCGTTCATTGAGATTATTTTTGTTGGCTGCCCCCGTTTCGCCCATTATCACGGGAATGTCGTTGTCAATCAAAGTTGACTTTAACCTTGCGAACATCCAGTTAATCTCTTCCTCCTGCCTTTCGGGCAACCATCTTCCGGGTCCGACCGGACTGAGCGTGAAATTAATCGGGGTGTAAGCGTGAATCGACACTATAACCTTGCCATCGTCCCCGGTAACCTCCGAAAAGGCATCGGCAACCGCTTGAACTGCCACCTCTTCGGCACTCGCCGCATAAGTGGGAATCATCAAAACCCTTAAAGCATTCCTCCCGCCCAACGCTCTTACAGTGTCAATAAAAGCCGCATTGAGCCTGTTTATTACTCCGCGTGACTCTATTGTCCCGCCGTTCCACTCATCGGGAGTTCCGACTAACCGCGGCTCGTTCATCGCCTCGAAAATCAACTTTTCGTTATAGTCTTCAAACCTCTCGCCGATTTGCCGCCAAACCGCAGTCAACTGCTCTGTTATTGCTTCTTCCTGTGACTCTTCGGGGGAAATCCAACTCTCGTGGTGGGTGTTGATAATGCAGTACATTCCCGTTGACATTATATAGCCGACAACCTCCTCAACTCTGTCAAGCCACTCCCCGTCTATGAGATAATCGGGTGCTTCGCCTAAGTGCCGCGACCACGTGACGGGCATTCTCACCGAGTCAAACCCCGCCTCGGCAATCCTGCTTATCATAGTAAAAGTAGTCTCGGGGTTGCCCCACGATGTTTCCCCGCCTGGTGCGTCAAAGGTGTTGCCGAGATTCCATCCGACTTGTACCTCGCCGACTAATTCCCATGCGGAAATATCGCGCATTTCATAATCTTCGGGCACATAAGGCTCATAGGGGATTTCGACAGGCGGAGCAGGTGCGTTTGTTACAGCTTCCGAAAAGGCTGTAGTTGCTTGAGTAACCTCATCTGCCGTCTCATACAATGTCGGTGTTGTATTTTGGGAATCATCGGTTTGCGGCGGCTCGGAATTACATCCGAACGCAAACAAAAGCAGCGAAACCAACAATAATACCGAAATAAATTTACGCATTTTCATGACCATGCCCTTTCTGCACTTGGAAAAGTCTATTCAACCACCAACACTTTGATTACGGCGTACAAGTCTTCTTGTTCATTGAGTGTAACGCCGTTGACGTTCCCTTCCGCGGAGTCATCTTGCGCGTCCGAATTGTAAATCGTGACATCCTCAATTATAACATCCGCAAACGGCCTATCGCCCGCCCCTGTTTGGAGCGCGGATATATAATCAATTCCCTCAAATCCCTCAATAGTATGCCCGAAAACGGTGTAGTCGCCATTAAGGTGAGGAGTTCCGTTTTTATTATTGACGATAAAAAACTGTTGCGAGTTTCTTTGAGGCCCCGCATTCGCCATGCTCAACGCACCATAGGAGTGAACTGCGTTTGCATGAGGTTCAATCCCAAAGTAAGCATCATATTCCGGGTCGGACATTCCGTCGCCGAACGGTGAGCCGCCTTGAATCATAAAGTTAGCGATAATCCTGTGGAAGATTTTGTCTTTGTAATACCCGCTCTCTGCCAAGTCAACAAAGTTTTGCACGGCAATAGGCGCGATTGCCGGGAACAGCTTGATTTTAATCTCGTAGCGCGATTCCCCTCCATTTGTTCTGCTGTTTACATTGTCTTCTTCGGCACGTGTCCTTCCCTCCGCTTCACCGGGGTCGTTAGTCGATTCGCTGCACGCTGTCAACATAAATAATGTCGATGCCGCAATAAAAACAGATAATAATTTCCTCATTCTTTTACCCTTTCCCTTTTTCCCTTTTTCCCTTTTCCTTTTTTTAAATTTAACTTACTCATGAATCGTGCGGTTTTCGATTACACAAGATTTAAGCACCCTAATCCTTGTTTTGTCTCCGCCCGTTTCGATAACGATTGTGTCGGATTCGGGTTTTGCGTCTATTACCCTGCCGATAATTCCGCCCGATGTTACCACTTCGTCCGCTATTTGCAGGTTTGCGAGCATTTCTGCCGCCTGCTTTTTCCGCTTGCTTTCCGGTCGCATGAACAGGAAATAAATCATCGCAAGCATTAGCCCCAACGGCAATACCATTCCGAGCATTCCGCTCCCCAACGAAACATCACCCGCGGGAGCTTCCGCAGCTAAAACCAAAAACTTCATTCTTTTACCCTTTTCCTTTCCTGTTCCAACGAGCCATCAAAGTGCGTTTTCCGCACAACCTCATATTTATTTTCAAACTTTTGCCCCTTTTCCTTTCCTAATTTTTTATTTTTTGCTAATAATTCTTAATCTATTATACACTAAATTTATAATTTGTCAATTATTAATTTCTGATAATTATATTTTCGTGTCCGTTTTCTTTAAAAGCGTCGGCAATTTGCTCCCTGTCGGCATCGGGCAACCCGTCCCTGTCCAACAACGGAATGAGCGTTAAATCTCCGCTGTGCGGCTTTACCATTGATAATCCGTCTTTTACAATCTGCGGTAGGGTGACAGCCGGAGCGTTAGCGCGGGCGTTGGAATAAGCCGCAAAATCGTCCCGATTAAAAGTCAGCACTATTCCCCCTGTATTAAGTGTTCCGCCTCTTTCTAAATTGCGCAAAATTTCGGCACTTCTGCCTATCGGGTTCTCGGTGAAGCAACTGAACGACATTTCGAGCAAAATATTGGCTTCGGGATTATTATCGGCTACTTTGTTTACAAACTCGCCCAATCCGGCAAACCTTGTAGCCGCATCGGTCACATGGGATGGCAAAATCTCAAAGTCAACCCCCCTCATATGCGGGAACATGGTGTTGGCAAAGATAATATCGGAAAATCCCGCTTTATAAAGCTCACCTGTTATATCGGAAATATATGCCGCAGTCCCGTCCAAAAACGGATTTGCCCAGCGTTTCCCGCCTCTTTCCGGTGCGTTGTCGAGCCACCCGAAATAAGAAATGTCGCTTATTTTTTCGGAAGCTGCATGGTCTCTCAGTGTGCTAATCCGCGCAATAGGTTTAAGCCCCGCGGCAGTTGCGGCGTTGGCAATTTGTTCTGCGGTAAGCGTTCCGATTGAAATATTTCCGGCGGTTAATACCTTTTCTATTCCGCTTTGGTACAGAATCCGCCCTTCCTCATCTTTCATCTCAATGACAATCGCCTCAAACCCGCCGGACTTGGCAGTCTCAAGGTACGATGACAACGCCGCCGAGCTCGCCAAAACATTTGACGGGGCGTAAACCGCATTCCCGCTGATTGCCGCCAACTCGGGTGGTTCGGGGTCATTGTCGCCGTCTTCCCCCGCAGAATCGTCATCGGGGTCGTCGGAGTCAACCTCATCTCCCGTTGCAACGGGGACATCGACCGGGATTTCACCGTCATCGGGCGGCTCGTAATTAAACAGCACATTGCCGACTGTGTACCCGATAAAGACTAATCCCGATACAACAATTACAAGCGCGAAAGTTTCAATCAGCTTGCGGAATCCGCTTTTTCTTTTTTTATATAGTTTTTTTGAACGTCTTACTTTCAATCCTCTATACATTGATTTACCCTTGTCCCTTCTGCACAATTACGCTATTAAAAGCTCGTTTTCCCCATTTACCCGAATTTACTTTCAAGCTTTTGACCGTCCCTTCTGCACAAACGTGCTATACAACATATCCCGAAAGTGCGTGTAATGCCATTGATAAAATCCCGACATAAACTATCATTATGGGCATTCCGCGAAATGCGGCGGGAACAAGCTCCGAGTTGAGTCGTTCATGCGCAATATAAAGCAGACAGCCCGCAATAAAGAATCCAACGGCAGTCCCAAACCCGTAGCCCATATAGCTGAATATATCCTCGCCGATTTGTGAGTTTAAGAACAACGCCCCCAGTACCGCACAGTTAAAGACAGTCAAATGCACATACTTTCTTATTTTTCTGAAAAGCTTATGAAAAAATTTCCATATAACTATAAGGCTCACAGTATATATTATACCGATAACCAATACATATAATACCGGTGCCGCCATTTTATAATATTCATGCTCGCCCAAAAAGTTGTCCAAAACCCAAGTCGCCGCCGAAGAAAGCACTGTTATATAGCACAGCCCCAAAGCGAAACCGATTACGTTGGATTTTTGTCGCGAAGCATAAAGAAGAATGTTTATTCCAAGTGCTCTCTCTAAAATAAAGTTTTGCAAAAACACCGAAAGCAACGCCGCTGCCAAAAAGTCCCCAATAATATTACCCATTATTTTACTCTTGCCCTTTCTGCACAAATGTGCTTTTAATTTTACTCTTACCCCCGCTTTAATTATCAACTTTCTACTAATTTAAGCAATTCTTGATGTACTTTTTCTTTTTCGGCTTTTTTTGACTGCCGCTCTTTTGACTGATTATACAGCCAACGAAACAACCCCGCGGCAATTCCGACTATTATAAACCCTCCGAATGTCGTAGAAGCGGCAGGGACTGTGAACCCCAAATCAACATTAAAGTTGGCAATCCGCCTGTTAATCAGTATATCCCGTGCAATCCCCACGCCTATACAAACGAGGTTAAACCCTGTAATATACCCCGCCAATTCAAGCGTCATTAAATGCAAAGGGCGCAAGCGGAAGCGTGTTTCGGTCTTCGTGAGTATCAAAGGATTAACCGCTAATATGGGCAAATAAACACCGAGACCCGTCGCGACTTCACTTCCGTACAAAAACTCAAGCAGCATATAAGCGGGAATAAATACAAGCGCGGCGACAATTGCGTAAATAATAATCCTAATAGTGTAGACAATGTTTTGCGGAATAAACCTGCATATTAAAACGCTGAAAAATGCGATTACAGTAAATCCCACCGAGAGTGCGAGTGCGTTTTCGTAATTAGTAGCGCAGGCGGCTACAGGTGCGATTGCAATTGAGCTCATCAGCACGATGTTTTGGCGAACAAGCCCGTCTGACAGCCGTTCTCTCCCTTTTTCCCTGCTTTTTTCCTTTATCATAACCTGCTCGCTTTCTTTTTTCGGTGTTGTTGCGGTTGCGGCGTCTTTTCGGGCGGCTTTGGCTCGTCAACGTCTATTTCCACCACGTCATTGTCATCAATCAACAGCGATAATTTAAGCGGAGTAAGCTTTTCTTCGGGGAACTCTTCTTCGGCGGTTTCAAAAACAGTTTCCTTTTTCTTAAAAGAGTTGCCCAATTCTCTTACTCCGTCAAAAAGATTTTCTAAGAAATTTACGTCGGCAGCTTCCGTCTCGGGTTTTTTTAAATGTGAATTTTTCACCTTTTCCGCCAGACTTCCCACTTTTTCTTTGATTCGTACTATTAATCCCGGTTTTTTTCTGTTTATTTTTATTATTTTATTATCAATCGGCGGCATATTATAATCTTGAAGGTTTAAGATAATTTCCTGAGTGTCGGAAAGAGCCGGGCGTAATACAGCCTCGTCAACAGTTTCCGCCTTTTCTCTAATCCTCTCATACGAGCCTAACCGCGCCTGTACAAAAACAGTTGTCCTCTTAACTGCCGAAATTGTCTGCCGCGCCAAAATGTCCGAGCGTTCGCTCATGGTATTTACTAACAAAAGGGCGAATGCGGGATAACCCTCAACCTTCCCGAAAACTCTGAAAAGCACAGTCATTCCTCCGAACATCACCCCGTAATAGATTTTGCCGAGAAAAGTCTTGGGCAGCGTTTGCGGGTCGTTCGCCAAAAACACCAATATGAACAAAAAACAACCCGATACCATTACCACAAGAGTTCCGCGGATAATTTCCGGCGGATTATCGGTGAATACCGAAAAAATGTTTGAGAACAGCACATTGACGCTTAACGCCGTAATTGTAAACGATGCCGAAACCGAGCGGCGGAGCAGCAGTGAAATCCCGCTGACCAAAATAACTAATATATGTACCGCACCCATTGCACCCGTGAAGTTCCCCATTAATATATTAAAAGTACTGACCGATTCAATCGGAGTCAATCCCGAAAGCAACGTAGGGCTTATATCACCCCATACGGGAAGATGCGCGTGAGGCTTTGGGAATAACAGCATAGCACCGGGGTAGCATAATATCATAAAAGAAAACACAACCGCGGTCGGATTAAATATGTAATTGTTTTTTCCGCCGAAAATATGCTTGATGGCAATCGTCATTGCCGAGCCGAAAAAAGCCATCGGGTACGCCGCGCCTGCCGGCATAAGCAATGCAAGGCAAAGACCCGCCATTATAGTTGAAAGGTCAAGCGGGTTGTACACTTTTTTGGATAATGCACACCCAATCATATCCATAACTACCGCGCCCGCAACAGAGAATCCCGCTATTACGACAACTCGAAGACCCGAACCCATATAAGAAACAACTGCAAGCAACAACAAGCACAGCAACTGTTCCAAGTAAATCCGGGAAGATTTATTCGCTTTTTTTGCCTTATTCTCCGATTTAGCGGGAATTTCGGGGGCATAATCGAATTTATCCAAAATGTATTTGTCCATAAAAAGACTTCCTTAATCATATATTAGAAATAAGTTATCGGGTAAAAATTTGAAAGAGCAAAGGAGAACAGCGCAATGCAAATAGACGTTTTGTCTCAAAACACACTGAAACTGACCTTGAGCCGCCTCGATATGTTTGACCTTGACATTAAGTACGAAAGCCTTTCGGGAAAGAACCCCGATACCAAACGGTTGCTTTCTCACGTTCTGCGAACAGTAAAACACGATAAAAGTGCGGGAGTTGACTTCACGGGGGAGCGGCTTTTTGTCGAAGCATTCCCGCGACCCGACGGCGGGTGTATGCTGTATATTTCCTGTCTTATCGAAGGCGGAGAGAATGACAACGCTTCCAACCCCGATAGCAAGGAAAATGCCGAAAGGCGAACAGTACGGCTGAGTGCTAAGTCCATGCCCGAGATTGAAAAAAGCTTAAAAAGCCCGAAAACGTCAAATGCCTCTTTATTTTCCGATAAACCCCAAAAAAGCGGACTGCTTTGCAGACTTGATTCGCTCAAGGAGCTAAACGGTGTCTGCAAGTGTTTGTCGTGGCAGTTAGCCCATCGCCGACTCGAAATAGACAGCGCGCTTTACGGAAAAAACGGCGAATACCGTCTGTTTTTGCTGTCTGACAACAAAAAGCTTATATCGTCAATTGTTTCCGAATACGGCGAGTTGTTAAAGTCGGCGGATGAGCTGCCCTTCACCTATGAACATTATAATCTGCTCGTCCCCGAAAAAGCTGTCGAAAAAATGAATGCTGTTCTTTAAATTATTTCACGGCTTTGTTTTAATCGCAAAACTGCCTCTTTCATGTCGGGCGAATTAAACAGGTAACTCCCTGCCACTAATATATCCGCGCCTGATTTTATTACTTCGGGTGCGGTATTTGGATTTATGCCGCCGTCAACCTCAATTGCCGCATTGCTGCCCCGATTGTCGAGTTCTTTCCGCAAGGCGGCGATTTTGTCAAGGCTTTGCGGAATAAACGCCTGCCCCCCGTATCCCGGATTAACCGACATTATAATAAACATATCGACGTACTCAATATACGGAAAAAGCTTTTCAACATGAGTCGGCGGATTAACGGCAAGCCCGGACTTACAACCGAGACTTCGGATTTTTTCGAGTGATTTTTTTATATCGGCATTGCTTTCGACATGGACGGAAATAAAATCGCTTCCCGCCTCGGCGAAAAACGGAATAACCCGTTCAGGCTCGCTCACCATAAGATGTGTGTCAAATGTAAAATCCTTATTTTTGTTGCGCAACGCTTTTACCACCACATCGCCGATAGTCATGGGCGGAACGAATATCCCGTCCATCACGTCAATGTGGAGCATATCCGCACCCGCCGCACAAACACGTCCGACTTCCGCACCGAGTTCCGACAAGTCCGCATTTAAAACCGAAGCCGAAATTTTAACTCCCATACCCACCCCGCTTAAACTATTTTCTTATATCCTAACACATCGGCTACGAAATGTCAATAGACCTCTTGCGTAATCAAAAATGAGTGGATTTGCGTGCAGATTTTTTGTCAGACAAGGCAATTTTTGTGCGAATATCCGTTGATATT
>Ga0099364_10013840_pt1 | contig 10791 bp, 7 predicted proteins | sample TergutTh196P3_FD_73070 | JGI IMG/M metagenome (GOLD analysis project Ga0099364, IMG submission 73070) | Microcerotermes parvus P3 segment gut microbial communities from Pointe-Noire, Republic of the Congo - Th196 P3 | ecosystem: Host-associated > Arthropoda: Insects > Digestive system > Gut ...
GATCATTGCGGGATCCGGCGCCGGAAACAGCATGGTTTTCCACACGATTGTCGGATCGACAGCACCGCACGCCGAAGAGGTTGACGAACCAAGACCGTACATGAGCAAAGTCATACATGGCGCCACACTGACTAAACACGGACGGTAAATCATAATGCGAGGATTGGAGTAAATGAGTAATAAAAGTGCCAGTATGGCTGAAGCAACCATTACACCGGAGCTCATTGCCGAGATGGAATCAAAAAAAGGCTTGAGGCTCAGGGTGGAAAACTCGCTTTTCAATGAATACGCGACAACAGATAATATCCGAAAGTTCGTTAACGGCATCGGCGATATGAATCCACTGTACCTACAGGAGGAATACGCATCGGGGACTAAGTATGGGACGATAATCGCACCCCCGTCTTTCATTTTCAGCGTACTTGCCGGAGTGCAGTTCGGATGGCGCGGGCTTGCCGGGTTTCATTCCGCAAGTGATATGAAGTTTTACATGCCAATAAAAGCAGGAGACAAAATAACACCTGAAGAGACTTACCTTGGTTTCGAGGGGCCAAAAGACAGTAAATTCTCCGGAAAAACAATATTCGATTACTTTGAAGACAAATATTTCAACCAAAATAACGAACTGGTCGCCGAAGTGAAAAAGCTGATTATCAGGGCAGAAAGAAAAAAAAGCAGGGAAACCGGGAAGTACCGGAAAATTGAGCTACCCCACCCATGGACACAAGAAGAACTCAAGCAAATTGAAGAAGAAATTTTGGAAAGCAGCAAGAGAGATATAAGAGGGAGCGCTACAAGGTACTGGGAAGACGTGCGTGTCGGCGAGAAACTACCTCAGTTGGTAAAAGGCCCGCTAGGGGTCACCGATATGATTGCTGCAGTTATAGCAGGCCTTGCCCCTGCGCGGCTGAATGCCCATGAAGAGGTATTGCAGCAATACGAAAAAAGACCCGCATGGTTTTTCCGCGATCCCGCGACGAGCGCATGGGAGCCGATATTTGCGGTTCATTACAGCATAGAAGGTGCAAAAGCAATGGGGCTTCCATACTCTTATGATATAGGCATACAGAGGCATTGCTGGCTGATACAACTACTTACAAACTGGATGGGAGACGATGGGTGGCTCAAAACGTGTTATGCGGAGTACCGTAATTTTGTGTTTCTGTCAGACGTGATAAGAATCAATGGTGAAATAGTAGAAAAATTCATCGACGATGCAGGCGGGCATTGTGTAAGAATAAAGGCTAATGCAGTAAACCAAAGGGGAACCGAAGTAATGCCGGGGGAGGCAGTTATACAGCTCCCCTCTGCAGAAAAGCAGAATTAATGAGAGGAACAATCAGATATGTTAGAAAAAACGGCACAGAAGAAGCAGTGGGTGGCGCTTAACTACAGCACTTATGCAGATGCAGTCGAACGTTTTGACTGGAAGGAACGGTGGGATGTATTTGACGGTACAAAGGATAAGTTCAACATAACTCATGAATGCGTAGATCGTCACACATCGGATGAGAAAGCACTAAGGATAAAGTTCGATGACAGAAGGACTGAGGAATACACATTTGGGGAGCTTTCCCGCTTGACGTCAAAGTTTGCACATATGTTGGAAAGAAACGGGGTAGGGGCCGGGGATAAAGTAGCTGTCCTGTTGTTTCCCACGCTTGAGTTTTATGTCAGCATGTTTGGAGTGTTCAAACGGGGCGCCGTACTTATTCCATGCTTCCCTCTTTTCGGGCCCGAAGCAATAAATTTCAGATTAGAAAATGCTGAAGTCTGTACGCTCATCACTACGAAAGACAGAATGGACTTGGTTGATCCTGATTTATCCAAAAAACTAAACCTGAAAATTATTTATGTTGAAGAAATATGGGATATGCTTGACGCGGAAAGTGACGCCTATAGCCCAAACACCGCGTCAAGCGACCTGTGCATGATTCAATACTCCAGCGGAACCACAGGCACGCCAAAACCAATTTTGTACACACATGGCGCTATATCGGTTGCCGCGGTTGTAATTAAGTTCGCGGGAGCACTTAAACCTGACGACAACTATTTCTGCTGCTCATCCCCAGGATGGGGACATGGCATTTGGTATGGGACTATAAGCCCGATGATTTATGGTAAGGCGGCCGGCGCATATTCAGGAAAGTTCGACCCGGAAATCTGTTTGGAAGCTCTTGAGGAGTTCGAAATAACAAACCTCGCCGGTATCGCGTCCCATTTTCGCATAATGATGGAGACAGGGAAAGCGGATAAGTATGATTTAAAGCTCAGGTTTATTACATATTCGGGTGAAAAAATGTCTCTGGACTTAATACAGAAAATCCAAGATACATGGGGGCTTGTGCCGAACACGCAATTCGGGACGACTGAAGTTGGTCCGATAACGCTTGATTATGGTGGCTTTGACGACTGGATCGTCAAGCCCGGGAGCGTTGGAAAGCCCACACTTGGAGGCATGAAGATTAAGATAATTGACGAGGACGGAAACGATTTACCGCAGGGGGAAATCGGCCAGGTAGCTATGTTAAAAAAAGACAGGTGGGAGAGCATAGCCGACAAGGCATATATGGATGAAGACGGGTATTACTGGTATGTCGGCCGCGTTGACGACGTTATTATATCATCAGGTTATACTATAGGACCCATCGAGGTGGAGCAGACGATCATGAAGCATCCTGCTGTCGAGGAGTGTGCCGTGGTCGGGGTGCCTCACAAAGAACGGGGAGAGGTCATTAAAGCTTACATAGTGCTCGAAGTGGGGCAGATAGCGACTGAAACGCTAAAAGAAGAAATACAGCTATATGTTCGGGACAAACTGAGCAAACATGAATACCCGCGCGAACTGGAGTTCATAGATGCACTGCCGAAGACGCCTGACGGAAAAATCAAGAGGAAAACGCTGAGAACAAACAATGCTTGACCGGGAACCTGTTTTACGGCAGAGCTTATCAGATATTTAAAGCAAACAAATCAACTAATAGTAACTTAGGAGGAACCGATATGGGATTGGAATTTACAAAATCAGAGGCAAAACAATGGGCGAAAGATAATTTCAAGGGGTTAGAGGCGCCGATATTTCCTTCGTTCTCCCCAGACCTATCAGAACTGGATGAAGATGGGATCAGGTATGATGTAAACCACATCATTGCAAATGGAATGATCTCAATCTTGATTGCTGCTGAAGGATGCGGGATGACGCATGATGAGCGCAAAAGGTTCGTAAGTATCGTCAACGATGAGGTTAAGGGCAGGGTTCATACATCCGTTTCAGTGCTGATGGACACAGTAGAACAGAACATTGACATCATGGAGCATCATGAAAAAACGGGTGGCAATTTTGCGATGCTCGGACATCCGTTAATGTATGACCCGGAATCTGAGGAGGAGCTATATAGAAACTATAAGTATATGTGCGACGCCACAAATCTGGCGCTGCAGTTTTATCCAGGAAGGCTTAAAGTAAAACGCTGGTCGCCAAGTGGGTGGCCAATGTCCATACTGCCGAAAATAGGGGAAATACCTAATGTTGTGGCTATGAAAATACCCGGCGGCGCATCTCTGACATTCACAATAGAATGCTTCCATCGTATTGGGGACATAGTTTTAGTAGCCGATCCGATGCCCAGTTCATGGTTTACAACGATGATAAACTACGGGCAGCAATGGGCCGGCGCAGGTCCGTTCTATTCGACGCAAACTCCGGAAGATCAGCGCAATGTGAAATTGTTTAATGCTCTTCAGGAAAAAGACATGGAAGAAGCTTTCCGCCTCCATTGGCAGAGCCTAAAAGGCTTTATGGGCGGATCAGCATTCATGTATGTAAACTATCCGGAGACCGGGATATTAGTTGCATACTCGGACAAGTATTCACATTGGTGCAATGGCGGAAATGGCGGCTTGCTCAGGCAGCCGACCGGAAGATTGTATGATTATCATAAAGAAGCAATAAGAGCCGGAATACGTGCGCTTGGGTTCACGCCGCGTGAGCCCGAAGAGGAGTTCTTAGTCGGACGAATGAATTACGCAAAAGGGGCGAGGCTAAAAAGATATTAATAACATGGAGGCTATGCAAATGACAAAAGGCGCTCTTGATGGCATAAGAATAGTAGACTTGACACAGTTTGAGTCAGGAACGGTATGCACAATGACACTGGCGTGGTTAGGAGCAGAAGTAATAAAAGTAGAAAGGCCAAATGTCGGTGAAGCAAACCGATATACGTATGTAGAACCGGGTGTGGATAGCTACAACTTCATTATTTGCAATGCTAACAAGAAATCTGTAACATTAAACGCGAAAAGCCCGGAGGGCAATGAGATTCTGTGGAAGCTGCTGAGAAAATCCGATGTTTTCATCGAAAACATGGCACCCGGCGCTATTGATCGTTTAGGGTTTGGCTACGAAGTTGTGCATAGAGAATGCCCGCAAATCGTCTACGCTCAGCTAAAGGGTTATGGACTGGATAGTCCCTGGGCTGAGTTCCCGGCATTTGACCCGACAGTCCAGGCAACAGGAGGCTCAACAAGCATAACAGGCTTCCCTGACGGACCTCCTGTCCAGCCCGGGGTAAATCTTGCTGACAGCGGCGCAGGATATATGACTGCGTTAGCCATAATTGCCGCTTTGTATCAACGAACTTCCACCGGAGTTGGCCAGAGAATCGAAATATCGATGCAGGACACCGTTATATCATTTGTGCGTGCTGCCTGGGAACAGCATCTGCGCACCGGCAAGTCTACTCCCAGGGTCGGAAACGACATGCCGCTGGAAAACGTGGCTCCCGGGGGCTTGTTTCCATGTTACCCCGGCGGCAAAGACGATTATGTCCACATTTACACATCAAGAAGCCCGGGGAGCAAGCAGTTCCAAAAGCTTATGGAAAAAATCGGGCGTACGGACGTTCTTGATGATCCCCGATTTGAAACACCTCAGTCCAGATACCTTCATAAAGAGGAACTTGATAATGTTATAAGTGAATGGACTATGAAAAGAACTAAAATCGAGGCCATGGAAGAATTGTGCAGTGAAGGCATTCCGTCAGGAGCAAACCTAAACACCGAGGATATCACTAACGATGCATATCTTAGACAACGAGGGATAATTACCGAAGTACAGCACCCGGTAAGAGGTTCGGTATTGATTCCAACCCATCCTATGAAAATGGATGGAACTGTTCCTGTAACCATCTCGCCGCTCCTTGGAGAGCATAATGACGAGGTGTATTGCGGTCTTTTGGGATTATCCTCAGATGAGCTTCATAGACTGTTCGGCAACGGGGTGGTTTGATATGTACGGATATACCGGCAAAATGCTGTTTGTCAACCTGACTACCGGACTTCTTGAGGACATAGTTATTCCAACGGAGTGGTACAAGGATTTCATCGGCGGTCCTGCACTGGGCGCCAGAATTCTCTACGAGTACATGCCGGGCGGTTGTGATGTATTCAGCAATGACAGCATGATAGGGCTTGTCACCGGGCCATTCAACGGATCGAACTTCTTCTGCGGCGGGCGTTACACGATAGTATCAAAATCACCGATATACAATGGATGGAATGACGCCAGTTCCGGCGGTGACTTCGGCCCTATGTTAAAAGCTGCGGGATATGACGGTGTTTTCATTAAAGGTATATCACCAAAACCCGTCTATATTCTCATTGACGACGGAAAAGCCGAGATCCGTGATGCATGTGAATACTGGGGCCTTTCCTGCGGTGGGTTTGAAGAAGCATTAAAACGCAATCTCAGCGTAAAGCACAGTGCGTCATTCATTGGGCCGGCAGGTGAAATGCAGTCGCCGCTCGCTTGTGTAATGAACGATTATCACAGAGCAGCAGGCCGCGGCGGCTCGGGCGCTGTCATGGGTTCAAAAAGGCTTAAGGGGGTCGTCTGCACCGCCGGTAAGCAAAAAGTAGAATTAGCTAATAAACAAGGAATTTTAGACATAAATAAAAACTTGATCGAATTTTTAAAAGATCATCCTGCATATACAAACTTCCGTACCGCTGGTACTTCAAGCGCTTTAATAGCAAATCTGCTCAGCGGGGATTGCTGTGTGAAGAACTTTTCAGAGGCTCTGGAGGAAACAGGCAAGGGTGAAGAAGACTTTTCCCGAATCGGGGCGCCAAAAATCAACGATGAATACAAAGATAACTACCATTCATGCATCACATGCCCTTTACGCTGCGGTGCAACAGTAAAAATAAAAGAGGGAAAATACAAGACCGATGATGCAGTTCCTGTCAGCAGACCGGAATATGAGGCGTTGGGTTGGTTTGGTCCCGGCATCATGAACGAAGATCCTGAAGCGCTCATTGCGATGAATCACTTGTGCAACGAAGCGGGCATTGACGTCATACATGTCGGCGGGACGCTAGGCTGGGTGTTTGAGTGTTTTAACAAAGGCATTTTGACAAAAGAAGAGCTCGATGGCATAGAGCCTTTTTGGGGGTCAGGCGACGCAGGCTTCGCTTTAGTTAGCAAAATATGTGCAATGGAAGGCTGCGGTTTAATACTGGCGCAAGGTTCGCAGCGCGCAGCAGACTATTTTGGAAAAGGCCATGAACATCTTTTTGTAGCAAGCGGTGTTGAGATTGCAGCACACGATCCGCGCCGATCTCCGGGATACATCCGAACATATCAACTCGATCCGACGCCGGGACGCCACATGAAAGGCGGACTGGGCAAAGCCAATGACCGCATGTCAAAAGAACTGCGGTTCAACTTCCGTATTACCGGGTATCATGACTTACACGAGACTTGTGTTGCAGAGTTTATGAACGCATCCGGAATGTGTATGTTTACAGCCAGGATTTTTCCGGGCAGCACAAAATATGATGCTTACTCATGTGTTACCGGTTACCCTATGTCCGCACGAGACTTGCGATTCTTTGGCATGCGCTCATTTACAATGCGATGGGCATTCAATCTTCGTGAAGGACTGCGCAGAGACGACTTCTCTATTTCTGATCGAATGGCCGGCAGACCTGCGTTAAAAGGGGGACCGACAGCCGGAATGCAACTGGACGAAGTGCGCTTGGGCGACAATTTCTATAATGCTATCGGCTACTATCAAGATGGCATTCCATACCTTGATATGCTCAGTATTACGGGAGGGCTGGACTGCGTAATCAATGACCTGTACCCGGATGAGAATAAATAACTGCTACGTATGCTTGAAAGGGGCGCTATGCTATATAATGTAACAGTGGACATTGACGATTTGATCAAAGGTTCTATCGACATGCACGTACACCATAGTCCTGCAGCCGGCACAACGCGCTTTGATCCATTTGAGTTAGCAGATCAAGCGTACAAAGCCGGTATGAAAGGAATGGTGCTGAAAGACACCGGATACCCAAACGCAGCTATAGCGGCATTAATAAGGAAAAGGATTCCTGATTTTGAGATAATGGGAAGCCTTTGTCTGAACTACAGCTGCGGAGGATTAAATCACCACGCTGTAGAGTCCTCGGCAAGATTGGGCGCTCGTGTCTTGTGGATGCCAACCACATCCTCCGCAAATTCTGTTATTAAGATGAGGGAGCTTGGCGTACCGATAATAGATGAGGGCATATCTATAATTGATGAAAAAGGCCGGCTTTCACCCAGAATGGAGCAGATTCTACCGGTTGTCAAGAAATACGGCATGACCTTGGCAACAGGACATATATCTCCTGCTGAGACGTTTGCCCTGGTTGATGAAGCGCTTAAGCTTGGTATCAGGAAACTGTTTATCACACATCCTCTGGACACAGAATTCTCTGACAAAGTGTTGAGCATGAAAGAAATAAAGCAACTGGCGGGTTTGGGCGCGTTTATCGAACACACGCTCGTCTGCCACTTGCCAACCGAGTTTTGCCGCGATCCGGCACGCACTGTAGAAGCAATCAGAGAAATAGGTGTACAGCACAGCATTATCAGCACTGACTTAGGGTTATTCGCATTTAACCCCATGCCGGTAGAAGGATTCAGACTCTTTGTAGCAACGTTGCTCCGCAACGGCATCACACCGGAAGAAATTGAGACAATGGCAAAAATAAATCCGAGGAAACTATTAGGCCTTGATGACTCACCATAACGCAAAATAGTCACAAAAAGCCTTGAAAACACAGAATATTCCCTCAAAAGCGGTTTCATCTATTAAATGAATAGCCATTAAAGAACAGGTCGACCATTTCTTCTGCTATTTCTTCAAGAGTAAGAGTCCCTTTCGGATCATACCACCGCACAAACCAAGTTGTCATTGAGAATATTGCAAAGATTGCGACAGAGTAGTTTTCAGACTCTGCCGCTTCTCTTTTTGTAAGTTTCACCAACTCGCTTTTTATCAGTGAATATGCTATCTGCCTATGCTTATATATGGTTTCCTTTTGCTCTGTGCTTAACCTGCCATCTTCCCGGTTTAATATATAGATTTCCATTTTGTGATTTATTGCGTGCCCTAAAAGGTTTTTAATTATCCTTCTGATATTCTGTTCGGGATCATCCTTTTCGTCAATTGAATTTCTGATATTGGTGGTTAAGTTTATTATTGCTTGGTTAAGGATAGAAAAAAGTATTTCTTCCTTGTCTTTAAAGAAGTAGTAGACTCCGGCAACACTTAATTCCACAGCTTGAGAGAGTTCCCGAATCGACGTGTTATCATACCCTTCCTGATAAAAGAGCATCGTGGCAATTTCAAGTATTTTCTCTCTTCTGTCAGCGTATGTTGCTTTTTTTTCCATATTCATTCTCCTTGTGTTTTCAACTTGGTAACTCTGCTCTTCATCCCCCTACCATGCATTCTGTTCTGTACGATTGATAATATCCGTCTGCCCCACAGGATCGATTTCAACAAAATACGAAACGTAACTGGCAACACGTACTAAGAGATCCTTATACTGCTCAGGTTCTTCCATCGCTGCCCGTAGAATTCTGCCGTCAATGACATTAAACTGAACATGGAAGTTGCCCAACTCTTCAAACGCGCGTAAATAGCTGACAAACCGGGCAATATCTTCATCGGTGGCCAAAAGTTGCGGGGTCAGGCGTTGATTGAGCAGCGTGCCCATTTCAAACCGCGCAGAGGGCAATTTGCTCATGGATTTCAGAACTGCTGTGGTACCTTCCGCATCACGCCCCTGGGTAGGTGACATCGCATCAGCCATGGGCGTACCCTTCATAAAACCATCCGGCAACGCGCCCACAGCAATGCCCATTGTGGCAGCCGAATTTCCAAGGCAGGAAGCTCCGCGGAAATACCCTCCGTATTCGGGAAAGTTATCCCGGTTTTTATTACAATTATCAATAGCGTCATACCATATGTTTTGCACAGTTGCCACCCAAGCATCAGCATAGTCATTATCATTGCCGTATTTAGGGACTTCGTTAATTACCATTTGGCGTAATCTTTCATGCCCTTGCCAATTAGCATCCAATGCCTCCAAAAGTTCATCCCAAGTGATTTTCTTATCACGATAAATCAAAGTATCGATAACACCCAGTGAGTCGCCGGCATTGGCCGACCCGCCCAGCATTAAGCCGAAAGAGGTGTTCCAGACCCCACCTTGAATTAAGTCTACACCTTTCTGCAAAGGCCCCTCCAGCAAACATGATGTGAACGGGGCTTCAGTCCACTGCGATTGAATTTTCATCTCTACGGTGACCGCGCGGCAAAGAATATCCATAAAATAGTCGTTCTGCCGACGGTATGCATCAACAAACTGACCCATGTTGGCAAATGTATGTGGGAACCCTGTTTGCGGACCAATCTGCTCACCGCAAATTGAACACTTTCCGTTGTGTAAAGTCAAATCAAGGATTTTTCCAATATTAAACTGACCTGATGCCGAATGCTGTTGGGTAATATGAGGCATACAGATTTCAACGCATCCAATTACTGCATAATCACGCAGATCCTCAATAGACATATCCGGATAAGCGCGGCCCATCATTTCAAGCGCCTTGCGATCGCCATAGAACTTCAGCTTACCGCGGCCTAAACGGACTATTTCAGCAGCTTTACGCAGATACTTTGTCGGAGTTCCTGCCCAAAGCCGCATAGCGATTTCCGGCTGAATCAGGCCAACTTGCTCTTCTGCCTCCAGACAAAGCATCGTAACCTCGTTGCATGCATCCTGACCGTCACGGGTTTGCCCACCAATCAACAGATTTTGGGAGATTGGGAACGCTACCTGCACAGATGCAGAGTTATAATCATAAATCTGCGTCCACTCCGAAGTCTTCACGAAGAAACACTCGAGCAGTTCCAAAGCTTCTTCGCGGGTCAAATCCGCTCTCTCAACAACCGACTTTTCATAATATGGAAGTAAATACTGATCGAAACGTCCGAAGGAATCAGCGTAATTCATTTGCTCGCCAAGAATCAATACTTGAAGCATCCAAATGGATTGAAGTGCTTCCTGCCAGCTATCTGCAGGTTCCATAGGCACTTTACTGACTATTCGGGAGATTTCCTGAAGCTCCTTTTTGCGTCTTGCACAGCTTTCGCTAACGGCCATGTCTGCTGCTAGCGCCGCATAACGGTTACAAAGTATTTCCGCACCATCGAGGCAAATCAAACATGCTTCATAGAACCGGTCTTTTTTATCTTTATAAAACTTATTATAGGGTGCTGCGTTTTTTTTCTTGTAGAACTCCACCTCGGCACGAATCCCTCTTAGTCCGATTTCCAGAACTTTCTGGTAATTAGCCAGTGAATGACCCGCATCGGCTCTGGTCATAAGGTCGGCAAAAACGGGAAGATGGGCACACTTAGCGGTTCCGCCAAATGCCTTATCCCTTATATC
>Ga0099364_10013841_pt1 | contig 10791 bp, 9 predicted proteins | sample TergutTh196P3_FD_73070 | JGI IMG/M metagenome (GOLD analysis project Ga0099364, IMG submission 73070) | Microcerotermes parvus P3 segment gut microbial communities from Pointe-Noire, Republic of the Congo - Th196 P3 | ecosystem: Host-associated > Arthropoda: Insects > Digestive system > Gut ...
AGTTCAATCAGCAAGATTGACACATGCCTCCTGCAATCCGCGAATGCACAGGCAAACGCATACAAGCGGTCAACGCTAGAACTCGTCAACGCAATAAACGCCTTCCCGCCGATTTTCCGTCAACTAGGCATAAAATGAAAGGACACACACCATGAAAAAACTTGCGTCACTAGCAATAACCGCAATCACAATCTCACTTTGCGCACACGCGAAAGATATATCTTTCGCATCACTCCCGAAAACGGAAGCCGATAGGATTTCAGGCGTTATCCGAAAAACAATGTACACGCAGGAAGACGGCTCAATTACTACAAACAAACTTCAGACATCCAAAACGCCGACCAGCATTGACATAAAAAACTACCTGAATAACGGCGGAAAAATAAATGTTGAAGAAATCGCAGAATACGACTGCTATAATTGCCGAGGGAATGAACGAAGAAACCCCTCTACACGCGGGAAAACGCGCGCGACAATCGCCGGGAAAGAAGTTTGGGTCACTTGCAAAATATGCAACGGAACAACAAAAGAGAAAAAGAAAGAAACTACAACGCTTGTACAATGACCCCAGCCGCCATCATCTACACCCGCGTGTCCAGTGCCGAGCAGGTGCAAGGGACATCCCTTGACACGCAGGAGATGGACTGCGCCGCCTACTGCAAGCGCAAGGGCTACGCCGTCGCCGCCATCTTCCGAGAAGCAGGGGAATCAGCAAAGACAACCGACCGCCCCCAACTGCAAGCCGCCCTCAAATTCTGCAAAGAAAAAAAACCGCAGAAATTCGTTGTCTGGAAACTCGACCGCCTATCCAGAAACACCCTCGACGGACTGCAAATCCAAGCCCAGCTATCCGCGCTCGGCATCCACTTGGAAAGCGCAACCGAATCCATCGAAGCCAGCGAAAGCGGCGAGCTCGTCTCAACCATCCTTTTAGCTGTTGCCCAACTGGACAACAAGCAACGCGCAAAGCGCGTGACACGCGGACTGCAAGCGACCAGCGCACTCGGCGGGTGGACGCACAAAGCCCCGACCGGATTCCTCAATGCGCCGAACGCCACCCTCAAGCCCGACCCCAAAACCGCGCCGCACATCAAAAATCTATTCGAGCAAATCGCATCCCGCTCCATCGGCACAACCGAGGCGATTGAACACTTCAAAAAATACTTGCCCTGCAAACTGCAAAAAAGCGTTTTATACAAAATGCTACGCAACCCGATTTATTGCGGAATCATCAAAACAAAAAACACTAGTTTTTTAGAAGTCAAAGCTAAGTTCAACGGAATCATATCCGAACAAACGTTTTATCAAGTGCAAAACGTAATCAAACAAAAGCACATGATAATCCAAAAGATAAACACAGGCTTGCCCCTGCGCGGACTGATATACTGCAAAGTTTGCGGACGGATGCTGACGGGCGGCATGGTGACAGGACGAGGCGGTAAAAAATACGCCCATTACTTCTGCTCAAGCAAATGCGTAAAAATTTCAGGAATGAAAGTTGAAAAGGAAATCCAACGCATCCTATCCGAATCCGAGACAATGCTCATTCGGCCGCTAAGTCATCTAAGGACGCTTGCCGTGGACTTCCTGAGAAACGACATAGATACAGGGCGCGACACACGGAACGCCGCACAACGCGAAATAGCCGCGCTACAGCGGAAGCAAGACAAACTAACGGACGGCTGGTTATCCGAGACCCTTGACAACGCAACCTATAAAACGCAATCCGCGATAATCAGCCAACAAATAAGCATCCAGCAAGAAATTTATCAATCGGGCATCATGGACTTGAACCACTTTCAAAGAGTTCTGGAACAAACGATAGAGATACTAAAAGAGCCATTATCCATCTACAACGCCGCCGATTCATCAAAAAAAGCCCTGTTTTTGGAATCAATTTTCGGGCGGTTCGAGTGTTGCGAATGGTCAAACCTTCACTTCTCGAACCGTCATAAAGGCAACCTTATCAACATCTTACATCAAGAATCTATTACATATTCCACGATGGTGGGAGATAGTGGACTCGAACCACCGACCCCTTGCATGTCAAGCAAGTGCTCTAACCAACTGAGCTAATCCCCCAAATTGAAAAAGTGGCAATAAGAATACTGTAATCTCGCGCGGATGTCAATTCAACTTTTGAGGAATTCTGGATAAATTTTTTTCCGCTTTCGCGCGTGATTTGGATTGAATGGGCCGTGGATTTTGCTATTCTAAATCAATCACCATTTGCAGGGAATCTTCATGTCGAAGTTTATCATTCAGGGCAAGAAGCCGATCGGTGGCGTCCACCGCACACCGGGAAACAAAAACGCTGCGTTGCCCATGCTGGCGGCGTCGTTGTTGACGTCCGAGCCTGTCACGCTGCGCAACCTGCCGCTCATCGCGGACGTGCGCACCATGCTCGACTTGTTGTCCGACATGGGCGTGGAGGTCAGGCTCAACCAGGAGAAGCGCGAGGTTACCCTCCATGCGAAAAAAATCCGATCCACCCACCTGAGCCGCGAGCTGTGTGGGAAGGTACGCTCGTCCATCCTCTTTGCGGGGCCCCTGCTGGCGCGGTGTGGCAAGGCGAAGCTGTACCCCCCTGGGGGAGATGTCATCGGGAGGCGCCGGATTGACACGCACCTCGACGGGCTCCGTCAGCTCGGCGCGGCAGTCACCTCTAGCAGCGCGTACGTGTTCAACGCGGCAAAGGGGCTGGAAGGCGCGCACCTCCTGCTCGACGAGGCGAGCGTCACCGCGACGGAAAACATCGTGATGGCGGCGGCACTGGCGAAAGGCACGACCGTCCTCTACAACAGTGCGTGTGAGCCGCACGTCCAGAACCTCTGCGCGATGATCAACGCCATGGGCGGCAGCATCAGCGGCATCGGCACCAACCGCCTCACGATCGAGGGGGTTCAGGAACTCCGCGGTACGGAACAGCGGGTGGGGCCCGACTACATTGACACGGGCAGCTACATGGTCGCCGCACTCATCACGGGGGGGGACCTGACCATCGAGGATGTCGAGGTGGCCGACCTCAACGTGCTCATCAAGCCGTTCCGGCGTTTCGGCGTGAAGTACCACTTCGACACGGCGGCGAAGACCCTGCGCCTCCCCCCTCGCCAGAAGCTGAAGACGGAGTATGACTTCGGCGACGCGATCCCCAAGATTGAGGACGGCCCCTGGCCCATGCTGCCGTCAGACCTGATGAGCGCGCTGATTGTCCTGGCGACGCAGACGCGCGGCACGACGTTGTTCTTCGAGAAAATGTTTGAGAGCCGGATGTATTTCGTGGACTACCTTCTTGGCATGGGGGCCCGGCTGGTGCCGTGCGACCCGCACCGCATCGTGGTCACGGGCCCGACTCCCTTGCACGGTTCGCGCGTCGCCAGCCCCGACATCCGTGCGGGCATGGCGCTGCTGATTGCCGCGCTGAGCGCGAGGGGGGAGACGGAGATCCTCAACGCCGGCAGTATTGACAGGGGGTATGAGGCCGTCGAGCATGAGTTGTGCCGCCTCGGGGCGAGCATTGAGCGCGTCACGGAGAGGTAAGCGAAACGGACAGTTTTGGGGAGACAGGCTTAACAGGAATGAACGTGTTGTAACATGGGACTGCTGTACATACTGATTACGGTTGTGTTGTTTGCCGCCTTGGTCGGGCTGTCGTTGCGGTATTATTTTCCGTTCCGGTTTCCCAAGGATCCGAACCTGCCACGCGTGCTCATGTATCACGCCACGGATGTCGAGCCGTGGCAGGGGATGCGAGCCGGGCTCAACGTGAGCCCGGCGTTGCTTGCGTTTCAGTTGCGCTATCTGAAGGAGCACGGATACACGTTTGTGACGGCAACGGAGTTGTTGACGTTCCCGCCTGTCGCGCGTCATGTCTGCCTGACTTTCGACGACGGTTATGAGGACAACTATGCCAACCTGTTTCCATTGCTGAGAACGTATCAGGCGAAGGCGACCATTTTCCCTGCCCGGCAGCGAGAGTATCCCGGGAAACCAATGCTGACGGACACGCAGATCCGGGAGATGTCCGACAGCGGGCTGGTCGAGTTCGGGGGGCATACGATGAACCACGTGAAGTTGCCAGACGTGGACGACGCGACGGCAGAGCGTGAGATTCGGGAAGGGAAGGCGTGGATTGAGCAGGTGACGGGGAAACCCTGCACGTCGTTCGTGTATCCCTTTGGGCAATACACCCCGCGCGATGTCGAGGTGCTGAAACGGTTGGGGTTCGCCTGCGCGTTCACCTGCGACAAAGGCATACGGCGCATCGAAGACCCTTACCGGATTGACCGTCTGAGCGCACACGGCGAAATGAAGACATGGCAGTTCCCGCTGGTGTTGTCACGCGGGAAGTTCAAGATCTAAGGAGAAACAATGTTGAGTGTATCAAAAGAATGTCACTTCGATGCCGCCCATGTGTTGACGAACCATGCGGGGCACTGCAGGAACCTGCACGGGCATACCTACCGTCTTGTGGCCGAGGTTGCGGAACGCACGGGCGACGGCGACATGGTGATGGATTTCAAAGACCTCAAGAACATCCTGCGCGAGGTCATTCTGGAGCGTTTCGACCATGCGTTCCTGTACGACGAGTCCAGTGCTGTCGAGCGCGACATCGCCGAGACCATCGCCCGGCACGCGATGCGCCGCGTGGCGTTCCCCTTCCGTACGACAGCCGAGAACCTCGCGCGGTTCTTCTTTCACGAGTTGGCGGCGCACGTCAACGTCCTCGCCGTGCACCTGCACGAGACCCCCGAGTCCTGCGCGACGTACCGGCCGGGAAAGCGAACAGCGCCGAATTAAGGCTTATCGCGATTAGGAGATGGCCTTCCTCACTCGTGCCGCAAGGCGAGGAGGGGGTCGAGGTTGGCGGCCTTCCATGCGGGGTAGGTGCCGAACGTGATGCCTGTGACGACGGCGACAATCAGCGAGATGATGATGGACTCGGAAGTGACGACGGCCTGGATCGTCATGTCGCCGTTCATGCGGGCGACCCATTCGGCACTGTGCGCGGTCACGATGCCCAGCCCCGCCCCCAACGCGCCGCCGATGAACGTCAGCACCATGGACTCGGCGAGGAACTGCACGAGGATGTCGCGCTTGGTCGCGCCGAGCGCACGGCGGATACCGATCTCGCGGGTGCGCTCGAAAATGTTCGCCAACATGATGTTCATGATCCCGATGCCGCCGACGAGCAGAGAGATCGCGGCAATTGAGGTCATCACGAGCGTGAAGATACGCTGGGTCTTCTCGGCGGCGTGCATGAGCTCGTAGGGCACTTGAAATTCGTAGTCGTTCTCCGCATGGCTGGTGGCGAGGTAGTTCTTGAGGCGGTCTACGGTGTCGGACAATCCGGCAAGGTCTTTCACCTTCAGATAGAAGATGTCAAACTCCGTTGCGCTGGCGGCGGTGCCGCGGCGGGCGCGGACGGTGTTGCCCCAAATTGTGTCCGCCATGGCGAGGGGGATGTAGATGGCGTTGTTGATGTTGTACTGGCCGCCGATGCGGACCTGGTTGAGCCCCTCGACGAGACCGGTGACAGTGAACGAGGTGCCGCCGATCTCGATGGTCTTGCCCAGCGGCTCGCGGTGGCCGAAGAGCTTGATGGCGGCATCAATGCCGGCGTAACAGGTGGGCATCATGAGTCCCTCGTTGGCGTCACGGAAGGGCTTGGTGCGGCTGTCCATGATGGTGCAGCTGATGAGGTCGAAGAGCTCGGCGGTGGTGGCGATGGGGGTGATGTCGGTCTTGACCTGCCCGGCGTAAATCTCCGTCGAGATCTCGCGGATGGGGACAAGTTTGGCGACGTTGGCGAAGGTGTTCTCGATGTGCTCGAAGTCGGCCTTGGTCAGGCCGAACATCTTGATGCCGCGCGTCGCGGTTGCGGACGCGTTCGCGGTCGTGGGCTCGACGCTGCGCACGATGATGTTGTCAATGCCCTGCGCCTTGATCTGGTCAATGACGCCGCGCTTGCCGCCCTCGCTGATGGCGAGCATGGCGACCACGGCGGCGATACCCAGCACGATGCCGAGCATGGCGAGAAACGCGCGGATGAAGTGGCGCGTCAGGCTGGCGTAAACGGTGAGGATGGTTTCAAAGAGGGACATGGAGGATAGGGGTTAAGGGATTAAGGGGTTCAGGGGTTCAGGGGTCAAGGGGACAAGGGGTTAAGGGGATGAGGGGATGGAGGGGGGGGAGGAGGGGGAGGAGGGGGCGGTCTGCTGGAGTGATCGGATCAGTGCGCTAAGGACTTTTTCGGTTTCGGCCAGAAGGTCTTGTGTGTTGGTGATGTGCGCGGGTTGAATGTAGTCCAGTCGCAATGCCAACGAAAACTGGTAGGTGAGTTCTTTCAGGGATCCGAATGCGATGTCAAGGAAACGGCGATACTCTTGTTGCGTTGACCGTGCGCATCCCTCGACAATGTTCGATGGGATGGAAAGGGCGGCCCGCCTCATTTGTGATGAGAGTCCGTAAACTTCGCTCTGCGGGAATACGCTCGTAATCTTATAAATCCTCAGGGCTACCTGATCTGCCAGCTCAAATGCTCTCAATCGCTCATGTTCTCGCATAATATACCTTTGAGGGGTTAAGGGGTTCAGGGGTTGAGGGGACAAGGGGTTGAGGGGTTCAGAGACGAATACTCTCAATGGTTCATGCTCTCTCATAATCTGTACCTTTGTCCTCTCCCTTAATCCCTTAACTTCTTAACCCCTTAACCCCTTGACCCCTTAACCCCTTCTCTTCCCCCTCATGTCAGCGTGACCGTCCCGTCGTGGATGTTGATGCGGTGGGAGGCGTAACGTTCGTAGGAGGGGTTGTGCGTGACGAGGATGATGGTCTTGCCGTCGCGGTTGAGCTCGGTGAAGATATTCATGACTTCGATGCCGGTCTTCTCGTCGAGGTTCCCGGTCGGCTCGTCGGCGAGGAGGACGGGGGGGTTGTTGGCGAGCGCGCGCGCGATGGCGACGCGCTGGCACTGGCCGCCGGAGAGCTGGGTCGGGCGCGAGCCGTAGCGGCCCTCCAGCCCGAGGCGGTCGAGGAGGGCCTTGGCGCGGCGGCGCATCTCGCTTCGCCGGATCCGCGCGTACTGCATCGGGAGGCAGACGTTCTCCAGGATCGTCAGGTGCGCGAGCAGGTTGAACGACTGGAAGATCATGCCGATCGTCTGGTTGCGGATGCGCGAGGTGGCGTTGTCGGAGAGGGACGAGACGGCCCGGCCGTTGATCTTGTATGTCCCCGTCGTGGGCTGGATGAGCAGGCCGAAGAGGTTGAGCATGGTAGACTTGCCCGACCCCGAGGGCCCCATCACGGTCAGGAACGCCCCCTCCGGGATGGTCAGCGTCGTCTGGCGCAGCGCGTCAATCACGACCCCGCCCGCGGTGTACTGCTTCGACAAGTTGATCAGTTCAATCATGGGGCGTTTCGAGTGGCGAGGTTTCGAAGGTCGTCGAAGGCCATCGACGGCAGACGAGAACAGTCGAGGGCAGTCGAGGATGGTCGATGGCGTTCGATGGCGTTCGCAAAAACATCATGACGATACCCTCACGAGCAGCACGGTCTCGCCGTCCGCGAGCCCTTCGGTGATTTCGATGTAGTCGGCGGAGAAGCGGCCGGTCGTCACGCCGCGCTCCTCGACGTTCATGCCGTTCGAGACTTTGACGAACGCCTTGCCCTCGCGGTTGTACACCGCCTCGACCGGGACGAAAAGGACATCCGTGACGGTCTCGACGACAATCTCGACTTGCACGGTCATACCCGGGATCAGCCGCTCGTCCGCGCTGTCGGTGGAGATTTTCGTCATATAGACTTTCGGGCTGCGCTGGTCCCACGCGATGATCGGCGTGGCGGCGGCGGCGATGTTCGCGATCTCCCCGTTCAGCGCCAGGTCCGGGATTGCCTTCGCCTTGATATGCACCTTCAGGCCGGACTGGACACGCGAACGGAACTCCTCCGGGATGCTGGCGGTCACCATGAATTTCGAGACGTCCGGGATGAACCCCATCACTTGCCCGATATAGACCTCCGCGCCCTCGCGCAACTCCTCCGTCTGCATCCCGCCACGGAAACGTTGGGTGCCGTCCGGGTTGCCGTAGAACAGCGTGCCAGCGACCGGGGCGCGGATATCCAGTCGCGCCATGTCCTCGCGCACCTCCTTGAGCTCGTTCCTGTAATTGTCGAGTAATGCGCGCGAATTGCTGAGCTCAATCTCGTTCTTCCGCAGACGGTTCTCGTTGTTCACGATGCCACGCTGGACGGCGATGGTGTTGCGCTTGACCGTGTCGCGCAATGTCGTGATTTTCTGCGAATGGTCATAGCGCTTAAAAATGCGCAACTCGTAAAACGCTGTCTCGACCGCCTGTTGTGCGGTCTGCTGGGTCGTCTCCGCAGTCGCCACCTTCCGTTCCGCGTCCTGTTGGACCTTCTCATCCTTCGAGCGCGCGTCCAGCAGTGCCGTGCGCGCGTCCTGCAAGTCAGTCTCTGCCTTGTCGTTTGCCGTGACTTTGGTCTGGATGCTTTGCTGAAGCTCTTTTTTGTGTTTGGGCGCATCCTCGTTCTCGTACCGCCGCAAGGCGTCAATCGCGGTCCTCAGCGTGTCGAGCGACGTTTTCAGGTCATTGATGTTGTCGGCGCGGATCATCTCGATGTCCTGCTGCGCCATCTCGAAACGCTGCTCCGCCGTCTGAATCTGACGCAGCAAGTCCGTCTCCTGACGTTTGAAGAACTCGTCCGAGATTTGGAAGACGAGGTCGTTGGACGAGACGATGGAATGCTCGGGCAGCACGTAGGTCAGTTTGAGCTCCCGGCTGCCCCGCTTTCCCCGGAACGCCAATTGGTGATTGCGGATCGCGTCCAGTTGGCCGTCCACGCGGAAGACGACCGGGAAGTCGCCCCGCTTCACGATGAACAGGCGGTCCGACACCTGCCGCTGGCTTTCCTCTTTTTTCGCGCAGCCGGTGAGGAGCGCGAGCATGAGGGCTGAAAGCCCGGCAACCAACAACGCAGGAGACCTCGGGGACACAGGGGACCTAGGCGATGCCCTTTCGTCCCTTAGATCCCCTGCGGGCCTTACCGTTTGACAGTGGGCGTTCATTTCGCATTGTCCTGTTTGAGGTCTTTCCACGGTTGCGCATCCACATCGTTGACCTGGCGTTCGATTTCGATGATCTTGTTGCGCAGGGTGTCGGGGATTTTGCCGGACTGCGTCGCGTCGCGGACGGCGGCGTTCTCGGGGGTGATCAGGTAGGGCGTCATGAAGATGACCAGTTGCGAGGTGACCGAGCGCGTGTCCTTCCCCCTGAAGAACCACCCGAGCAACGGGATGTTCGAGAGGTACGGGACGCGTGTCTCCGTGATGCGTTCCTCCTTGCGCAACAGACCCCCCAGCACAATCATGTCGCCGGAGCGCGTCTCCAGCTCCGTCGAGGCGGAGCGCAGCGCAAAGTAGGGGGCCTTGCTGTCCACGTCGTAGCGCGTGATGCTGGAGAACTCCGGGTTGATGCGCAAGCGGATGCGGTCCTCCACCACCATCAGCGGACGCACGATCAACTTCACGCCGATATCCCTGTACTCCACGAACTTACTGATGCTGCTGCCCGTCGTGGTCTCGGCCGGGATCGGCACCTGCTCACCCGTGATGATGTTACCGTCCGACCCCCTGCGGATGACGATGTTCGGCGAGGCCAGCAGCCGCGCGTAATTCTTCGTTTGGAGGTAACGCACGAGCGACCACATCTTGAAGCTGTCGTTCCCGCCGAACGCCCAGATGCGCCCGCTGGAGCTGGCCCCCGCCGCCGCGTCCGTATCCTTGACCGTCCCCTCCATTGCGGCTGAGGCGGGCAGGACGAGGCTTGTGAACATCCGCCGCAGCGAATCCGAGTCCCCCACGTTTGCGAACCCGAGCTCGACCTCCTTGGTGAAATCATCGCTGATCTCGAACTCCACGATACGCGCCTCGACCAGCACCTGCGGCACGGGCTGGTCCGCGTCCTCGATGATTTTCTTGATCTGCTCCAGGCGCGTCTCCGTGTCGGACACGACCAGAATGTCGTCCTCGTCGCTGCACGCCACGGTCCCCCCCGGCGAGAGGAAATTCTCGACCAGCCGCCGCAGCGTCTCCGCGTTCACGTGCTTGCACCGTACCGTGTGGATGACCAGCTCCTCGCCGGCCTCCGACACGAATTTCTCCAAGAGCTGGGTATAGTCCGCCCGTGTGACAGGCGCGTCCCCCCCTTCCGGCAGGTCATCATCAATTTCATCCTGCGCGCACAACACGCCACAACAGAACACGGCAATGAACGGAATCCCGATTAATCTCATGTCAACGTTTCCTATAACCTGTAAAATGGAGTAGCATACACGTTTCCCTTCGGAACCGCCACACGAAAATTGAAGTTTTTGATTTCACCGCGTTTTTGATTTCAGCCTTCTTCGTGAAAGCGCACTTGCAGAAGGGGGGGGGATTTGCAATACTATCTTTTTTCCCAAAAGGATATCGTGTGAGAGAGATTGATGAGATCAGCCAACGGTTGGTGATGCTGACCGATGGGCTTCAGGAGATGCGCAGGTATCTCGACATCGAGAGCCGTCGGCTCGCATTGGCACAGCTCGAGGAGGAAGCGGTGAAGCCGGGTTTCTGGGATGACCAGAATGCCGCCAAAGAAACCATCGCTAAGACGAACGCGCAACGCGCGTTCGTGCGCCCGTTCGATGCGTTGTTGCGTCTGCTGGAGGACAGCGGGCTGATGCTGGAACTTGCGGCGGCAGAAGCCGAAGGTGACTCGCGCCAACAGGCAC
>Ga0099364_10013842_pt1 | contig 10791 bp, 7 predicted proteins | sample TergutTh196P3_FD_73070 | JGI IMG/M metagenome (GOLD analysis project Ga0099364, IMG submission 73070) | Microcerotermes parvus P3 segment gut microbial communities from Pointe-Noire, Republic of the Congo - Th196 P3 | ecosystem: Host-associated > Arthropoda: Insects > Digestive system > Gut ...
GAATGTGATTATTTCCTTTTTCTAAGGAGCAGAGTTCTAAGGAGCAGTGATTGAAGAATTTAACCACTAACCACACTAACACCCACGAACTTTTATTTTGAAATCTTTATAGAAGTTCGTTTGGTTCGTGGCAGTACCGTAGGTACGCGTTCGTGGTATAAAAATAAAGGAGATCTAAATGAAGAAGCTAATGACAATTTTTACACTATTAATTTTTACCTGTTACCTATTACCTGCCCAGAATGGCGTGATTAGGGAGTTGAATGGAACTGTGGAACTGAAAAGCTCTGCTGGAGCATTTGTCCCTGCCAATGTTGGAGACCAGGTGAGCCAAAATACGGTAATATCCACCGGCTTTAAGAGTACGGCTCTTATCGAAGTGGGAAGCGCGGTACTTGCGGTGCGGCCTTTAACTCGCTTGACGCTAACGGAGATTAGCGCTTCTATAGGGAGCGAAACGCTCAACGTGAACCTGGCTACAGGCAGGCTGCGCGTAGACTTGAACCCGCCTGCCGGAACCAGGGCTTCAATGACCGTATCAAGCCCGTCAGCGACAGCGTCCGTCCGCGGGACTAGTTTTGAGTTTGATACGCGGAACCTCAATGTAGAGTCCGGGGGGGTTAGCTTTCGGGGAAACCGCAGGCAGGAGTATGTTGTATACGGCGGTTCTACAAGCGGCGTAGATAATAACGGGACGGCGCTTGATCCTGTCGGTTTGGGGCGTTCAGGGCTTAGCCCTTCGCAGCCTGGCGGCAGCGGTACGAGTGTCTCTCCTGGGAGCATAGGCGGCGGTACAAACACTGGAAGCCCTGAGCCGGGATCAGGCGGACAAGGCGAGCCAAGCGGACCCAGTAACCCTGGTAGCGGCGGTAATCCAGGCGGCTCTAGCGGAGGCACTACAGGTGGTTCTAGCGGTAGCGATGACGGCGGAGCGGGAATTGGTGTTGACTTCAAGTAAGCTGCCTCGTGAATAATCTATCCCAAGGAGCAAATGCCTCGTTAGTCCTGGACTCGTACGAGCCCAGGACTAAACTCTCTCAAATACCTTTTGGTCTTTTATCCTGAACTCTTACGGCCTTGCCTTCTGAAACAGGAAGGGAGCCGCTCTCGTGGAGTTCTACCTTGGGATTTATTGTGATCGAGGCCTGAATGGTTTTGCGGATTTTATCCATCAACGCATTAAGAGGTCTAGCGTCGTCCATAAAGGTGTCGGGCCCAACTTCAACCTTAACAATGAGCCGGTCAAGGGCGCCCTCTTTTTCGAGCACTATAAGATAATTGTTTCCTACCTCTTTTATCCCCATTACAACTTCTTCTATTTGACTGGGGAAGACATTAACACCGTTGATTATAAGCATGTCGTCTGTGCGGCCAGTGATCCGGCGAATGCGGCGGTGGGTTCTGCCGCAAACGCATGGTTCGGTGTAAAAACTGGTAATGTCTCTGGTACGGTAGCGCAAAAGGGGAGTAGCTTCCCTGCACAGACAGCTTAGAACCAGCTCCCCTTTTTCTCCGTCAGGCAATGGTTCCAAGGTTTTGGAATCTACGATTTCGCCTATGTATCCGTCTTCCCAAAGGTGGGGATCGTTTTTTGCCTGGCACTCAAATGCAACTCCGGGGCCGTTCATTTCCGAAAGCCCATAGGAATTATACACGTCAATATTGAGGAGCCCTTCAATGCGTTTTCGCGTGTCTTCCGAATAAGGTTCCGCGCCGGCAAAAGCTTTTCTCAATTTAAGGCTGTCTCTTGCCACCCCCTCTTCCTTCATTTTTGTCTCCACATGGAGGAGGAAGCTGGGAGTGGCGTGGACAATAGTAGTACCAAAGTCCTGCATTAGACGGAACTGGCGGGCTGTGTTTCCGGAACCGGAAGGGATTACCATCATGCCGGCTTCTTCGCCGCCGGCATGAAGGCCTAGGCCGCCAGTAAACAGGCCGTAACTTATCATATTCTGGAATACATCGCTTTTTGTGCAGCCCGCCCCGACAATGCATCTGGCCACAAAACCAGCCCAGCGCTTTATATCACCGGCGCTGAAGTAAATGGTTGTTGGAGTTCCGGTAGTGCCGCTGGATGCGTGGAGGCGAACCACTTCTTCCCTTGGGATACTTAGGAAGCCATAGGGAAAGCCCTTTCTTAAATCTTCTTTACTCGTAAAGGGAATTCGGCGAAAATCCTCCAGGCTTTTTATATCATCGGGGCTTTTGATTCCAACTCCGGGAAGACGTTCTTTGTAAAATGGAGTCCGTAAAGCGTATCCCACTGTTTCTTTCAGCTTTGACAGCTGTAATGCTTCCAGTTCTCCTCTGGGCATCTTTTCTATTTCTGGGTTACGATACTGAAAAGTTACGGTTTCGTTATTTGCCATGGTGCCGCCTGCCTATTAATTATTACCCAGATCGTCGCTGATCTTTACATTGACCTTTTCCTCATAACAGGAGAAGCAATGATCCACTGCCACTTTATCCGGCGCTTTAGAGAGCATGCTTACGACCGGCACGATTATAAGCCCGGCAAGCATTGCGAAAGCACCCGCATTTATCGGCGACTGCAAAACAGCCGGGAAGGAGCTTCTGAAAAAGATGTTGAGGATCATCAAAGTTGTGCTGAACAAAAAACAGCACCACACGGATAATTTACTCGTGCGCTTCCAATAAAGCCCGTAGAGGAAGGGGGCAAGGAACGATCCGGCAAGAGCGCCCCAGGAAATACCCATGAGCTGGGCGATAAAGGAAATTCCGCCCCGGTATTGGAAAATCGCAATTACCGAAGAAAAAATGATAAATACCACGATTAAAAAACGGATGCATAAAAGCTGCTTTTTATCGTCCATCTTTTTTATGACATTGCCTTTCAAAAAGTCCAGCGTTAAAGTTGAAGCCGAAGCCATTACCAAAGACGCAAGGGTTGATATGGATGCAGCGAACACCAGAAGAATAACTATGCCTATCATAAGATCGGAAAACCGGGAAATGATAGTGGGCACTATGGAATCGAATATAACAGCGCCATTTCCGCCCCGTTCCACCACGTTGGAGTATAAACGACCGAAGCTGCCAAGGAAATAGGAGCCCCCGGCTACAAAAATCGCGAAAACCGTGGAGACTATTGCACCTTTGGTTATCATATTCTCACTCTTGATGGAGTAAAAACGGGCTACCATTTGCGGCAATCCCCAGGTGCCAACTGATGTAAGAATTACAACGCCTAATAACGATATGGGGTCAGGTCCGAAAAAGGACGTAAACACGCCGGGCACAGTTGCCGCTTCATCAACGTTGATGCGGGCAAGGGAGTGAATCGCCGCCGTAAAGCCGCCGTTGTCTTTTAAGACAGTTGCTATTATTGCGACGACACCTACCAGCATGATAAAGCCCTGGATAAAGTTGTTTGCCGCAGTCGCAAAGTATCCCCCGGCAACCACGAAAATTGCGGTAAGAATCGCCATGGCAATTATACAATAGGTAAAATCAGCGTTGAACGCCATGGCAAAAAGACGTGAAAGCCCGTTATACAATGAGGCTGTATAGGGGATTAGGAAGATGAAAACAATAATCGACGCGCCGATCTTCAGTGCTGTTGACGCATAACGGGACCCGAAAAACTCCGGCATTGTAGCGCTTTTTAAATGATTTGTCATAACGCGCGTGCGCCGCCCGAGGACAAACCACGGCATCAATGAACCGATAAATGCGTTTCCAAGGCCGATCCAGACGGCAGCCGTGCCGAATCTCCAGCCGAACTGACCCGCATACCCGACAAAGACAACTGCGGAAAAGTACGTTGTTCCGTAAGCAAAAGCGGTCAGCCATGGGCCGACTGCCCGCCCGCCCAGCACGAAATCATTGACACTTGCAGCCCTTTTCCGGAAATAAATCCCGACGAAAATTGTGACCGCAAAGAACACCACCATTAAGCTTAGCTTTGTGACCATGAGAAAATACCTCTCTTTGGGGAAAAAAACTCAAGTATAAAGAGTACATCCCCAGATGATTAATCTGAGGACGATTGCTGCAACGATGTTGGCTTAGACAATCGCGGTACCACCTCAGTTCCGCACAGTCTCGCGACCATGCGCTTACAGGGTACTATCATACCCCCATGCTGTAACGGGCATTCCCGTCGCATCCTAATAAATGTTTGTGGATGGAAAACACCTTGCCAATCTTGATTGGCTGGGCCCATAGGGTTTCCTGGAAGCCTGGCGGCTCCTTACAAACATCGTTCAGCGCGCAGCTCCCAGGATGTATTCACTTTCCCGTCCTTCTACCGGCTCACACCAACCGCCGGCTCTCTCGAGAAGCGACAAAGTAGAAAGCTACTTGTTCCCGATCTTCGCTTTTACCAGTACATAAAATTCATGTACTGGATTTGTGATAAACGCTAAAAATTATTATATAAATTTTTAAATATTTGTCAATAGCAATCACTAATTATTAAAAAAAATAAAGCAAAACCTTGACTTTTCTCCATAAATAATACATTTTAATAATCAAGAAATTTTGGGGTAAAAGGTATGAAAACAATTTTGGTTGTGGATGACAGCCGAATTATGCGAAATATTGTAAAAAATGCCTTTGCAGAATTTAAGATCCCTTGCCAATATCTGGAAGCAGAAGATGGAAAGACTGCTATAAATCTGTTGGAAACTAACAAGGTGAACCTGGTTTTTCTGGATTGGAATATGCCGGAATTAGATGGAATTGGCTTTCTAAAGAAAGCCAGGGCCATGCCGGATTACAAAGAGACCCCAATTATAATGGTAACATCCGAAGCTGCTAGGTATAACTTAGTTGAAGCTCTTCATTGCGGTGCTACCGACTACATCATAAAACCAATAAATGAGAAAGTTTTTAATGGAATAGTTTCAAAACTGATATTCTAGGGAAAAAAATGAAACTTGTATGGAAACTTTCAATTCCTCAGATCCTAATAGTTGTTTGCTTTGGCATGATTAGCTTCTTTGTAATCAACTCTTCATTTAGCGAAATGCGTGATCAATACGTCAGGGAAATCGTTGAAAATCGTTTTCAGCTTATAACCAACGAAATTGAAGCCAGTGCGCAAAAATCTGTAAATGAAGCTTCCTTGTTTGTTAATTTACCGGCGGTAATGGAAGCTTATGAAATTGCGGGCAGAGGTGATATCAATAACATAAATTCGGAACAATCACAGGAGGCTCGTGAGTTTCTGCGCAGAGAACTGGCTCCAATGCTGGACAGTTACTATAGAATTACAGGAAACAGGCTCCAGTTACATTTTCACCTGTCAAATTCGTTTAGCCTTGTCCGTTTATGGCGTGAAAGACAGACAATGATCGGCGGGATTTGGGTTGATTATTCTGAAGATCTTCGCACAGTCAGGCAAACGGTTGTAGATGTAAACACAACCGGTGAAATAGCCAGAGGCATAGAACCAGGCAGCGGAGGTTTTGCCATCCGGGGTGTAATCCCAGTAATAGGGCCGGACGGCAAACAAGTTGGGTCCGCTGAAGTTTTACAGGATTTTGATCCAATTCTTGAAAAAGTAACAGAAGAAGAAAAGATTTTTATTTCTTTGTACGGAAACAGAGAACTACGCATTATTTCCATAGAACTTCAGGATCAGGAAAGGTATCCGCTAAAAGGGGATTTTATTCGTATTGTTGAATCTAAGGACAGTACTATAGAAGATTTGATCAGTACGGAACTTTTATCCAGGGGAAGAGAAGGCATTTACTTTGAAGATCAGCCTTCGATGACTTTAGCTGCATACCCGCTTGCCGATTATCGCGGAAATCAGGTGGGAGTAATAATCTGTGCGGTAAACACCAGCTCAATAACCAAGTTAGCGAATACAGCTTCGCTTGTCTTGGCTATAATGCTTGCAGGCATGGCTATTGTTCCTACATTTGCCCTTTTGGAACGTATGCGCATGCTCGTTACGCGTCCTTTGAATATGGTAAACAAAATAATCCAGGATATTGCCGAAGATAGGGCAGACCTGAGTGAACATATTCCAAGCAGTCAAAAAGATGAAATCGGAGAGTTAGCCACCTGGTTTAACACGCTCACTACCAAATTGGATGGTATTTTAAAAGAGCGTCAAGACATGCTCACTCAAATTAGTACACTTAAAGAAGAAAAGGAAGCCGAACTTACTTCTAAACTTGCTCAGGAAAAAGACATTGTTCGAATTATGAAAGACAATATCAATCAGGGAGTATTCCTGATGGATCAGGAATTTAAAATCCTTCCCGAATATTCTAAGCCGCTGGTTACAATTCTCTCTTATTACGAATCAGAATTGGAAGGAAGAAACTTTCTCGATATTCTTGCCTCTTCGCTTAATTCAAAGCAGCTTCAAACCATGAAAAATTATTTTTCTATGATGTTTGCACAATCCAAAAGCCCGGAGGTTCTGGAAAAATCCAATCCCATTTATGAATTTGAGTATAAAATTGACAATCGCATAAAAATGTTAAGTACCAGATTCGGCCTTGTTGAACATACAGGCTCAGAGCCTTTAGTGATAGGAATAATTCAAGACATTACAAGTGAAAAGGAATTCGAGAAAGAACTCCAGGCTCAAAGAGACGCACAGCAGCAAGAAGTAAAGAACATGTTCGAAGTTATCCAAATCGACCCTCTAGTGTTCCACGATTTTATAGATGATACTGAATCAAGTTTTAATTTTATCAATTCAATTTTAAAAGACAGATCTCTCACCCAAAATCAAATGCTTGCAATATTTTTTCAAAATGTCCATGCCATCAAATCTAACGCTCTTGGTCTTGGCCTGGAGACTTTTGGGAAAAAGCTGCATGCTTTGGAAGATGATGTCAAAGCTGTATTAGACTCAGATGACTCAGGTGTGGATGATGTTCTGGATTTGGCATTTAAATTAGAAACAATCATGCAGGAGAAAGATGCCTATATTAAAATAATCAAACAGGTAGACGCTTTCAAGGCTAGTAACCAGATTGACTCTGTTCTTGTTCAATCTCTGGGTAAAGCTGTGGAGAAAGCTGCTATCGAAACCCAGAAGAAGGTCAACCTGGAAACAGGTGAACTGGACTTAACAATTCTTGAGTCAAAACTTCGTAAACCCCTCAAAGATATTTTATTTCAGTGTATTCGAAACTCTATCTACCATGGTATTGAAACTGTCGAAGAAAGAGCCCAAAAGAATAAAAAGCCTGCAGGTCTTCTGGTTTTCAGTATAAAAAATATCAACGGCAGGGCGGAAATGATTTTTTCCGATGATGGCAGAGGTCTTGACTGGGGAAAAATAAAGGACAAGTATCTTAAACTGCATCCGGAAACAAAAGAAATTAGTAAAAAGATTCTTTTGGCGGCGCTTTTTTCACCTGAGTTTTCCACTAGTAAAGAAGTAACAACGATTGCTGGCCGGGGAGTCGGACTTAGCCTGGTAAAAGATATAGTCAAAAGCAACAATGGATCAATTCAAGTGAGCTCTTTTGATTCCGGGCTTACATTAAAATTTTCTTTTCCGTTACCCGCTTGAACCTTCCTGCGCAAGACACAGGCTCCGGTATTGACCGTCTTTTTCAATTAAATCGGCATGGCTGCCGGATTGTACAATCCGCCCCTTTTCAAAAACGATGATAATATCGGCGCTCCGGACGGTTGAAAGGCGATGCGCTATAGTTACGATGGTTCGTTTTCCTGCGATCTCGTTTATCGCCTGTTGGATCTGAGCCTCGGTGCGCACATCAACCGAAGCTGTTGCTTCGTCAAGGACTAAAACCGGCGCCTGGCACAGTACCGCTCTAGCGATGGCGATGCGCTGTTTTTGCCCACCCGAAAGTTTTACCCCTCGTTCTCCTACCTGGGTCTGGTATGCATCAGGCATCTCCATGATGTCATCATGAATACGTGCAATTCGCGCTGAAGACTCGATCTCTTTAAACGAAGCGTCTGGCTTGGCAAACGCGATGTTTTCCCCTATTGTTCCGTTAAACAAAAATGTGTCTTGTAAAACTACCGAAACATTACGGTGGAGACTTTCAAGTGTGATGTCCCTGAGGTCTCGCCCGTCAAGGCAGACCCTGCCGCTTGTTGGGTCATAAAACCTTGAGATAAGCTGGCTTATCGTGGTTTTGCCCACGCCGGTTGCGCCAACAAGCGCAACCATTTGGCCCGGTTTTACATCGAATGAAACATCGTCAAGTACCTTTACACCTTCAACGTAGGAAAAGCTCACCTCCTCAAACGAGATGCGGCCTTCAGCTTTTTCGATGTACAGTGCGTCCGGATGATCTGTGACACTTTGAGGCGCATCTAAAATCTCAATGACCCTTTCGGCGCCGGCCAGTGCCTGTTGAGCGGATTCAACGAGCTGGGCAAGACCGGTAATTGGCGCGTAAAATAGGGCAAGGAATAACATAAAGCCGACTACATCCGAAACCGAAAGTTGATTATGATAAGCTAAAAGCCCGCCGAAACCGACAACTATTACACTGCCTAAGGAAGTTAAAAACTCGACGCCGGGATGGAACACAGCGCTTAACTTTAAAGCGCGGAGCATGTGGCGGGTGAAATCCTCGCCTTTATTCAGCACCTTTTCTGATGCGGAAATCTGACGACCAAAAGCCTGTATTTCCTGTATGCCTGAGAAATTGTCCTGCAACTGCGCTGAGAGTTCTCCTTGTGATTTTTGTGTTTTCCGGAAGTTTGGCCGGACTTTGCGGCTGAAAAACCACCCAGAAAGTAAAATAAAGGGCACAGGGATGAGGGTTAAAAGGGCAAAATGCGTGTTTATGCTGAAAAGTATTATCGTCACCCCTGTAAGCGTTATAAAGTTTGTAATGATGTCAGGCGTTATGTGAGCATACAACTGTTCAAAAAGGGCAACATCGTTCATAACCCGGCTTAAGAGGTCGCCGGTTTGCTTATTATGAAAGTAATCCATCGAAAATGATTGAATGGCGTTGTAGACTTTCATGCGAAGCTCAAGCACCAGCCGCCAGGCAGCCCTGTGCGAGCAGTAGCTGGCAAGGAACCGGAAGAGGATGCGTAAAAGGAACAAGCCCAGTAAGCCGCCTGCCATCCAAAAGACCGTAATAAGGCTCTCCTGGGTCATGCCGGCAGCGACAATCCCCGTCATGGAGGCCATTATCCTGGGAGCAATAAGGTTAACCGCCGTAAGAGAAAAGGTGCCGAATATTGCCAGCAAAAGCCAGAAGCGGTAGCGGGCAGCTTCTTTTACGAGTCGCCAAAGTGTTTTCATGTGATCAGTTTATCCCCGATATGAATATGCAATTTGTCTCTCGTTAAAATACCATGTTTTATAGGATTTATGCAAATCAACAATCTCTTTGAATGGAATTTTTCTTGCATTCCCTCACTGTTTGCGGTAAAATAAAGTCACAGTTTAGATCGCCGCCAATGAAGGAGAAGGTAATGTATCTAAAAAGGCACATGGAAAAGCTCATTTTTGAGCGTGGGACAAACTACCAAACCGTTTTGGTTACTGGCGCAAGGCAGGTGGGAAAATCCACTCTTCTTGAAAACACCTCCGCAAAAAATATTCCGCAATTTACACTCGATGATTTAACCTTGCTTGCTTCTATTAAACAAGACATGCAAGGGTTTCTCAGTGACAATAAACCGCCGCTTTTTATTGATGAAATTCAATATGCTCCTGAACTTTTTCGTGGAATAAAAATGATTATAGATAAAAGAAAAGAAGAGAATGGCCTTTACTTTTTGACCGGCTCGCAAAAGTTTGAACTTATGCAGGGGGTGAGTGAAACATTATCCGGACGAATTGCTATTCTAAATTTGCTTGGGCTTTCTTCTCGTGAAATTAATAGGGAGGATTTTTACAAGCCGTTTATTCCGTCTTTTGAGTTCCTTGAAAACCGAAAACCAAATGGTATTCAAGACAACAAAGACTTGTGGAAACGCATTCACAGGGGGTTCTTTCCCAAGCTTGTTCTGAATCCTTCTATTGATTGGGCTGGCTATTATGCTGACTACCTAAAAACCTACATTGAAAGGGATGTGCAAAAACTCTCTTCGGTGGGTGACAACATTTCTTTTGTAAATTTTATGACAACGCTTGCCGCCCGTACTGGGCAACTGCTTAACATTGCCGCTGTTGCGAGAGATGTAGGGGTGAGTGAACCGACCATTAAAAAATGGATTTCAGTTTTGGAGGCTTCCAATGTCATCTATTTGCTGCGGCCATTTTCTCAAAATATTACCACACGAGTAGTAAAAGCCCCGAAACTATATTTTTTGGATACTGCCCTTGCCTGTTATCTCTGTAAGTGGCTTACACCTGAAACCCTTCAAAACGGGGCAATGAGCGGGCAAATTTTTGAAACCTATGTTGTGGGTGAAATCCTAAAGTCTTACTACAATGCTGGTAAGGAACCTTCTGTGTATTTTTTCCGTAACGACAAAGCCGAAGAAGTAGATCTTCTATTTTTTTTGGATGGTACAATTCATCCTGTCGAGATAAAGAAAACGGCAAGCCCCAAATCCAGCGATGTTTCTGCCTTCAAACTACTGGGAAAGGCTTTTCCTGCTTTAGCAATCGGCAGCGGCGCTCTTATTTGCACTTATGATAAAATGCTGCAACTTACCGATGATGTTAAGATCGTTCCAGTAAATTGGATTTGAGATTTTACAACGCACAGCGTTTTAGCTAAGAAAATTTTCTGGAGCTAAGGGGAATTGAACCCCTGACCTCTTGAATGCCATCCCCAAAATGGGAAACCGCTGTATTGCTCCTTTCTTGTCTGTAGTAGACACAATATAGAAAGAATTGCAGTAAGTCAA
>Ga0099364_10013843_pt1 | contig 10789 bp, 7 predicted proteins | sample TergutTh196P3_FD_73070 | JGI IMG/M metagenome (GOLD analysis project Ga0099364, IMG submission 73070) | Microcerotermes parvus P3 segment gut microbial communities from Pointe-Noire, Republic of the Congo - Th196 P3 | ecosystem: Host-associated > Arthropoda: Insects > Digestive system > Gut ...
GTCAAGCAAAGCATCTTAAAGGCATTTCGTGAGCCGATTTTGGTGTTGACCAGGAATAGTCAACTGGCGGCAGCTCAGGCCGCGTTATGGACTGACGCGCTTGAGGCGGCTGGGTTCCGTACGTCGGTGCGGACGGTCGAAAGTCATGGCGACAGGGACAGGCGGAGCGAGTTGTCATCCTTCGGTTTCGGCGCTTTCGTCAAGGCTCTGGAGGATGAACTCCTGAACGGTCGCGGCGACTGCGCGGTTCACAGTATGAAAGACGTGCCTACCATTCCCGTCGAAGGCTGCTCGGCGGCGGCTGTTTTAAAGCGCGGCTCGGTGCGCGATGTCCTTGTGACACGCGACGGAGGCGGGCTGAAGGCTCTCCCGCACGGCGCCGTCGTCGGCACGTCAAGCATACGTCGCCGTGCCCAAATTCGTCACGTCCGCCCGGATCTCGTATGCGTAAATTGCAGGGGCAATATAGGCACCAGGCTCGAAAAATTATTCACCGGCAAGGTGGATGCTCTGGTGTTGGCGGAGGCAGGACTCGAACGTATCGGCGCGCCGGCGCCTGCGGAGGCTTTGCCGTTTATAACGTCCGCCGGCCAGGGCGCGGTTGTCGCCGAGGCTCTCTCCGGATCGGTGATCGAGCGGATACTGAGGCTTATGAATCATCTTCCCACGTGGTACGAGGTTACGGCTGAGCGCGCTTTCCTGTCGCGGCTGGCGTATGGCTGCGTCTGCCCCGTCGGCGTGAACGCGTCGTTCGACTCGGGGCAAATGGAGATGACGGCCGAAATCTACCCGGAGCGCGGCGCTCCCGAAAGAGGGACGGTGCGAGGCGCTGTCGATTCGGAGGAGGACGCGGAGGTTCTGGCGAACGAGCTTTGGGGAGTAATGCGCGAAGGGCCCGCAGTTCGGGAGATTAGAAAGGCGGCCGCCTCGTGAGTGTCTGGCTCGTGGGAGCCGGCTGCGGCCTGCCCGGCCTGCTCACTCTGGCCGCAGCCGAATGCCTTTCGAGGGCCGACCATGTGATCTATGACAGGCTCATCCATCCCGATATACTTCAACTCGCTCCGCCGAAGTGTCGTTTTCACCTCGTCGGCAAGAGCGCGCAAAATCACACGGTGAGGCAGAATGAGATCAACGAGCTGATGGCATCCCTCGGACGCGGAGGAGGGACTGTCGTCAGGCTCAAGGGAGGCGACCCGTTCGTCTTCGGGCGAGGCGGCGAGGAGGCGGAATTTCTGGAAAGACAGGGAGTACCGTGGAACGCGATCCCCGGAGTGACCTCCGCGGTGGGCGGCGCCGTAACGTCGGGCCTGCCCGTGACGCACAGGGATGTATCGTCGTCGGTGTTGTTCGTTACCGGCCACAGAAGGTCGGATATCGGCGTCTATGACGACAACTATTGGCGTAAGGCGGCAAACGCCGAGGGAACCGTTGCTGTCTATATGGGCGCCGTAAACTTCAACGCAGTATCGAACCGTTTGCTGTCGTGCGGCAAATCTACGGACACGCCTGTCTCCGTAGTGAAATGGGGAGGATGGAACCGGGCGTCGCGAATTGACGGGACGCTTGTGGAAATAGCGGCAATGTCGCGGCGCGGAGAAATATCCGGCCCGTCGGTTATATATATAGGAGGATCCGCCGGGATAAATTTATCACGTGAAAGAACGCCGCTGCGCGGTATGCAGGTTGTGATATGCCGCCCATACCCGGAGTGCTGGAACACGGGAAGGGCAATGGAGGCAATGGGCGCCGATTGCTACGGTCTGCCGCTTTTGGAATTGGAGGAACTGGACGTCGGAGACTCCGAAAGAAACGCGATAACATCCGCTGATTGGCTGGTCGTTACAAGCCCGCGCGGCGTACGGCGGATCGCCGGTCTTGTTGATATCAGGCGTATTGGCGGCAAGGTTGCGGCGATTGGGGAAGGGACGTCGGCGGAATTAAAGAGCCGGGGAATAGTTCCCGACCTCGTGGCCGGAGGCGACAGCAAAAATCTAGCAGGCTTGTTGAGCGACGCCGTATCTCCGGGGGAATCGGTGGTGTTCGCCCGCAATATTAAAGGCGCGGCTTCGCCGCTCGAAGCGGTCAGGGCAAAAGGCGCCACAGCGTCGGTGATACCGACATATCGAATGACCGCCCGCAGTGTGCCGGGCGTCGAGGTCATGCGTGAGCAGTGGGAAATGTGCGGCGTGGACGCCGTTATATTCGGCAGCTCCGCGATGGCCGAGGCCTATGCGTCGGAGCTGGGGGAACCTCCGGAGGAATCTGCTCTCGTGGCTTGGGGCGCCGAATGTGCCGTCGCAATAAAGCGTATTTGGGGACGTAATGCCGGGATCATGCCGTCGCCTGATACGGATGGCCTCGCCTCGTCATTATTGAGAATTCGAGATAGCTAATGATACTTTATTAAGGAGAAAAAGTCATGAAAACCGAGGAACTATACAAGAGGGCCTGCGACAGCCTTGTCGGCGGCGTCAACAGTCCGGTGCGCGCCTGGAAGGCGGTGGGGGGTTCGCCGCTGTTCATAAAATCCGCCGGCGGAGCGTACCTGCGCGACACGGAGGGCAGAGCTTACCGCGATTATGTCGGGAGTTGGGGAGCTATGATATTAGGGCACGCCGATCCCGACATCGTACGCGCGATCTGCGAGGCTGCCTCGCGGTCGAGCTCTTACGGCGCTCCCTGCGAGGCGGAGATCGATCTCGCGGAAATAATAAAGGAAAAATTCCCGTCGATTGAAAAAATCCGTTTCGTAAACTCAGGAACGGAGGCGGCGATGACGGCCCTTCGCCTTGCCCGAGGTTTCACAGGTCGGGACAGGATAGTGAAATTCGCCGGGTGCTATCACGGCCACAGCGACTGCCTGCTTGTCTCGGCAGGAAGCGGCGCGCTCACCCTGGGAGTTCCCACGTCGCCGGGGATAACCCCATCGGCCGCGTCCGATACAATTGTGCTGCCCTACAACTCTGCGGACGACGCGGCGCGGGTATTCGCGGAGAGCGGATCTGGTATAGCGGCAGTCATCGTCGAGCCGTGGGCGGGGAACATGGGTCTCGTTCCTCCCGTTGCCGGATTCCTTGAGACGCTGCGGGAACTCACGAGCGATAACGGCGCTCTGCTTATATTCGACGAGATAATAACAGGTTTCCGCGTACCGGAGTTCGGTGTGCAGAATATAGTCAACATTATGCCGGATATCACCTGCCTCGGCAAAATAATCGGAGGCGGTCTCCCGGTGGGCGCGCTCGGGGGCAGGTGCGACGTAATGGATATGCTCGCTCCCATCGGCCCCGTCTATCAGGCGGGAACGCTGTCCGGTAATCCTCTGGCGATGGCGGCGGGAATTGCCGCCTTGAACAAGCTGACGGGCGAAGCCTATCAAAAGCTTGAGGAATCAGGTTCCCGCTTGGCCGGCGGCTTCAAAAGGGCGGCTGCGGAAGCCGGGATCGAAGTCTCAGTGCCGCGCCTCGGTTCTGTGGCGGGGCTTTTCTTCTCGCCGGAACCGCCGTCAAATCTCGACGAAGCGCAGGGTACGAGGGGCGATTTGTACCCCGGTTTCTTCCATGGAATGTTGTCGCTGGGGGATTATTTCGCGCCGAGCGCGTTCGAGGCGATTTTTGTGTCTCTCGCGCACACCGAGGAGATCATCGACACTACGATAGCGAACGTGAGGAAAGTTTTTGCCGGACTCGCGTCATCTCGATAGGTTCGCCGCCCTGCCCGCGTGATGAACCAGTCAGCGTCCGAAGTTACGCCGTACTCGGGATCGAGATACGAACTTCTTGAGGAATTGTACCGGGAATTCAATCGCAGGGAGTACGTTTCGCCTGATCCTCTCGAATTTCTCTATAATTATGACGACGCGGCGGATCGGGAGGTAGCCGGGCTGGTTGCCTCGTCGCTCGCCTACGGGCGGGTTACGTCCATATTGGCGAGCGTCCGCAGAGTTCTGGATGTTCTGGGCGAGCATCCCGCCGCCGCCGTCGCCGGCATGGATGGAGCGGTATTGAAATCCCGGCTCGCAGGTTTCAAGCATCGCTTCAACGATGGGGAAGAGATGTCGAAATATCTCTATGGCATCGGGTCAGTGCTGCGCGAGTACGGATCGCTCGAAAGGTTATTTTGCTCCCGGATGAGCGGAGGAGGAAGAGAAGCAACGCTGAAGGCCATGGACGGGTTCGCCTCGGAGATATTGAAACGCGGAGGTCTGCGCCAATCACAGTTGCTTCCGCTCGCTTCGAAGGGGAGCGCCTGCAAGCGTCTTGCGCTTTTCATACGATGGATGACGCGGGCGGACGATGTTGATCCCGGAGGCTGGCGCAGAGTTTTCCCCTGTGATATTATTGTTCCGTTGGATACGCACATGTTCAGGATAGCGACGGGCCTCGGATTCGTGAGGAGATCGTCGGCGGACGGCGTCTCAGCGCTGGAGACAACGAGGGGCTTTGCGGCCCTGCGTCCCGACGACCCGGCTCGGTATGACTTCACTCTGACCAGATTTGGAATAAGGACAGGCATGTCAGTCGACGAACTGCTCATGAAATTCGATTTCTAGGAGGAAGCGCGTATGGGGGAGAGTGTTCCTGCGGCACAAATTCATCCTGAGAAAATAGTCGAGTATATTAACCGCGAACTCAGTTGGATGCGTTTCAACAGGCGCGTGCTGGACGAGGCGGCGGATAAATCTAAGCCGCTGCTGGAGCGCGTCAAGTTCCTGGCAATTTTCGCGAACAACCTCGACGAGTTCTTCATGATCCGGGTGTCCGGCCTTATCAGGCAGTTGAGGGAAGGCGTGGTCGCTCTTCCTGCGGACGGAATGACATCTGCGGAGCAGCTCGCCGCTATCCGCAGGGCGCTTGTGGCAGACGAGAAGCGCATATCCGACTGCTGGAACAGCGATCTGCTGCCCGAACTGGCGAAAACCGGCGTTGAGATTCTGAAGTACGACGATTTGAGTGACCGCCATAAAAAATTTCTGGATAACTATTTCAGGAAAGACATATTTCCAACGCTGACGCCTCTTGCCTTCGACCCCGGCCACCCGTTTCCGCATATTTCAAATCTAAGCCTCAGCTTCGCGATCTCGCTGCGCGATGAAAAGGGGAACGAACTGTTCGCGAGGCTCAAGATTCCGGAATCTTTTCCGCGCCTGATACGGCTTCCCGCCGATTCGGACGACAAACAGGACAGCAAGCTGGACAGGATGGGTCTCAGAGGCGCGGCGCGCACTGACCGGTTCGTATGGATAGAGGACGTCATAAAAGCCAATTTGAATATGCTCTTCCCGGGAATGACCATAGAGAATGCCGTCCCCTTCCGCGTCACGCGCGACGCCGATTTTGAGATCGAGGCCGACGAGGCGGAGGATCTTCTGCTCTCCATACGCGAATCAGTGGACAGGAGGCGTTTCGGGTTTGTGGTACGCCTTCAGATAGAGAGGAAAGTTTCGAAAAAAATAAAAGAGATATTGATCCGCAACCTCGGGCTCGATTTATTTCAGGTGTACACGCAGAAGCATTCGCTGGGGATATCGTCCCTGATGCAGCTTTACAGCCTCGTGGAGCGCCCCGATTTGAAGTTTCAGCCGTTCGCGCCCAGAAACCCAATAGACCCAAGTTACAGTAAAAATCTTTTCCGCGCGATAGCTGATCGCGACATACTGCTTTATCACCCCTACGATAGTTTTAAACCTGTGGTGGATTTCATATTTCAGGCGTCGCGCGACCCGGACGTGCTCGCCATCAAACAGACGCTCTACAGGGCGGGCTCCAACTCGCCTATAGTCGAGGCGCTGAAGGATGCTTGCACGAGGGGTAAGCAGGTCGCCGCCCTCGTTGAACTCAAAGCGCGCTTCGATGAGGAGAAAAATATCGGTTGGGCGAGATCCCTGGAGAGCGCGGGAGTGCACGTTGTGTACGGTTTACCGGGACTCAAAACGCACGCCAAACTGTGTCTTGTCGTCCGCCGCGAGAAGGGCGGTATAAAGCGCTACGTACACCTCGGCACCGGGAACTACAATGCGGTGACGGCGGGAATATATACGGACTTCGGGCTTTTCACCGCGAATCCGGAGATAGGGGCCGATGTTTCCGACCTATTTAACGTGCTGACCGGTTACTCGACTCTTCGTGAATACCGCCGGCTGCTGGTCGCTCCCCACTCGCTGAGGCGCGAAATAATATCGAGGATAGAGAGGGAAACAGCTGTCCATAACGAGTTCGGCGGAGGCCGCATTATTTTCAAGCTCAACTCGATATCCAACAAGGAAAGCATTGACGCGCTCTACAGGGCGTCGCAAGCCGGGGTGAAAATCGACCTTCAGGTACGCGGCATCTGCTGTCTCAGGCCCGGTGTGGAGGGACTCAGCGAGAATATACGGGTCACAAGCATCGTGGGACGATTCCTTGAGCATACCAGAGCATTCTATTTCCGCAACGACGGCGAGGAGGAATTGTTCCTGGGAAGCGCGGACTTTATGACCCGCAATTTTGATCGAAGGGTGGAGTGCTTGTTCCCTGTCGAGTCTCCCGTGATTCGACGCGCGATAATCGACACGATATTACCGGCGCACCTCGGCGATAACGCGCAGTGCCGCGAGCTGGACGCGCGGGGGGAGTACAGGAGACTCAAACCGGGCGACGCCCCGCCGCTTGATTCACAGCTTTGGATGATGGAAAATCAATGTTGGTAGCTGCGGAGCGGGACGTATTTTTCGACCGCGAGGTCGGTTATGCTTATAATGCGCGCCGACTACGGTTCAAATGCCTGTAACCTGGATTCCCGGATATAAGACTCAGCCACGTTATTCAGGGATTATTTCAATCGTCAAAAATTTCGTGAAGCCTGCTATATTAAATATGGCCATGGCAGCGGACGAGGCATTTTTAATCGTCATTTTCCCCTGAGCGGACATTTTTTTATGCATCATAAGCAAAATCCTCAAACCGGCGCTTGAGATGTACTCGACGGCGGCGAGATCAATGATCAATTCTTCAACGCCGTCAAGGACGGTCAATTTCTCGTCGGCGCCGGAGTTAGTGAGCGAGGCTTCCAGCTCAGTTGCGTAACCGCTGCCGAGAGATTCCGTTAGCGTTATGGTAAGCGAAGCTCCGTCATATTGTTTTTCGATCTTCATTAGAGATCCCCTCTTTAATTATTAATCACAACATATAGAGTTTATCATAGACGCTATATCTCTCGAATCTGACGCAGAGCACCGTGATATCGTCCGACTGTTCCTCGCCGCCCGTGAATTTCGCGACGTCCGCGAAAATGTTATCCATCAGCGCCTTGGGATCGTTTGTATTCGCGCTGCCAATCGTGGCGATGAGGCGTTCGGCGGAATACTGTTCGGAATTTTCGTCCATGGCTTCCGTCACGCCGTCGGTATAGATACAAAGGACGTCTCCAAGCCGCATAAAAAACTCGGAGGCTTTGAATTTTTTTTCGTCAAAGGCGCCCAAGACGAGATTCGCTTCACACGAAACGGCGTGAATATCGCCGTTTTCGGCGCGAATGAAAGGAGCGGGGTGTCCGGCATTCACGTAACTTAGACGTCCGTCGGAAGAGTCGAAGATTCCGGCGAAGGCCGTCATAAAATACCCTTCGCTGTTCCTGGCGCAGAGTATTTTGTTCAGTGCCTCGAAGATGCGCTCCAGATCGGATTCTGCGGCGACCAGGCATGAGAGCGTTGATTCGGCGAACATCATGAATAGAGCCGCCGGTATCCCATGGCCGGTCACGTCCGCCGCCACGAAAAAGAACCGATCCTCGTCCAGGGGAAAATAGTTGAAAAAATCTCCTCCCACCTCCTTCATCGAGATCATGCGGCCGGAGACACTGCATCCGGCGAGTTCACAATATTCGTCGCCGGGCAGCAGCATATTCTGTATCTTTGAAGCAACGTTGAGCTCCGTGCGGTTTCGTTCCTCCGCAGCGGCAATTCTCTGTATTTCCGCAGAATAGGCGGCAATCCTGTCGGTCATTTCATTGTAGGATTCGGAAAGTTCCTGAAGGTCGTCGCCTAATGTCACCTTTATTCTGTCGGTAAAGCCTCCCTCCGATATTCGCCGGATCTCCCGGCTCAGCTCCGAGAGCGGCTTAACGATTCTTTTTGCAGCAGTGGACGACATCAGCGAACCGGCGACGACGCTGACGGCCAGGGGTATGATGAGAATGTTGTATACGAATATGTTTGCCGCAATGTCCGTTTCGCGAAGGTCGAATCTGACAGAAAGGAGGAATATCGTCAGCCTTACGCTGCCCACAGCGAGAATGAAAGAAAAATAATAAAGAAACAACATGTATTTTTGGACGATGGTTTTCTTGATTCTGCCGCAGGCGTACAGGAAAGCCGGAATCAACAGGGTTGAAGAGAGATAGTTCGAGACTATGATGGATACGCAAAGCCTTTCAAAATCGCGCAGGAGATCTGCGCTGAAGAAAATCCACTCCACGATCGCGGCGTAAACCGTTCCCACCATCACGGCAAACAGCATGAACGCGTAAAGCCCGCTGATGTCCTCCGGATCGTCAAAACGGCGTTTTTTTCTCCCATACAGACCCATCAGCACGCCGTAGATTCCATTGCATACCGAGAACGAGGCTGCGTACCTTATCGTTCCCTCGCCGATGAACCAGTCTCCGATTATATTTCCGGCGAACCCGACCGAGAAACCCGCCGCAGGGCCGGCAAAATACCCCGACAAAAGAGGAATCACCACTTGGAGCCTGATATGATGATCATACAGAAAAGGAAATAAAGAACTCAAATAGTTGCACGCGGCAAAAATCGCTGCCGCCGCAAGGACGAAAGCTGCGCGTTTATTTCCTTTTATCTCTTCATTCCACATTTGTTCACCACCGCTTGCCGTGATCCGTAAAATATATCTCAACTATATCACAGATAACGGAAATTACTTTACCGGGCATCCGTGCGGTTATTTTTTCAGGAGGTTACATCCAAAAACGATTGAACAGCAACCCCTTATTTGCTACAATGACAGCAGGCACAGAGGAAACCGAAAATTCCGCGCCAAAACTATGAGAGAGCGTTAGTCGCATGAGCGATACAAACAGCAAACGAGACCGCTGGATTTTGGAAATTGACTTTTCCCAACTGATGGATTTAAGGGTGGATTATGCCTTTAAGCTGATTTTCGGAACAGACGATACCCTTTTTCTGATCTCCCTGCTTAACGCCATATTCGCTGACAAAAAAATCCCCCGAATAATAAAATCCCTCACGGTTGTAAACCCCTATTTGGAAAAGCGCTCACAAGGGGATAAGCTGTCCATACTGGATGTAAGGGCGCAACTGGACGATGGTTCGACCATACTAATAGAGATGCACCTTTACGACATAGACGACCTAAAATATAAGACGATACGCTCTTGGGCGAGGGCATACGGCGAGGAGCTGAAAGCGGGCGAAGGATATTCGGAACAGCCCCCGGTAATTTGCGTAACTTTTGCGAACGGCTCTTTGGACGATGTAGAAAGTCAAAAAATCCATAAGTGCTGCAAAATAATGGATATTGACGACCAAACGATTTTTTCGGATGCTTTGGAACTGCACTATATCGACATGAACGCATTCGTAAAAGCAATAAACGAAACAGGCTGTATCGGCAAAGGCGAAACGCAGGATTACACGCTTGCAAAATGGCTTGCGGTCATCACGGAAAAAGGCATCGAGGACAAGACAATAATAAAAAATATTTGCAGGGAACAGGAGGAGATTGGCATGGCTGTATCAGCTTTGGTAAGGTTGAGCGAGGACAAAGTCACACGGCAGGCGTATCAAAAAAGACAAGATGAAATTATGCTGTACAATAAACGGATTAACGACTACAAATGCGCTGTAGAACAAGAGAGCCGCAGAGCAGAACAAGAGAGCCGCAGAGCGGAACAAGAGAGTCGCAGAGCAGAACAAGAGAGTCGCAGAGCAGAACAAGCAGAGCGCGCGTTAGAGGAAAAAGACGCAGTCATAGCTGAACTCCGCTCGCAGCTCGGCAAAAAATAAAACAACCCCAAACCTATAAGTATTCCCTAGCCCGATAGAGCGCAAACCGCTTTATCGGGCTTTTTCTATTCGCGACGGGCAAGCGATGCATAAAAAAACGCCGGATATTTAGAGCCGGATTAAAAACGACAACACGATTGTCCTCCTCCTTCCATACCATATAGTACGCTATGAGCTGCATCTGGACGAGCATTATCAATGCCATAAATGTAATTGTTGAGTGGAGCCATAAGCGAATGAATGGGGAAAAAATTGCGCCGCCTTTTGACTTTGCTAATGCTCGGCAGCATCGTGCGAATTAAAAAAAACGAAAGTATTCATATTCGCATTTTATCTCCATCGTCGCTGAGTAGTATCAGGCGAGGGTTTACGCTTTCCCCGCCGGCTTCAATTCCAAAATTTCTGTTTATTGCAATTTTTTCACGTAATTCTTTTTCGGCAATGACTTCGTCAAATGCTTCCAATACTTTTCTGTAACAAGTAATGTTTGGGCGGTATCTTGGGTTATCCCATACAAGCATATCGTTATCGGCAAAATGCTTCATAATTGCGGCAGCCACTCCTGCCGAACGGCTGACGCCATATCCACACTGGACGATCAGCCTGTCTTTCTTGTCCGCAATTTCATTTACGAACGAGGCAATCTTTTCTGCGTCGTCATCTGTTATGCAGTTATACATGCCGGATTCCACATCGTTAAAATGAACCCTGCATTGGGCTTCAATGCCGTTATTCGGATTATTAAGCAGGCTTGGAAAATCTTCACCG
>Ga0099364_10013844_pt1 | contig 10788 bp, 5 predicted proteins | sample TergutTh196P3_FD_73070 | JGI IMG/M metagenome (GOLD analysis project Ga0099364, IMG submission 73070) | Microcerotermes parvus P3 segment gut microbial communities from Pointe-Noire, Republic of the Congo - Th196 P3 | ecosystem: Host-associated > Arthropoda: Insects > Digestive system > Gut ...
CTCTCTTGCTTTTTTGTCTTTTCCCCATTACCATACAAAAAAATGATAAACGTAATGTTAATTGACGACCACCCCATGTTAAATTACGGCCTTGCTTCCTGCCTGGAAGGAACCGGCCGTTTCCGCATTAGCGGGCAGGCTAAGTCCCTTGCCGAGGCCCGGCGCATTGTGGAAAAATCGAAAACACTTCCCGCGCTTGTCATACTGGACATACTGTTGGGCGAAGAAAACGGGCTGGATTTTCTTCCCTTTCTGGAAAGTTTTTGTGGGGAAAAGGGAAAATCAAAACCGCCGGTATTGGTATGCTCTGTTCTGGAAGACCCCTTCCGTATACGGACCGCCCTGAAAATGGGAGCCAGCGGTTATATCTCAAAGACAAGCAGCAAGACGGAACTGATAAGATCCATTGACACGGTGCTGGGCGGAAACGTTTATCTTTCAAAAGAACATATTGAAATACTGGAAGACTCATCCAGCCGGCATTCCCGGTTTACAAAGCGTGAAACGGATATACTGAATCTTGTTAGGCAAGAAAAAAACAACCGGGAGATTGCGGGACTTCTTAATATAAGCCCGCGGACAGTGGAAAATCATATCAGCAATATGTATTTTAAAACCGGAGCTAAAAACAGGGCCAAATTGATGAAGCTGTAAAATTACTTTTCCATCATGTTGAATACGCCGTCCCAGTCTTTGCCTGGCGGCTCTTTCAGGAAATGGCGGCACCTGTTTAAGCACAGAAGGGCGGGGCCGTCTTCGGGGAAAATCTCCAGAACCTTGTTTAAAATATCCATGGTATCATTCCAGCGCTGTTCTTCAAAGCGATCCATGGCTTTATTGTACAGCGCCGCCAGCTCACGCACTTTTTCTGACGCACCTTCTTTTGTTTCCAGTATTTCGTAAATGCGCACAGGTTCGTTTATGCCAACAACCCTTATACGGTCCAGGAGCCGGAAAACAAACTTCCCCTGTACTTCATCAATCGTGCTTTGTGAGGCGATAATCGAAGTCCCGTATTGTTTATTTACACCTTCCAGTCTTGCCGCGATATTTACCTCATTGCCAATAATCGTATAATTCATTTTCTTTTGGGTTCCCATATTCCCGACTATCATTTCCCCGGTGTTTATTCCTATGCGGGTGTTAATGGGATAAGGGCACAGCTTTTTTTCCGCAAGGGCTTTGTTCACATCCGCTTCCATGCGTTTCATGAGTACCGCCGCTGTACAGGCCCTAATGGCATGATCCGGCAGCCCCTGAGGAGCGCCAAAAAAGGCAAGTATCGCATCTCCCTGATATTTATCAATGGTACCTTTTTGTTCCAAAATTATGTTACTCATGGCGGAAAGATAATGATTGAGCAGTTCAACCAATTGTTCAGGAGTCAGGGCTTCTGCTATTGACGTGAAGTTCATAATATCGGTAAACATTGCCGTAAGGTTCCTGTTAATTCCCCCCAACTGGAGCTTTGCGGGATCGTCAATAATTTCTTCCACAACTTCTTCGGATAAATAGGTGGAAAAGGCCCTGCGAAGCTGGTCGTTAAAGTATTTCAGGGCGTTTGTCATTTTTACCGTTTCTGTAATATCCTGAATCAGAATTACCCAGCCCAGGGTACTTTCTGTTTTGGAAGCGACACGATTTAGCCAGCCGGAATAATTCTTTCCGGGTTTGTGGGGCAGGGTAAATTCAATTTCCCTAAGGGCTTCTTCGCTTAATGTTTTACGGGAATAGTTTTCCATAATGCCAAGCGCTTTCGGCCAGCCTTCCAAAAGCAAAATGGATTTCCCCTTGTATTGTTCGGTCAATTGGGGAAACAGCTCCCTTGCCTTGCTGTTGGAACCGGTATAAATCATGTTTTGATCAATAACAATAAAAATATCCCTGATTAAATCCAGTGTAACAGCGTGGGCTTTTGGGGCCAGGTCAAACATATCATTACGCACAACATTAAAGAAAAACAAAAAGTTGCTGATTACCATTAAAAAGACAGTGTAATTTATCTGTCCGTAATTGCCCTGGCTGTAATAGGACATTATAACAAAGCTAAAGTTGCCGATTAAGGGAGCAAGCGCGCTGAATAAAAGCAGAATTAAGCCAAGACGCTGGCCCTTATTGCTGCTGATAATATTCCGGACAAGAACAAAACAGGCAAGGGCAATGCATACTATGGGATAAACAGCGACGATGGAATATAAAGGGCCAGGGGTAATAACCAGTTGTGATATATTATTTTGAGTATTAAAAGAATACGATTCATGAAGCAAGGTATTATGTTCGAATGTAAGAACAAGCGTATAAAAGAAAACAGCAATTACAAGCAATGGAATCTGATAAAGCTTTTTTGGTATGCTTATTTCGCAATAATCCGCTATGAAGAAAAAAAACAGGGGAGATATAAAACAGCCGCCGGCAAACATTATTTTTATGCCAATAACCGCGATGCTAAGATCGCGGCTGGTCATTTCTACCAGGTTGCCAAGTATAAAAATAAACATGGCAATACAGCAATAAATAAAACCATAGCGCTTTTCGCTGCGGCAGCGCTCAAGGGTAACAATAACCATGTAGATGGAAAGGCCAAGTGAGATAACAAGAAGAATCTGAATGAGCTGGGATAACATAATTGTCCTGCCATAATACCACAAAACTGTAGGAGGTGTCAATCACCTAATTTCCCTTGTGGTGTTCGGGGCCTGACCACCGCTATATATTGTGGGGGGGGGGTGTCAAGGTTCACGCAGGGGTGTCAGACACCGTTTTTTACTTGGATTATCTTTTGTATTTTTGTTCAAAAATCCGCTTAACAGTGAAAACAATGGGGTATAGTACGGCCGCGTTTGTTTTTTTACAATTATCACACTATAATGGAGTTCAAATGAGGAACATCGGGTGACAAAAGTTTCTTTTCACGGCTACACACCTGTCGCATCAGGAAACCAGATCTACCTGGAACGGCCCCGAATCCACCGTCTTCTGGAGCAGGCGGCGCAAAAGCCAGTTGTCAGCGTTGTGGCCGGGGCGGGCTTCGGCAAGAGTTGCGCGGTATACACTTACGCAAAATCCATAAATGTCAGCACCGCCTGGATTCAGATTTCCGAACGGGATAACCTGGGCGAGCGGTTCTGGGAAAACTTCATATCCGCCATATCGATTATCAACGGGAACACCGCCGATAAATTAAGGAACATTGATTTTCCCTCCACGGATCAGCAGTTTGAACGGCACCTGGAGATTGCCCGTCAGGATGTTATTCCCAACGAAGCGTATCTTTTTGTTTATGATGATATCCATCTTTTAAGCGATCCGGCGGGCATACGCTTTTTGGAACTATTTATAAACAGCCGCGCGTTTCCCAATATCACGTCTGTGCTGATCTCCCGGACAGAGCCGGCGCTTAACATGGAAAAGCTGGTTTCAAAAAATTTATTGGCGCGAATTACCGAAAATGAACTCAGGTTCAACCAGGAGGAGATGCTCTGTTACTTCAGACTTCAGAATCTTGCCCCGGCCCCACAAATGACATCCGCCATCTACAACGACACCGAGGGCTGGGCCTTCGCGATACATCTGGCAGGTCTTTCAATAAAGAATTCACCCAACGCGGCCTATATTCCCCGGGCTCTTCGATCCAATTCCTTCAAGTTAATCGAAAGTGAAATAATGGACAAACTTTCTGCACAACTCCAGAGCTTTCTGATAAAGCTGTCCCTGATTGAGAACTATAACCCCGAATTGGTACGGGAAATAGCAGCCGCATCTTCGCCGGACTCAAGTTCGACGGACGCAGGGATGCTGATTAAAGAAATGGAGAGTATCTCTTCATTTATCCGATTTGACAGTTACCTCAATTCTTATCATGTCCATCAGCTCTTTATGGATTATTTGCGTCAGCGGCAGAACGAATTAAGCTGCGAGGAAAAAAAAGAGGTTTGGACCAAGACGGCTCTTTGGTGCGAGGCGAATAATCATAAGATGGATGCCATCATCTGCCACGAAAAGACAGGGGACTATAACGCGATTGTAAAAATCTTCAATACCCTCCCCCTGATACTGCCTCCGGGAATGGCCTCTTTCGTCCTTGATATTCTGGAAAACGCGCCCAAAACCATCCATGAGGACTGCCCTGGACTCTTTATTATACGCAGCCGTACCCTCGCCAGCCTGGGGCGCTTTGAACAGAGCCGGACGGAGACGCTGGAAATTCTTCCGCGTTTCAAGCTCCTGCCTGAAAGCCGCGAAAAACACAATATCCTCATGGGTTGCTACATGAATCTGGGTTTCACAGGTCTAATTCTTTCCATTTACACCAGGCGCTATGATTTTATTGATTTCTTTAAAAAAGCAGCCTGTGAGGCTGAGAAATCCGGTTATGTTTTGAAGCCGCCAATCAACAGTGTAATTCTGGGCTCCTACATGTGCAGAGTCTCAGCCCCGGCATCGAAAGAAGATATTGAGCGATACATTGAAATGATAGGAGAAATCGTCCCCTATTCGGCGCGGGCGATGGGCGGATACCGCTTTGGGCAGTACGAACTTGCACGGGGAGAATTCGCCTTCTTTAGCACCGAGCTTGAGGAAGCGGAAAAACTTTTACTGGAAGGTCTTGCAAAAGCCAGGGAAAAACAGCAATACGAAATTGAAAACAGATGTCTTTTTTATCTTTTACGAATCTATCTGAGCCGGGGGGAGGCAGACAGGATAGAACAGATCTTCAAGCAGCTTGAAGCCGAACTTGAAGAATCGCTTTTTCCGAACCGCCAATTCTATTACGACATCGTTTGTGCCTGGTACCATATCCAGACTGAGCAGAAAGACCGTATCGCCCAATGGATAAAAAAAGACTATGAAAAAAGCGCCCTCAATTACGGGGCCCAGGGACTGGAGAGATTGATCAAGGCAAAATATTACCTTTGTGAAAAACGTTACCCCGCCGCCCTGGCCGTTATGGAGAGCAGGGGAAATGTGGATCCCTACCTTATGGCTGACATTGAAATGAAAGTCCTGGACGCGGTCTGCCGTTACCGCCAGCTGGACAAGCGGGGAGCCTGTACTGCTCTACAACAGGCGTATAGTCTCGCGGCTCCCGCCGGCCTCTTTATGCCTTTCGTCGAGCTGGGCAAGGATATGCGGGCTCTGACGGAAACAGCGCTTAAAGATCCGCTCGTTACAGACAAGGCCGCCGGACTTCCCCCGAGCTGGCTTGAGGAAACCCGCCGGAAAGCCTCGGTGTACGCGAAGAAGCTTTATTCCCTGAAAAAACAGGCCGCGACCACAGCGGGACAGCGGAGAGTCCACCTGTCCCGCCGGGAAACCGACGTCCTTATAGGCCTTTCCCAGGGTTTAACCAGGCAGGAAATCGCCGGCGCGGCGTCCATTTCGCCTAACACCGTAAAAAGCGCCGCCAGGAGCATTTACAGCAAGCTCGGAGCGCTGAACCAGGCCGATGCGGTTCGTATTGCCACAGAGAAAGGAATCTTATGAGCAATGATCGAAAAGGCGGCGCGTTCAACGCTTCCCTGATACCGGATGAACAGTTTATCCTGGAACGTCCGGGAATTAACGCGCTTCTGGAAAAGGCACTGGGGAATTTGGTTGTGTTTGTTACTGCTGGTGAAGGGTACGGAAAGACCCACGCAGTTAAGTCCTTTCTGCGCGGCAGGGACGAAACCATCATCTGGGTTTCAATCACCGAACGGGACAACGATCCCTGGCATCTATGGGAACATATCGCCAAGTCTGTGGGCATTCATGAGCCCAAAACAGGCAAGTTCCTGGAAGAAATGGGCTTCCCCGAATCGCATGGCCAGATGACACACTATCTTTCTGCACTCTACGGGACACACACAAACAAGGAAAAAAGAATTGTCGTGGTTGACGACTGCCACCTCATTAATAACGAAACGGTACTCAAATTCGTAAACCGGCTTCTGGCCTTTCCGCTTCGTAAAGAACCCACCATCCTTATTTCCCGGACAGAAATAAAGCTTGACACCATTAGCTGGCTTTCCAAGGGGCTTTTATCCCGGATAAGCGCTGATGATCTGCGTTTTACGGAGGAAGAAATTATCGAGTATTTCCGGCTCAGGGATATCAGCCTGTCCCGGGATGAATCGACAAAAATCTTTACCGATACCGAAGGCTGGATACTGGCCATAAGCCTGATTGCAGAGGAAATGCAAAGGGAAGGAAAAAAATACTGCCCTTCCATTTTGGAGCGCGGGAGTTTCAGGGCCATGGAAGAAGTCCTGTTCGCTTCAATCCCCGCTTCGCTTCAGCGCCTCCTTGTTGTTCTTTCCCTGTTTGAACAATGGCCGCTGGAAGCGGCAGAAAAAATTGCCGCCGCCATGCCGGAAAAACTTCCTGGCACGAAAGAAATTAACGAAGCGCTAAAAAACTTAAGTTCCCTAATCTGCTACGATAGCTATCTTCATGGGTTCAGAATACACCGGATTTTTTTGGATTTTCTCCGTGAAAAACAGCATGAGCTTTCCCGGGAAGAAGTAAAAACAGCCTGCGTCATTAAGGCCCAATGGTGCATGGAAAATCGTTTGTACAGGGAAGCGGCCATAAACTACACAGCGGCCGCAGATTACCAGGGGCTGATGCGGGCAATCTATTCCTACCCCCGGCTGATATCCCCATCGTCAGCTTATCCCCTTCTGGAAATTATTGATCGCCTTCTAACCGATGATGAGCGAAACGAAGATGATAAAAACTTTCTCTTTCTGCGCCATGTAACAAGGGCAGGAATATTGCTGAACATGGGGCATTTCGATGAATGCAGGGCAGCCCTTGAAGCAAGTGTGGAATACTACGAAGCCCTGCCGCAAAACGGGAATAGCGCGACATGCACGACAAGATCCTGGATACTTTCTGCCTGCTATAATACCCTCGGTGCCCTTTCCCTTTACACCCGCCGTATTAACCGGGATTTCTGCCGGTCTGTTGAATACTTCAGGCAGGGGAATAATTACTACAAGCAGTACCCCCACAGTGTCCAGGGCCCCATGTCCAAGGTAAGCATAGGTTCCTATGTAAATATTATAGGACATCCTCCCGCACCGGGAGAATTTGAAGAAAATATTGATATCCTGGCCCAATGCATACTATATGCATCCGATTCCATCGGCGGCTATCTCTGGGGAGCTGACAGGCTCTGCCGGGCAGAGTTTAGTTTTTTCATGGGAGACATGAATACTGCGGAACAGCAGGCCAGGGAAGCGGTGTTCAAGGCCCGGGAGAAAGGGCAGTACGAGGTTGAAAGCAGGGGGCTTTTTTTCCTGTTGCGTATACATTTGTGCAACGGTGATGCCGCCTTGTGCCGGGAAACTCTGGAACAGATGGAAGCCCAGCTTGGGCTGCGGGACTACATCAACCGTTATGTGATATATGATATTATGGCCGGATGGTTTTATGCCCATATTGGCGAAACGGACAGAACCGCCTCCTGGCTGAGAAATAAATACGAAGAAAGCGATCTTAATTTTGCCTACAGCAATTTTGAAACCATGGTTAAGGTAAAAATCCTGTTCGCAGAAAAACATTACGGGCAGGCCCTGAAATTTCTTGAGCGTAAGGATGTCAGGGAGGGGCCGGGTTCTTTTCATCTGGGTATGCTGGAAATATGCGTGCTTAAAGCTGCCATACAGATCCGCATGGGGGACGAACAGGCTGCCCTGAATACCCTGGAAACTGTCTATGAGATGGCGGCCTGCAATTTCCAAAATGGATGTAATGCTTCAGAGCAGGCTCTGTTCAATATGCCCTTTATAGAACTCGGCGAAGACATGCGGGTATTGGCAGATGCGGCACTGAACAACGAAACGTCATTTTTTCAAAAAACTGCTGCCCGGCACTGGCTCCAGGCAATCTGGAACAAGGCATCGGTATATAGAAAGAAACTTGGCACCGTGAAGGAAGGGTTTCAGAGCGATTATGGAGGGGGAGAGCAAACCCTTCTTACATCCCAGGAAATAGCAATTCTTACTGGTATTTCCCGGGGATTTACCAGGGAAAAAGTAGCCGAAGATAATTCTCTTTCGGTAAATACCGTTAAGAACATCATTAAGACCATTTATCAAAAGCTTAATGCCTCAAACCGTGCCGATGCCATAAGGATCGCAGGTAAAGCGGGTATTCTGTAAAAAAATATCCCTTTGGGTGTATTTCGTCCCGGTATATTCAATAAGCTTATTATTAATGAGAAACGATGAGATTAACATAATCAGCCGAAGAGATATAGAACCCCTGCTGGCGAAAGCCAGGCAGGTACTCAGGTATTATGACAAGGCCATGGACTGCGGCGCTGTGGTATTGGACAGATCCGGCTATGCAATTAAAAACGCGGACTATTACAGGCAAATGCGATTTTGCCAATTCTGCAAAAAATATTCACAAACCGCCCCCAATCTGCAGAAAACACATGATTACCCCTGCGGGAATATGCATTTCGACGCCCTTGCCGAATCCCGGAGGAAAAGAGGAGCAGGCGGCGGCGGGGCCTATATTTACGCCTGTGCGGTGGGCTTTGCCTACTGGACCAGCCCCCTTTACCGGAACGGCCGCTATGTTGGCGCTTTGACGGCCGGGCAGATTCTTTCCTGCAAACATGATTCGGCAGCAGAAAAATTCTACACTCTCTGCAAAGACAATATTGTCAAAGAAAAGTTTCTTGGAATGATTGAAGATGTGCCGGAGAAAAGTCCTGAGGATATCCAGTCCATGGCCCAGTTACTGGGGATATGTGCAGAAGCAATATCAGAATCGAAAAAAGTCCATGCCGATGGAATGGGCCGCTTAACCCGGCCATTGGAGAATGTTGATTGGAATCATTCTCTGGAAAAGGAACGGACACTCCTTGCTGCATTCCGGCGCGGGGACAACGAAACAGGAAGCAGAATTATAAAGGAACTGATGGATTCTACCCTGAAGGCGGTTCCTGATAATTTGGAGATCCTTCGTTTCAGGGCTATGGAACTTTTTGTATTGCTTTCCAGGGCTGCCGTTCCCAGCGAGGCTGCCGACGATTCATTATTTGAGGCCAACAACCGGTATTTGAAACGAATACAGGAATCAAAAACCCCGGCAGAACTAATCGAAAATCTGCATATTATCGGTGAACGAATGGCAGCCAGGATTTTTTCCTACCGTGGAGTACGCCACGCTTCGGTTCTCCGCAAGGCTGAGCGCTATATATGGGAAAACTACAGCCGCAAACTCAGCCTTGAAGAAATTGCAAAAGCTTCGGGGCTTTCTGCACCCTATTTTAGCACTGTGTTCAAGGAAGAAATGGGGGAAAACCTTTCATGCTATCTCAACCGCCTCAGGGTAAAAAAAGCAGCAGTTTTATTAAGGGAAACCGGAAAACTACTGCATGAAATTGCCGGTCTTTGCGGCTTTGAGGATCAGAGCTGGTTTTCTAAAATTTTTAAAAGCTATACCGGTATTAGTCCGGGAAAATACCGGAAAACCGGCGGGGCTTTATGTTGCGGGGATGATATATGAAAAAAAAATCGGATGCCATTTCTTCTTCGGCCCGGGACGGATCAAGGCTCATGCTCAAAAGGGCCCATGCGCTTATGACTGCATATTCCAGGGCAACGGGCTCCTTTATCTGTATCCACGACAAAAACTACATGCCTACACATGAGCTTTTCGAAGAAATGATGAGTGAAAAAAACATTTGTCTTTTCTGTGCCAGGTACAAAAAAAACCTGGAAGTAAGAGACTACAATGAGCTCTGCGATAATCCCTGCAGGGATATGCATGTCAACGCGATCAGGGAATCTTACCGTTTTGGCGGTTCTTATACGTATGTATGCTCCCTGGGATTTATGTTTTGGACCAGTCCCTTTTATCTTGAGGGGCAGTTTGCCGGCGCTCTCATGGCCAGCGGTTTTCTCGGAACCGACAGCGATGAAACATACGCCAGGATGCACAGTCTTTGCAAAGGGACGGTAAGCGAAACGCAATTAAGGCATTTAATCGGTCAATTCCCCCGGGGGCAACCCCAAAAGATCAAAGCCATGGCGGAGCTCTTGCTTATTTGCGCCCAATCCCTTTCCGTGGGAAGCGGAGGCTGCCATGCGGCCATGAAACGCCGTGCCGAACAGCAGGCAGATCTGTCGGCAAAGATTGAAGAATTGAAGAGCCGTTATCCTTGTGGCAGCCGGCGGCCGGAATACCCGCTGGAAAAGGAGCAAGAAATCCTTGAAGCTCTTCGGCGGGGAGACAGTGAATCGGTAAAACAAATACTGAACGAATTTTTGGCGGTACTCCTTTTTTCGTATCCCGATCAGTTTAAGCATATTCAGTACAGGGCGATGGAGCTGGCGGTACTCCTTTTCAGGATGGACACAAGTCCCGGGTTTATCACAAAGACCATTCTGGAAGTGAATAACCAATACATGAAATCCATCCAGAAAGCCGGCAATATTGAAGAACTCAGCGATGCCCTGTATCAGATAGCAGATGAAATAGCGGGGCGGATTATCAGTTTCCAGGGAATACAGCACGCATCAGCGCTGAAGAAGGCCGAACATTTTATACTGGAAAATTTTACCAGAAAGATAAGCCTTGATGAGATAGCCGGGACCCTGGGCTTTTCGGCGCCGTATTTCAGCACAATATTCAAGGAAGAGATGGGCGAAAATCTTTCGAGTTATCTTAACCGTCTCAGGGTTGAAAAGGCATCATATATGCTGACAGAAACAAATATGGCCCTTAACAACATAGCGCGGTCCTGCGGCTTTGAAGATCAAAGCTGGTTTTCCAAAATTTTCAAAC
>Ga0099364_10013845_pt1 | contig 10788 bp, 11 predicted proteins | sample TergutTh196P3_FD_73070 | JGI IMG/M metagenome (GOLD analysis project Ga0099364, IMG submission 73070) | Microcerotermes parvus P3 segment gut microbial communities from Pointe-Noire, Republic of the Congo - Th196 P3 | ecosystem: Host-associated > Arthropoda: Insects > Digestive system > Gut ...
CCGTAACCAGCGTTCCCTTCGCCGGACTGGTTCAGGAGGTTACACGCTGGATGGGGGGCGAAGTAATAATGGTGCGCAGCGGGGAGAGCGCTGAAAGCAGCGAAAGCGACGAATATGAAAGCGTAACGGACGAAAGTTCAGGCGAAAAATAAGCGCAATTTGGCTACGGCATAAATTCCGCCCTCAAGGCGGAGAAACGGCACGCCCTGACGCAGTCGCCGCAGCGTATGCACTCCGGGCTGTCAGGCGTTTGGGATGGGTTCACCGTCATCTTGCAGGCGTTTGAGCACGCGCCGCAGTGGACGCAGTTTTCCTTGCGGAGTTTCAGCCGGTACAGGGCTATCTTGTTAAACAGCCCGTAGAAAGCGCCCAAAGGGCACATGACTTTGCAAAAAAAACGATATACGGAAAGGCATCCCAGCACCGTGACGACCGCTATGGCTGACTTGAGCAAAAAAAGCCGCCCCGCCGCGTCCCGCATCGCCGGATCGGCGGCCAGCAAAGGCAGTCCCGCCGTGAGCGTTCCGGCGGGGCATATGTATTTGCAGAAAGCAGGGTCTGCTATTCCTATATCTCCCTTGAACAACGCGGGCAAGGCCAATACGAAGACGACGAGAATGACGTATTTTACGCGCGGCAGCCATTTCCACAGTTTTAGCGGCCTGACTTTGGGAAACGGAATTTTGTGCAACAGCTCCTGCAGCAGCCCGAACGGGCACAGAAATCCGCACACCAGGCGGCCGAAGAGAAGCCCGAAAAGCATCAGCAAGCCCGTCACGTAAAAAGTGAACCGGTATTGATATGAACCCAGCACAGCCTGCAGCGACCCAATGGGGCAGGAAGCCACAGCCCCCGGACACGAATAGCAATTCAGGCCCGGCACACAGACGGACTTCAACTTCCCCCTGTAGATATGTCCTTTGAAGAACCCGGCAAAATACGCGTTGTTACCCAAAAGAGCCAGGGTTTGAATGATTTTGCGAAGCATTTAAATTATCCTATGCCTATGCACTCCAGGCATATGTGCACGGCTTTCATGAAAACCATCCCGGCCTCGCCCCTGAGCCAGCCGATCAGAATAAAGATCACCGCCGCGGTAAACAAAACGGCGCGGAGCACGTTAGTTGATTTTCGCGTCATTTCATACTCCCCAGACATTTATCTCCCGGCCTCCGCCGTGTTCGGTGTGTTTGGTGTGTTCGGTAAGTTCGACGCGTTCGTAGATTTTATCGTCCCATTTATACCCCGGACGCTCTTCGCACACGATAAGGTGAACCTCCTCCGCGCCGCTCCGGTCCGCGTAACGCGCCGCCTGTTCCAGTCCTTCGGGTAGTATTCTAGCGGGAGCGGGCGTTCTCTCGCGTATAGTCTTCAATTCCAGCACTATTCGCTGTTCTTTCTGAGTCCCTCTCGCGGCGTTTTGGGGGTAACGCCAGCGAACCAGCAGGTCTACCCGCCCCAGCCCCAGCGCGTATTCCCGCTCAATAAGGCCGCCGCCGTTCACTATTCGCTGCAAAAACGCCTGAAGAAGCAACTGAAATCCGGCTTCTTTATAATCGAACCGCTCCAGCCAGCTTTCCGAATTCTCACGGAAAAACTGCTGAAACTCGCGAAGCAGTTTTTTCATGTCAAGTTTCCCGTCCGGCGCGACGTACCAGGGCTGCGTGGTACGGGAAGTCATATTGATTTCAGTCACCCAGGTAAGTTCACGCGGAAGAACCTCGCGGTAAATGCCATTTGAAATTACGTAATTTCCGCTCTCCTTACGAAGCAGCCCAAGGTCTATAAGGTACTCTACGTCATCCGGCGCGGGTTTGTCAGTCCAGTTTCCCCCGGCGAAAAATGCCTCAAGCACGTTCTCTACCCGCTTTTCTCTCAATTTATCGGCGAGTTGATCGAGATGTGTCGCGCGGGAGATGATAAGCCGTTCCGCGGCTTCGTCTATTATGTCTAGGGTTATCGGATTATTACGGTCGCGCCCCTCCGGAATCTTCGCTGTGGCCTGGTCCGCGAGGGCGTTGACCAGCCAGGGCTGGCCGCGGGTCAAATCCCACACCTTCGGATAGACGTTTTCTTCAAAGACTTGTCCCGTCGTTTCAGTATGCTGAAGATACAGCTCCCGGATATCGTCCTGGGAAAAATCCCCCAGGCGCAGAGAAGCCGCCTTGATGTTGAAACAGCTTCCCCCCGTGATGATTTCCCCGTCCGATCGGTGAATACGGTAGTCGCGGATGTCGCGCACCCCGCAAAGTATGACGGAGATCGGGGCGAATTGAGGACGGTTCGCGTATGCGTCACGCAGTTGGCGCAGCACGGAAACTAAGGTGTCGCCGACAAGAGCGTCAATCTCGTCGATGAACAGAACGAGAGGTTTGCCACAAGCGGAACAAAAAGACTCCAGGGCCTCTATGAGCATGGAATTTCCGCCGGCGTTAGCGCGAATCGATTCTATGTCCGGGATAGAAAGATTCAAAGAACGTTTAATCGAGCTTTCAAGGCGCGAGAGAATGGTCTTCATGCCTGTTGTCACGTCATTACGGGCTGTTTGAGCGGTTTCGACGTTGACGTAGGCGCAGTGATACACGCCTTCTTCGTTTATCTTATTTACCATCGCCAGCAGCGATGTCGTTTTACCCGTCTGTCTGGGAGCGTGCAGGATAAAATAGCTGCGTTGATTCATCAGAAGGGAAATTTCATCGTAATTGATACGCCGCAAGGGATCCAGCGTGTAATGTATATCCGGCTGCGCCGGCCCCGCAATGTTAAAAAATTTATCTATTTTGGGCACGTACATTTCCTTTCACCTCCCTGGTATCACGCTCGGCGCTCCCATACCATGCAGCGCAGGTTACCGGAAAAGTCGGCTGTTTCTTCCGTTAAGGCCATGCCGGGGGCGCAGCCATTATCGGGTCCGGGGGCTATGCCCCCCATCTCCATTATAAGCGCGCCTCCTTCTTTAAGCATAACGGGAACGCCGCGAAACAGCTTTCTGTAAAAGTCCATGCCGTCTTCCCCGCCGTCGAGGGCCATATGCGGCTCGTGGCAGCGCACCTCGCGCATCAGCCCGTCGATTTCTTTCGTCGGGATATACGGCGGGTTGCTGACGGCTAAATCTAGTGAACCGTTCCTGACCGGGATGTCGTCCGGCTCGCGTGAATGCCATAGCAAAGCGCGCCCGTGCAGGCCGTTGCGTTTGAGGTTCCTCCACGCCCAATAGATAGAGCGGGGGTTTTTTTCAGCCATTATCGCTTTTGCCAGCGGGCGCTCCATTAGCAGGGCTATGGTTATGCACCCGCTTCCGGTTCCCCAGTCCAGAAAAAATGACGGGGAGTCGGACGGCAGGCGCTTCAAGGCGGCTTCCACAAGGAATTCCGTCTCGGGGCGGGGTATCAGCGTCCCCTCCCCCACCTCAAACGATATGCCCCAGAAATGAGCCTCGCCCAAAATGTATTGCAACGGCTCGCCAGCAAGGCGGCGCGCGACGGCCTTATCAATATAAGCCCGCTCTCCGCCGGTCAGAATTTTTTCCGGGTGTCCCATAACGAACGCTCGCGAAACGCGCAAGAGGCGGATCAAAATGAGATCCGCCTCTCCTGTGGCGTTATGAATTCCGCCGTCTCTAAAAGCCTCGACGATGAAACGGCGCGCGTAACCCAGGTTCATGTTTCCAGGTTGCGCAGGCGCTCCGTCTGCTCCGCCAGGGTCATGGCCTCGATCAGATCGTAAAGGTCGCCGTCCAGATAATTGTCCAGCTTGTACAGGGTTACGTTGACCCTGTGATCCGTTATGCGGTTTTGGGGGTAGTTGTAGGTGCGGACGCGCTCCGACCTGTCCCCGGAGCCGATTTGCCCGCGCCGCTCGGAGGCCAGCTCGGAGGCCTGCTTTTGCATTTCCGCGTCATACAGCTTCGTTTTGAGGTAGGTCATGGCTCTGGCACGGTTTTTAATCTGGGAGCGCTCGTCCTGGCACGTCACCACTATGCCGGTCGGCAGGTGCGTGATGCGGACGGCGGAGTCCGTCATGTTGACGTGCTGCCCCCCCGCGCCGCTCGAGCGGTATGTGTCGATTTTCAGGTCTTCGGCGCGGACGTCGATCTCCACGTCGTCCACCTCCGGCAGAACGGCCACCGTGGCGGCGGAGGTGTGGAGACGCCCGCCGGATTCGGTGACCGGGACGCGCTGCACCCTGTGCACGCCGCTCTCGAATTTCAGTTTGCTGAACGCGCCGTCCCCGTCTATGCGGAAAATAATCTCCTTATACCCGCCTATGCCGGTCTCGTTGGAGTCCAGAACTTCCATCCGCCAGCGCTGGCGTTCGCAAAACCTGTTGTACATCCTGTAGAGGTCGGACGCGAAAAGCGCGGCCTCCTCCCCTCCCGTGCCAGCCCTCACCTCGACGATGACGCTTTTTTCATCGTTGGGGTCCTTCGGCAGGAGCAGGAGTTTAAGGTCCTCCTCAAATTTGTCCATCTGCGGTTCAAGCGCGGCGATTTCCTCGGCGGCCAGGGCCTCCATCTCGGGCTCGCCGCTTTTGAGAAGCTCCTTCGCGTCGGCTATGCTCTGACGAACCGAGCGGAAAGCGCGGAACTTTTCGACCACCGGCTCCAACTGAGCGTGTTTTTTCCCCAGGGACTGCAATTCTTTCAGGTTGGCAGTGACTGCCGGATCCGCCATTTTCCGCTCGATCTCAAGATAGTCGCGTTCTACAGCCAATAGCTTGTTTTCTATATCCATGCGGCCGTCCTCTCTATTCCTGTTTGGCGAGAAGGTCTTCCATACCGCCGTAGGGCTTGCCGCAGGAGAGCGATTCCCGGCATTCTCCAGTTACGCAGAAAGGGCCGGCGGCCTCAAAGATAACCGGCGCGGCGTTCCTGCACTCGATCAGCATCAGGCGCGCCAGCTCGCGTATCTCCCACTGCGCCCTGCGGCAAAGCCTGAGATTGAAAAAATGGTGCAGTTCTCTGGCGTTCATTGTCATGACAAGACGGGTTTCCCAACCATGCGGCAAAATAAACCTGGCGTCCTCCGCCGGTATTCCCATTGAAACCAGCTTTTTGTACGCTTCGCAGGCGTTTTCCGCCTGCCGCGCGAACAACTCCGCCGCCTCCCGGTTTTTTGCGACGGAGGGCGGCGTGACCATTCCCACGCTGCCTTCGCCGCCGCCCATCTTCACGTACCTTTGGCTTTGCTGGCTGAAACTGGCTATGCGGTGACGAACCAACTGGTGGGAAGCGACCCGGCTCAACCCGTCCACCCCGAACGTGAAGGACGCGTGCTCAAAGGGCGAGTGATGCCCGCTGAACCGAAGCTCTTTTAGAAGCCGGGTTGAAAGCTCCGCCGACTCCCGCTCGATGAGGTCGGAGGCGGAGGCGTCGCTGTAGCATATCCGGGCCGCCGCCGCGACCAAACTGTCCGGGGCGGGAGTGCCGCTCAAAAGATAGACCTTCATGTTCAAATTGCTCCTGATAATAAAAAGGGGCTGTCGCAGCCCCCTGATTCTAGGTTGTGGTTTTCTGGCCGTAGTTGATTCCGGCGTACTTTTTCTGGAATTTTTCCAGACGCCCGTCCTGCATCACCCTGCTGCCTCTCTTGCCGGAGTAGAAAGGATGGCATTGTGAACAAACCCCGACGCGAATTTCCTTTTTAGTCGAACTGGTCTTAAAATTGTTCCCGCAGGCGCAAGCCACGCTGCATTCCTGATAATCGGGATGAATGTTTTTTTTCATTGTACTGTATGACCTCCCTGAATCCTCGAAAACCTTAATGCCTCAGACCCAAACTCCCGATCAGGTCGCGGTAACGGTTGAAATCCTTGTCTTTGAGGTATCGGAGCAGCCGCCTGCGGCGTCCTACCATCTTCAAAAGACCCCTGCGGGAGTGAAAATCCTTCGTGTGTATCTTCAAATGCTCGGTCAGCTCCCTGATCCTCTCCGTCAAAACGGCTACCTGTACCTCCGGCGAGCCGGTATCCGACTCGTGGATTTTGTACGTGGCAATTAGTTCCTGTTTTTTTTCCTTCTGGATCACACAAAATCACCTCTTCAATCAAGATGCCGCAAAGCCGAGCAGGTCGTCTGATCCTTTAAACGTACAGCCCAGCCTTGAGTGCGAGTATATTACCATTACCGGCGGCGATGCGCAACAAACGTACGTTATTTCCCCACGCAAAAATGACTGAATATACTGTCCAGCAGGGCGTCGTCGTAGCTCAGGCCCAAAAGGCGCTCAAGACATTCGCGGGCCGAGCCGAGCAGTCCGGCGACGATATCCTGGCCTTTTTTCTCCGCCAGCGCGGCCTCGGCCAGCGTCAGGCACGAAAGGGACTCGTTTATCTCCGAAAGCTGCCGGGCCGTGACGTTAAGCCCGGAGTCCAGGGTTCCGCTTCCCATCGCCATCGACAGTATGGCGTCTTTCAGGAGCTCCAGCCCCTCCCCTGTCCTGGCTGAAATTGACAAAACCACGTGGATTTCCTCGGGCGACAAGGCGCGGATTTCCTCCTCCGTCACGGCGGGGGGATGCCCCGCTGTGTTCAGGTCGGCTTTGTTCAGGAGGACTATGTGGTCTTTGGCACGGAGATTCTCAATATAGGCTTTGTCTTCATCGTCGAGCGGTTTCGAGACGTCCAGAACCCAGAGGCAAATGTCGGCCCGGCGCAGTTCGTCAAGGGTGCGCTCGATTCCGATGGCCTCTATCTCGTCGCGCGTCCGCGAGTCGGGAAGCAGGCGAAGACCGGCCGTGTCCACAAGACGGATGGGGACGCCCTGCCATGTGACGGATTCTTCAATAACGTCGCGCGTCGTTCCGGGGATGGCGGTGACGATGGCGCGCGCCTGTTTCAAAAGGGCGTTCAGGAGAGAGGATTTGCCTACGTTGGGCCTGCCGGTCAAAGCGACCCGTATGCCCTCCCGCAGCAGAAGCCCGGTGGAGCAGCGATCCCGCAGGTCGCTGAGGCTCATGTGCAGGGTGGAAATCAAGCCCAGCCATTCCTCGTCGGTTTTGTAAACGCTCTTATAAGCGGAAGATAAATTTTCTTCCGGGAAATCCAGCTCAACCTCCAGGGCGCTTTGCAGGGCAAGAAGCTCATCCCGTATGTCGGAAGCAAATGCCGAAAGCTCACCCGATAAAGTCCGCCCCGCCGCGCGCAGAGCTTCCTCGCTGCGCGACCTGATGATTCCCAGCACGCTTTCCGCCTGCGAGAGGTCGATACGCCCGTTCAGGAACGCCCGTCTGGTGAACTCCCCCGGCTCCGCCGGCGTCGCTCCCTTGCGTATCAAACTTTCAACGCACAACTGAGCGACCAAAGTTCCGCCGTGCGTGTGTATTTCGACCAAATCCTCCCCCGTGTAGCTTTTCGGGGCTTTGAAACATACCGCCAGCACCTGGTCGATGACGTTCCCGTCGTCCCCGGTCAGATACGCCAGACACATAAGGCGGGGAGGAAGAAACCCCGGCCCCGCCTTAAATCTCAGTACCTGTTTGGACAGCTCAAGAGCCGAAGGGCCGGAAAGCCGTACGATGGCTATACCGGCCTCTCCCCAAGCCGTCGCTGTGGCGACTATGGTGTCCTGATTACGCACTTTTTTTTGCTCCGTATTTTACGACCCACTCCTTAGCTTCTTTCTTGCTGCTTATTGTACCGATGCCCACCGCTATTCCCAACTGGTTCAGAATTTCGCCGACGGCTTTGCCCGGCTTGATGTTGAGAATTTTCATGACTTCGTCTCCGGTAACATACCGCATGTTGCCGTCGGCTTTTCGCCTGGCTTCGTCGAAACGCCTGGCAACCTCGCTCAGATTCCATTTGTTCGCGGCCAGCAGCTCCATTTTCTTCAAATCGTCCGGCCGGGTGTTGCACCTCGCGAAATCAATGGTCATATCGACGACTTCCAGACTGTGCTTCAGAACTTCGGCCGCCAGTTGTTCCTCCGTCTGAAGCGTATAGAAAGAACGGTATTTTTTGAGGATAATACTGACGGTCTCGGCCGTATCGGAGGTGACGTTCCACGATTTAAGATGGGACACGACGATTTCGGCGGCTTTGGTCTCGTCAAGCGGCTGATTGCTGACGGCCCCCGCGTGGTGGAAAAGCATGGCCAGAGAGAACGCCATGTCGTTTTCCCTGGGCTTGCGGCTCGAAAGGAAATCCTGAACAATCCGCAGGGTATCCATGATGTGGTCGAAAAGCGTATCGCCCGTCTCGATCTCGATTTCCTTGAGCCGCTCCAGCTCGTTCAGGAAAAAAGGCAGAAGGCGGTAATGGTCGCACAGGTAAATGAAGTGGTAAGGACACCGTCTCATGCCTTTTAAGATTTCGCGCCCCCAGCGTTCCGCGGGCGCGTTTTTGATATTGTCGGGGTTGTGGGTTATAAACACCCGCACGTCCGTCTCGCTTTTCCAGAAAATGCTCATATTCTGCTCCGCGGCAAAGCGAAGCATACGCACCACGCGTATGGGGTCGTCCTTCACCAGGTCTATGTTGTCGCCCGTGATGCGGACGAGGCCGTTGCGGACATCATGACGCCCGTTGTACGGATCGACAAACGTGCCGTCGCTGCGTATCGCCATGGCGTTCATGGTGAAGTCGCGTTTTGCCAGCTCTTCTTCGATAGAATTACCGCGCATACAGCTTATTTCGACTTTCGTGTCCAGAATTGAAATGTGCAGAGAAGGAAATGCCTCGCCCCCAATGACCGTTCCCTGGCCTAAAGAAACGGCCAGCGCCTTCAGGTCGCAGGAGCTTACGACAACGCTCAGGCTGAAAGGATGAATGTCTCTCGCCACGTCGCGCGCCGCGTTCCCTACTATCCATGCCTTTACGCCGGAGGATTCGATGGCGTCGAGAACACGCAGGTACGTCTTAGTCTTCATCTCCATCACTCTCTTAAAATCAGTTTTTTTACCATCAAGTCCACCCTCGCACAGAATTTTTCTCCCAACCCTATGCAAAACGGTATTAAGAGTTTATCATAACTCAATCACCATGTAACATGTAAGGAGAGAGAACTTGTAATGCTGGACATAAAGCTCTTGCGTACGGATGTCGAACTCGTCAAAGAAAACCTGCGGAAAAAATTTCAGGAGCACAAGATACCGTTGGTGGACGAGATAGTAGAATTGGACCGGCAAAACCGGGAAACGCGCGTCAGGGCCGACGCCCTGAGAAACAAACGTAACGCTCTCAGCAAGGAAATCGGCGTGATGATGGCCAAAGGGCTGAAGGACGAGGCGGAACGCAACAAAGCCGAGGTGGAAGGGTCGGCGCGGGAGCTGGCCGGTCTGGAGGCGCAGGAGGAAAAGCTCTCCGAGGAAATCCGCGCGAAGATGATGGTCATCCCGAACATCATAGACCCCTCCGTCCCTATCGGCAGGGATGACGGAGAGAACGTGGAGGTCGAGCGTTTCGGAGAGCCTGTGGTTCCTGATTTTGAGATACCGCATCATATAGACATCATGGAAAAATTCCGGGGCATAGACCTCGAAAGCGCGAGGAAAACCAGCGGGAGCGGGTTTTACTACCTGTGCGGCGACGTGGCGCGGCTGCACTCGGCCGTGCTGTCCTATGCTCGTGACTTCATGATCACTCGTGGTTTCACGTACTGCATCCCCCCCTTCATGATACGGGAAAACGTGGTAAGCGGCGTAATGAGCTTCACCGAAATGGAAAACATGATGTATAAAATCGAGGGGGAAGACCTCTACCTGATTGGAACCAGCGAACACTCGATGATCGGTAAGTTCATCGACACGATTCTGGACGAGGAGACCCTGCCCCAGGCGTGGACGAGCTATTCGCCGTGCTTCCGCAGGGAAGTCGGCGCGCACGGCATGGAGGAACGCGGCGTATACCGCATACATCAGTTCGAGAAGCAGGAAATGATAGTCGTGTGCAAGCCCGAGGAAAGCCCGGACTGGTTTATGAAACTCTGGCGGAACGCCGTCGATTTCTTCCGCTCGCTGGACATTCCCGTACGCACTCTGGAGTGCTGTTCGGGAGACCTGGCCGACCTGAAGGTGAAAAGCCTGGACGTGGAGGCGTGGTCGCCGCGCCAGCGCAAGTATTTTGAGGTCGGAAGCTGCTCCAACCTGGGAGACGCCCAAGCGCGGCGGCTCGGTATCCGCGTCAGAAACAAGGAAAAGGGCAATTATTTCCCCCACACGCTGAACAACACCGTAACCGCGCCGCCGCGCATGTTGATAGCCCTGCTGGAAAACAACCTGAAAGCCGACGGAACTATCGCCATTCCCGAACCCCTGCGCCCCTACATGGGAGGAATGAGCTTATTGACAGGCAATCAAAATTTATAAGGAGGGTGTGCGTTGACGTTCAAAACATTTTTGAAGCTTAAGCTGGTTTTTTTGGTGTTTTTGGCCTTGGGGACGAGCGGCGCCGCTTACGCGGCGGATACCGTGGGTTTGATCGATTCGCAAAAAGTCATGTTCCAACACCCCGGATTTGACGAAGCGTCAAAGATACTCATTCTCTTCAGGAGGCCGCTTGAAGGCAATGCGCCGCAGATACTGACCGGTGAAAGGGACCCCGCGCGCCGGGAAATGATTATGAAATATTCCGCGCAGGTGACGGAGTTCGCCCGTATGGACCGCGCCATCTCCAATGAGAAAGACCCCGCGAAAAAGAACGGCCTCGGGCAGGAAAGGCAGAAGAAACTCAGCGAGTTTGAAGCCGGACTGATGGGTCCCATCATTGAAGATTGCGGACAGGCGATCCGCACCGTCATGGACCTTAAAAAAATGACGGTCGTGATTGAGCTGAATGCCGTCTACTACGGCG
>Ga0099364_10013846_pt1 | contig 10787 bp, 7 predicted proteins | sample TergutTh196P3_FD_73070 | JGI IMG/M metagenome (GOLD analysis project Ga0099364, IMG submission 73070) | Microcerotermes parvus P3 segment gut microbial communities from Pointe-Noire, Republic of the Congo - Th196 P3 | ecosystem: Host-associated > Arthropoda: Insects > Digestive system > Gut ...
TTGTACATTGTCAACTGTTAATTGTCATCGGGGAGGGGTGGCAAACACTCGCAACAAAGTTGCGATAGTGTTTGACGGGGTGGTCTGATACAATTGACAATGTACAATGAACAATGGACAGTTACGGGGGCTTGAAATTATAATTGTTCATCGTTAATCGTACATTGTTAATTGTTCAAGCCCCTGCCCTCTTTCGTAAAGAGGGTGCCCTCGCAAGGGCGGGTGTTTTTCTCGTGCCTACCGCAAACTCCGTGTGTCTCCTTGCCTCTCCCCTTGGGAGAGGTGTCACGCCTTGGCGTGACGGAGAGGGCATGACTGAGAGGGCGGTAGGGTACGCACCCCCGTGCATACCGTCCTTTTGCGGCAACGCCGACTGAGAGGGCGTCTCAATGCCTCGGTGAGTTCATAACGGTGATAACGGCTCTTGTCATGGCGGTAGAGATGTCGGAGGTGTATTGGTTTTCGTATGTTGCTATTTTTGAAAAGAGCATTCCTTTGTGGGAAACGGTATATTTCGGCGGGAGGGAGTTGAGGGTGTAAGCAACAACATCATTAACGCATCTGGCGCAGGTGCATCCGCCCAGTTTTTCGATAAAATGCACCGCTCTCGATTTTATAATATCCTCGACAATGTTTATAGAAATATAGTCATCCGTGTTTCCCAGCAGGACATCACCGCTCGTTTCGCTTACTGTTTTTTTATCATCCATTACTGTTTTCTCCTTATCGTTTGTTTCTTCCCGCATCTCTGCATCAAGTTCCTTTTCCAGCTCATTCCGCAGCAATTCGGACAGATTAGATTGTTTCTCCATGTTTTTTTGTGACTCAAGCACGGGGTTACTCTTAGGCTCCGGTTCAGGCTGAGGTTCCGGCTTTGCAATGACCGGCGGCTCCTCCGGGATATTGACCGCAGATTCGGTCACCTCTTCGGTCGTTTCGGGAGAGTTGGTCAAGAGATTCAGCACATGGGCTGTTTTGTTTGTTTTTCTTCCGGGCATTTTACAGCAAACCTCCGTCAATTATTTTTTCGAGCAGATCAAAATAGTCAGCGGCGGCATTGGACTTGGGAGCATAAGACAAAACGCTCTGCCCATGAGCCGGAGCTTCCGCAACCGCAACGCTGGTTCGTATCTTAGAATTTAGCACAACCGTATCAAGCTGACGGGCTATCTCTTCGGCAAGCTCCTCAACCTCTTTTGTGAGATTCATTCGTTTGTTGTATTTTGTGAGAAGTATTCCCAGCATCTCAAGATTGGGGTTGTAGAATTTACGCACGGTATCTATAGTTTCTTTGAGCTGGCTGATTCCCAGCAGGCTGAGTATATCGGGTATCATGGGTATAAGCAGCTTGTTTGAAACGGTATAGGCGTTTATTGTAAGAATATTGAGAGCGGGAGGAGTGTCGATAATAATATAATCGTATTGGTTTTTAACAACGGCAAGAGCATCCCTGAGCAGGAACTCACGTCCGGGACGATTAAACTCAAGCTCGGCCCCGCTTAAAAGAATATTAGACGAAAGTATATCACCCGAATCGGTCTGCTTTATAGCCTTTAACACAGGGACATCCTTACGCATAACCTCATAGACAGAATATCCGTTTTCAATATCGACCCCGAGACTGAATCCGAGACTTCCCTGCGGATCAAGGTCTACACCCAGCACACGTTTGTATTTAGCCGACAGTCCGCTTATAAGAACACCCGCAGTTGTGGTTTTCCCGACACCGCCTTTTTGATTGGTTACAGCAATAACATCCGCCATATGAATACCCATCCCTTTCCTAAATCCTGAATTTTTATAACACTTTTTCGCAACACTTGACAGTATAGCATATACGAATATATAAGTAAAGAGGGTTTTTGAAAATTTGGGGGGTGGGATGTGTAAGGATATAAAAATATTTTTATCAAACCTATTGACAACATTGATTATGTATAGTAGAATATCACTTGTGTTTTTGAATACGGCGGTATAGCTCAGTTGGCTAGAGCATGCGGTTCATACCCGCAGTGTCACTGGTTCAAGTCCAGTTACCGCTACCAAAAAAACAGCAGTAGAGAGCATGTCTGCCACTTACTGCTGTTTTTGCTATGAAATTCGGATTGTCTGTCTTGGCACGCCCAGCACGATTCGAACGTGCGACCTACTGCTTAGAAGGCAGTTGCTCTATCCTGCTGAGCTATGGGCGCATACAACAGCACAACGCTGCATAATAACAACACAGCTTGCTTATTATAACACACCTGAATAAAAAATGCAATAGTTTTTTTGCAGAAACTTATTGCGGGAAACTTATTGTAAATTTATTGTACTTCGGTTGTACTCTCTCGGAGATAACCACGGGCGGCAGATTGCCGCCCCTACCGCAATTTGCGGTATTACACATGGGACGGTACGCACGGGGTGCGTACCCTACAGGGCTTGAAATTATAATTGTTCCTTGTTAATCGTACATTGTTAATTGTTCAATCCCCTTGCCCTCTTTGGCAAAGAGGGTGCCTTCGCAAGGGCGGGTGTTTTTCTCGTGGTTATCGCAAACCCCTGTGTATCCCCTTACCTCTCCCTTTGGGAGAGGTGTCATGCGTTAGCATGACGGAGAGGGCGGTAGGGTACGCACCCCCGTGCGTACCGTCCATCATAGCATGACCGAGAGGGCAACCACAAAATTCCCATTTATTGGCATTGACAAATCGTTTTTGATGTGGTAGAATCATATTTCGTTGGGAATAATAGATGAGATCCAAATGAAAAATCCGCTTGTGTAGCTCAGTTGGTAGAGCAGCTGATTTGTAATCAGCAGGTCGGGGGTTCGAGTCCGTCCACAAGCTCCAAGCAAAAAACCGCATTTCACCGTTGTTTATCGGGTGTCATGCGGTTTTTGCAGACGGTTTACCGAAAGGGGAATAGCACAAAATGAAAGTAAGAACAAGATTTGCGCCCAGTCCTACAGGATATATTCATGTAGGCAATATGAGAACGGCTCTCTACGCATACCTGATAGCCAAAAAAAGCGGAGGTACCTTTATTCTGCGAATCGAGGATACAGACCGAGAGCGTTATATAGAGGGAGCGGTGGATGTGATATACGCCACCCTGCGAAAGGCGGGGCTTGCGTGGGATGAGGGTCCCGATGTGGGCGGTCAATATGCCCCGTATGTCCAGAGCGAGAGAATGGCCATGTACAAGCCATATGCACAGGAGCTTGTCGAGAGCGGTCATGCCTATTACTGCTTTTGCGGGAAAGAGAGGCTGGAGGAGGTCAGGGGAGTTCGGCAGGCATCAGGCGTTCCGCCTATGTATGACGGATTTTGCAAAAGCCTTACCGATGCCGAGATAAAAGAAAAACTCGACGGCGGCGTTCCCTATGTTATCCGTCAAAAAATGCCCAAAGACGGCTCCACAACATTTACCGATGAGATTTTCGGTCAGATCACTGTCGAGAACAATCTGCTGGACGATCAGATTTTGATCAAGACCGATGGTATGCCTACCTACAACTTTGCCAATGTCATTGACGACCATACCATGGGTATAACCCATGTTGTAAGGGGTAACGAGTATCTCTCTTCGACCCCGAAATACAATCTTTTGTATGATGCTTTCGGATGGGACAAGCCTAAGTATATACATTGCAGTCTTATTATGAAAAACGCCACAGAAAAGCTCTCTAAGCGTGACGGCGATGCAACCTTTGAGGATCTTATATCGGCGGGATACCTTACCGAGGCGGTCATAAACTATATCGCGCTGCTCGGATGGAGCCCGAAATCGGAACGGGAGATATTCTCTCTGGACGAGCTTATAGAGGAGTTTGACCCGTCGGCAATATCAAAATCTCCCGCTATATTTGATATACAAAAGCTCCGCGCTATCAACGGTGAGCATATTCGGCGAATGGATGTATCAGAGTTTAAAGAACACGCAGCTCCGTATATAAAAAAGACCTGCAGTTCGGATATAGTTATGGAGTTTCTTGCCGGAATGTTACAGCCGAGAACCGAGACATTGCAGGACATTCCTGAGCAGGTGGATTTCATAGACAGTCTGCCTGAATACGACACAGCGCTTTACGAGCATAAAAAAATGAAGACCAACAAAGAAAATTCCCTCAGTTCGCTTAGCAGCATACTACCCGTGCTGGAATCACTTGAGCAGTGGGACAGCCACACAATCCACTCGAACATGATCGCTTTAGCCGAAAAGCAGGGTGTTAAAAACGGCGTGATCCTCTGGCCGCTCAGGGTTGCCGTATCCGGAAAGCAGTTCACACCCGGAGGCGGGGTAGAGATCAGCGTACTGCTGGGCAAGCAAGAAACGATCAAGCGGATCAAAATAGGAATGGAGAAACTTAGCCCTTAACGAGAACGAAACCACGAAATACACTAAAAACACGAAAGGTTTATTAAGGACGGTACGCACAGGGGTGCGTACCCTACAATAACCATAAACCTAAACTTTTCGTGTTTTTTCGTGCTTTTCGTGGTTAAAAAAATGGATTAGGTTGAAATTATTTTCACAAAACCCTTGCAACTCTGTTGTATATTTGCTATATTAGTATGTAAGGAATGTAAGGAGGCAGTTTAATGGAATTGGCAAAAGTTACAAGCAAGGGGCAGATAACCATACCCGTTTCTATACGAAAAAGATTGGGTATCAAAAACGGTGATAAAATATTGTTTGTTGATAAGCCCGATGGAATTGTCATGGTCAACTCAACCATGGCGGCATTGGAAAAAATCGGTTTGGCATTTAAGGGCGAAGCCGAAAGGCTCGGTCTCGAAAATGACAACGATGTAACGGCAATGATAAAAGAAATTCGCAGGCAGCGATGGGAGGCAAATCATGCGAGTAATGCTTGACACAAATATTCTTGTATCTGCTTTTGTTTTTCGCAGCAAAAAAATCTACTCAACAATAGATTATATTGTGTCTAAACACGAACTTGTCTTGTCGACCTATGTCATAGAGGAATTACGGGATGTCATAGCTCGTAAATTCCCTAAAATGGCAGTAGAATTGGACGAGTTTTTAACAACGCTGTCTTTTACTTTAGCATATTCGCCGCAAAGGATGGAGCCATTATTCAAAATTCGTGACCCGGCAGACTATCCTGTTTTACATACAGCCATAATCGAAGAGATTGACATTCTCATTACAGGCGATAAAGATTTTGACGACATCGAGATCGAAAAACCGACAATTATGACCGTTGCTGAATTTGCAAAATCATACATTCTTGGCTCTCCCTTTGGGAGAGCTGTCGGCGGCAACGCCGACTGAGAGGGCGGCCTAACCTCTCCCCACTATCATATTCCTTATTACAAGCATATCAAATATATTCACAATTCCATCGTTATTTGCATCGGCGGAACGGAGAGCATTGCCGCTAAGACGCTCGGTGCCGAGGATGTGATTGCGGACGGCGATAATGTCGAGTACGCTAATAGTTCCAATTCCGGTGGGATTGCCGGGGGCGAATTTTACAAGACCCTTTATCGCTTGGGATAATTCGTTTATGATTCCACGAAGTTCCTGCTCATCATTTACAGTATCGATTGCAGTTTGAGCGGCCGATTTTGCCGACAAATATCGGTCAAAGGCATCCTCGTCATAATCTGCGGGGTCAAATTCTGATTCGAGCAGATCCTGCAGATCCTTCTTGAGTTCGTCTATAATACCGTCATACTCGATATGCACATTTGTGAGCCGCATAGTTATGTTAGCGTCACCGTAGGTTGGTCTGAGATCTGTTATCAGCACAAAGTACATATCGGTTACCCGTGTCCAGTCTACAGTGCCGTTTGTCCCTCTCATGCTTGGATCGATAGTACCGCCGATCATGTCGGCAAGCGGGATTGTTACGTTGTTCATGCCCCTTTTCCATTCGAGCGATCTGATAAATGTCGTGTTATACCCATAGGGCGAGTTTTCGGGATTTGCCTGGAATTGTATAGTCCTGCCTGTATGCACCGGCAGCTGAAAGTTCTCATTCGCAACAACATTTGTATCCCAGTCAAGCTCTACATTCATCTTGAGCGAAAGCCTTTTGGGGTCATATTTGGTCAGATCGGTTGCACCTTCAGTAGCGGCACGCCATCCGGGGTACAGAAATCCGCTTGCGTTTAGTGTGTGCAGGGTGGTGGGATAATTAAAGGTCATTACCTTAATTCTTCCTCGTATTCTCTCAAGGCCCTCTATAGCCTGCCGCAGATTGTTTACAGCATCACGCAGGGCATGGTCGGCGGTCAGCGGATTGTCGTATGCCTCCTGTGCCGTCTGCCGAGCTGCGGCATAGACCGCATAGGATTCCTCGGTGTGTTCCTCTTCCGCAAATATTCGGGTCAGCAATCCTCCCAGCTCAAGACGGTGATCCTCCACCAGCTCTATACGGGCTCCTGTTATCTCTATGGTAAAGAAGACCCCGGAATGTACCTGAGCATTGCCAAGATTGCTTATGCTCATATTTATCTGCCTTACAGCAGACCAGTTTATTTGACCGGAGGTGCCGTTGTCAGGGCCTATTTGCCCGTTCATTAAATCCTCAAGAGGAAGATCGAGACGATTCATTCCCTTTTGCAGGGCAAAACTCCTTGAGTTCCACCTAACCGTATTGTCGTTGTTTGAACCAAGGGTCAGACTGCCGTTTATAAGACGGTTGGGGTCGAATGTCGTCACGCTTGTATCGTACCAGTCTAAGAACACATTTAGTCTTAGATAGAGATTTGCAGGATTATATTTAGTGAGATCTGTTGCTCCTGAGTCGGCATTGTGCCACTGGGTTAATATGCGGTCGTTGTCCTGGAGCATATATTCTCTCTCAAAGCTTGAAAATTTCATCACGGCATCATCGGTAACATATTCGCTTATATGCTTGATCTCATATCCCTTGCCGTTAGCGCTTTTTAGACATAACACACGGATATAGCGGTTAATATCGCCTATTCGGACACTCTCCGTACCGCCCTTGCCGTTGGTTATTTCGGCAATGTCGAACCAATGTCTGCCGTCTGAGGATACCTGTATTTTATAATGCTCCGCATATTCATCACCCCATGTGATCTCTGCCGTCTGAATCCGCCCGCCCTCAGGGCCCTCAGCCAACCAGTAGATCCACTGCTCTTCTGATGTATCGGATTTCCACATGGTCTGCGTATTGTCACTGCGGATCATAGCGGGGTGATTTTCACCCGTGAAGGAACTTGCAACAACCGTGGTGTTATCGCCTATGCGGGCGGTCATGGTCTGTCCCGTATAGGGCATCGACTGCGATCGGAGAACCGTAGCGATTGCGGGAGCGTCTCCCTGCCTTGTCGTTATGGTCACATCGGTGCGTTCGGTATGGTCACCAACCGCAGCATGGAGCAGAGGCTCATCCCCGCTATGGTCTATCATAACAACACAGGCTCTGTCGGCCGAGATAAATCGATTCGGTCTGTACTCAAAGCCGCTTACAGCCGTGTAAAAGTTTATCTGGGTGATATGATCCTTCTGCACCGCCTGAATGTCAGGGGTGTTGGCAAGGATGGTTATGGGGATGTTATTAGCATACTGCTCTGTCTGGGCGGCGTTTTTGCCCGGCAGGACGATATACTCATAACTATCGTTGTCGGGGTTTTTTCCGTGGTCTATCCATGCCGAAAATACATTGGCGGCACCGTTGCGTTCGTTAGCGCTCCAGAGCGACTGAATCTCTTGACTGCCCGTATCTCCGCTAACCGTCCGATGATCTCTGTTGGACACATAAAACTCCGTATCTTTCGGGAAAACATATCCTATCTTATCATTATGCAGCCATCTTCCGCTGTAAAGACCGCCTGTAGTACCCAGAGGCACATTCGTTCCGGCGGCCGTTACCGAGTTTGCTCTGCTCTGGTTTATCGTGGTGTGTATCTCATCGGTAATGCCTGAGGTGGAGCTTATTCCCGCTCCGAGAGCGACGATTTCATTATCAAAGATAAAATATCCCTTGCGAGCCGTTGTGTGTCCGTCGGCCGAGCCTTTGCCCGGCACCACAGAACTCCCCTTGTTATAATGATAGGCAGTAACGCCGTAGTTGCCGTCCGAAACTCCTGCGGCAAATGGAACCGAGCTATTCATAACAAAAGGGCCGTTGTGACTGACATTTTGATGCAGTGAATGAGGAGCGGTTGCTCCGGGAGTATGCCGCCAGTCAAAGACGGGGAAGACGCTCGAATATTCGGTGCCGTCTACAGCGAACACGCTTGAAGCCGACGCCGACCAATAGAGCAGATTATCCCTGTTTGCCTGATTGGGCCAATCTCTGCGAATCTCAAACCCTTTCATCCAATCTGCATCCATCCTTATATTCACGGCATAGTCTGCGGTCATGTGCGACATATATGCCGACCGCCACATATATTTGTTACCCGCAAGACCGTTGTCGGCCCTGTTGCCCTGTATGTTATCCCGTATCGCCTGATATGCCGCTTTCCGCTCAGGATTCGGGTCTGCGGTCATCATGCGGTTAAGCGCCGCAACATAGCTGCTTGAGCGGTGGATGTTTGCATATCCTGTCATCAGCTCAAGCGTTTCTCTGCGTATAGTCCACGCCGTACCCTCCATGAAAAAGAAGGCTATGTTATCGAGGGTATCCTGCGGGAGAAACTGTGTATCCGCCAGCCACTCTAACCACTGCGATATGTCTATAAAGAGATCCCTGCCGTAACCGTTTGCGAAATATTGATCACCGTGTGACCAAAAGGAGTTGTCAACCTGAATAGCCTCAAGGGTAGCCGATTTTGTCTGTATAACCATACATCTGCTCATAGCTCTCATGTTACGCTCGATCCTGCCCTGGTTTTCTTCGATCAAACCACGGTAGACGGCGCTTTCGGCTGACCACAATCCGTTCTGACCCGTCTCTCCGCTGGCTTCGCCGCCCAGCTGGTTGACGATATACCGCCATTCGCGTGACAAAGAGGTATTTGCCGATGTGAAGTTTATCCAGCCGTCTGTCGTGCCTGTACCCTCGCCCGAAAGCAGGAGAGCAATCTTATAGAACCGTCTTGATCTGCTGTGGCTGTTGTTCCACCAGTTTCTCGACCACGGCCCCTGATATGTAACTACACCCTGAGCGTTTCTCGGAATGCCCAGCGAAATCGCTTCGGAAGTGGTGTTTCTGTAATCCATCCAGTACCCCAGCGATTTTTGTATACCCGCAAGCAGCACCGGGTTTTTGTAGGCATCCGGAACCAATCCGTTACCCGAACTACCGGGGTTTGCGTAGGCATTGGCCATAAACTGTATCATGTTGAGCACTATTTCAGGCCACCAAACCTGACCGTTGGCGGTTGATTCGGTACAGTCGTAATCAAAATCCACCCACTGTCCGCCGCTCTGATACCTCAGATGCCCGTCCTCACGCATATTTTGCAGGTAGAGCATGGCATCCTGTGCCCGAACGGTTGTGCCGAATGAGTTTGATGTTTCGCTCATCCAGCGGTTCCGAATACGTTCCTTGATCAGCCTCATATCCTCTACAGGCGTTCTCGCCTGCACTGCCAACGGCATAATAACAGAAAAGCAGGCAAAAAACATCACGCCCGCCAAAACCAAAGACAAAACCTTTTTTCGAGTATTCATCATAACAACCTCCTGAAATATTTGTGTTTCTTATACAACAAGGATAGCATGTTTTTATGTGCAGGTCAAGTGTATTATAATTCTGCATCCCTACACGCCCTCTCCGTCATGCTAACGCATGACACCTCTCCCAAAGGGAGAGGCAAGGTGACGAACAATTAACAGTTGACAATGTACAATTGACAATTATTTGTAATTTCAATCCCCCGTAACTGTCCATTGTTCATTGTACATTGTCAATTGTTCAAGCCCCTGCCCTCTTTCGTAAAGAGGGTGCCGCCGCAGCGGCGGGTGTTTTTTCATTTCTGCATTCTGCATTCTTAATTCTGCATTGTTATTTCCGCCTCGCCACAACACTGTCATCGGCGCTGATGCCGGGTTTTACGATCATCAGCGGCTCGGTAATAAGTCCGGGTTTTGCCCCCGATTTACCCTCGCAGAGAAAGAGCCAGGGTCTGGCATCTGCATCCTTTGCGGCAAACCGCAGGCGTTTGGGTTCAATTCCCTCACGCATCATGGCGGCAAGCACCTCAGGCAGACGTTCCGGCTTGTGGCAAAGACAGAATCTGCCGCCAAATTTGAGTATGCTTTTGGCGGCCTTGCAGACATCGGTTATGGTACAGCTGATCTCGTGTCTTGCGGCCGTTTGTGTCTCTGAGAGCTTTCCGGTACCTGTTTTGTAATAGGGCGGATTAGAGCAAACCAAACTCACCGTCCCTGTGAGCGGCAGGAGCGGCTGCCGCAGATCGGCGCAGATGGCGGTCAGTCGGTCTGTACTGCCGGCAGACATCTCTATGCCCTTTTCAAAAAGACCGATAGCATCGGGGTTTATGTCAACTCCATATATCCGCTGTCGGTTTTTTTGCCACAGGGCAAGGGGAATCACGCCGCATCCCGTGCCTAAATCACATACTGTGTCGCTCTTTTTAGCATTACAAAACTCCGCCAACAGCAGAGCATCGGTACCGAATGTATGCTCCTGCGTGACAGCAACGTAAACCCTATCACCAAGATCTTCGTAAAATAATTTATTCATGTAAACTATATTATATAACATTAAGCTAAATGTCAAGGCCTTGCCCTCTTTCGTAAAGAGGGTGCGGCCGCAGCGGCGGGTGTTTTTCCTGTATCTGTATTGACATACTCACAGTGATGGTGTATGATATAAAACATCATATAAA
>Ga0099364_10013847_pt1 | contig 10787 bp, 17 predicted proteins | sample TergutTh196P3_FD_73070 | JGI IMG/M metagenome (GOLD analysis project Ga0099364, IMG submission 73070) | Microcerotermes parvus P3 segment gut microbial communities from Pointe-Noire, Republic of the Congo - Th196 P3 | ecosystem: Host-associated > Arthropoda: Insects > Digestive system > Gut ...
GACCGCTGGAATTTGCTTTTGGAATAATTCATACTGCTTTATTCCCGCCTCCACCAAGGGGAACCATCGTTTAATCGTTTCAAAGTCGGACGGAAAGGTTTCGCGAATAATCAGCATTTCTCTGGTCAAAAGTGATGAAAAAGAAAATCCCAGCTTTCGAGATTCATCGCCCACCCGAAGACGGTTTTGCCGGAGGTAAGCCATAACGTGGGCTTTGGTCCAATCGGCCAGGGGGTAGAGCCGCCCCCGTTTTTCGTCTATGGAACCGGATTGTTTGATCATGGCCCGGCGCCATATCGAATCGGCTATTCTTTCGCCGCCGGCAATCCACCAAGAGCCGGTGAGTTTGCGGACGTAATCGTAAGTTTGCCTGACCGAAACAATGGGCACTTCATAATCGGCCGGGCGGTAGGTTCCATAACGGAGCCATTCGGCCAGCATGAAGTGAGGTAGGCGGTGTATATGTATTCCGTACTTGTCCTCATAGTGCTTTATGATTCTTTCGTTGAAACCCAGTCCGCCGACTAGATACAAAAAGAAGGCGTCAACCTGCTTGAAGTGTTTTACGGCCAAATCCAGGACGGCGACCGAATCCTTGCCGCCGGAGAATCCCACCACGCAGCGGTCAGCTATCAGGGCCGCCGTGGATATTGACCGATAAAGAGGGTTAAGTTTTCGCAGCGGACCACACTTGGTCATGCCGGGATGCTTTCGTCCTGTTTACCTGCCCGAACCGCCCGCACGAATGGCGCGACTGGCTTGACGGAGCAGGCTTGATGTGGTTCTGGCTCGTCCTCTCATTGTCAATCTCCTTTTTTTGTTGCCGGCCTTCATCCGGCCGAGCTTTGGTAGTAGGTTTCTTCGTTGCCTTGGCCATCACGCGATATCCCTGACAGCTTGCTTGAACTTTTTTGAGGGCGCGAAGGAGATACGGCGGCCAGCCGGAATTTTGCACGGTTCGCCTGTCTGAAAGTTGTTGCCGTTTTTTTCCGGGGTGCGTCTTGTTTCAAAAACGCCAAAACCCCGCAGAGTGAGCTTGGCGCCTTCGCCTCCCGAAGAGCCGCCAACCATCATCTGTTGGATGCCGTCCAGCGCGGCCACGATGGCGGTCTCAGCCTGGCCCCATGGCAGCTTGGCCGTCTTGGCTACAAAACCCACTAAATCGGAACGGACAAACTCTGTAACAGGCCCCATGGCTTTCTCCTTGCGTACGCGTAAATTCTACACGCGCCAAAATGGGCAAATACGAGTTTGGAGGGCTTTGATAGGAGTTTGATAGGAGTTTGATATGAAGAAAGTATATTGACAGGTTTTTGAGGGAGGGCGTTTAGGGGGAATTATAGGCGCAAGCGCTTGGTACCTTTTTCCTAGTCGGCACTACCAAGGTCGCAAGCACTTGGTGCCTTGGTAGCAAGCGGTTCGGGAAAAGGTGGCAAAAAACCGCCCTGGGGCGGAAACGGGGCGGAAACGGGGCGGAGGCGAAGTAAGGAGTAACGCTTCACTTTTCACATGGCAGCATAAGGGGGGGCTTTAAGGCGGACCGGAATGGGCGGGCGGGCGCGTAGGGGGAGGTTCTGACTTTGACATGCAATCGGTCGAGGCCCGGCGCGCCGATGGCCCCTCCTACTTTGCATATATACCCTTATGTAGTATGTAATACACGTAGAAGAGAAGAAAGAGAAGAGATAAAAACCCAGGAGGGCGAGAAGGGAGCCGAAATGAGACAGGAGTCCCAGCCCCGCCTCACCCCGGCTCTTAAGCGAATAACCCAGTGTGGGTTGTCGGGTCGCCTTCGAGGCCGCTCGCCCGGCGCTGGGGATCGGCTTGCCAGTTCCTTGCTGAGTTGTCGCCCTCAGTCTCTCGCCGCGTCTGGCTTTCGGAGTGCGGCTTGCTCTTTGAGAGGCCCCCTGGTAGAGCAATCGGGATACTTGCGCCAGCGTCTAAAACCGCCCACAAGTAGCGTCTGGAGGTGAGACTAGCACAACATCTGGGGAGGTGTCAAGAAAGTATAGGAGGTCGTCAGCCGGAACGCGGAGGCGGCGAAGACGAAGCAAGGAAGGGAGGGACAATCGGGTCTGGCATGGCCATCCAGTGAGTAAAGGACATAAAAGACATTCCATAATTAAACATGAATTGAAAAACCCAATCCTCTAAATCTTCTGAATAGTATACTGATGATATATAATGCCCCGCAAAAGAAGGTATAAAAGCCAGAAATTCTGTGCCGTTTCTTGGGGCCGTCTCTATGGGTTGCCAATTACTCATCGGTTTTATTCTTAAACTCCGCCAGCCATGCTTCGTAAAACTCGCGGCTGATGTCTACCACGGCATCACCATCCCAATCTTCCAGGCCAATGACATATCCTTCCCCTTCGCGGGCAACGAAAGAGGTGCCGTAGTAATTACAAACCGGCGCGAAAACTTTATCGGTCAGTTCACAGTTCGGACTACGCATTGTGCTCCATCAGACGGGCCGGTCCGGCGAATTTACGTAGCTCTCGGCCCAGGCAGTCAAGCTCTGGCGGGTGGTCGTCCAGGGGCTGGTGTCAGTGTCTTTTCGGGCGGGAAAATCGCGTCTTTTGAGAAAATCAGTCCTGACCCTACCAGTGGACACCCCCAAAGCCTTGGCGATATTGTTAAGACCGATTATCATGATAGGAGTTTCCAGCATAAAAAATTACCTTTAGTCTAATTATACACAATGTTTGATATTATGTCAACAATATGCTATCTTTTAGTTGCTTTAAAATCGTCCATATTTATAATTATTGAAAGCCGCAGGAGCAATAATGATTTTTTATATAACATAATGATTTTTTAATAATAAAAAAATGCTTGACAAATAGTATTTTTTATATTAGTATTAAATCATAAAGATAAAGGAGTAAGATGAAAGCCCTATCCGTTCGCCAGCCTTGGGCTGACCTGATTGAAGCCGGCCTGAAAACCATCGAAGTCAGGACTTGGTCAACCTCACATCGGGGGCCGCTCTTGATCTGCGCCTCGGCTTACAAATGCCGGGACGAGGAAGAAGGCGGCTATCTGCCTCACGGCGTCATGCTGGCCGTGGTGGACTTGGTGGAAATTCGGCCCCTGACCCGACGGGATTTCAAGGCGGCTTTCATGCCGGAGAATTACGAGCTTGACGGCCGGGACCGGGCCTGGGTTCTGGCCAGTCCCCGGCCCGTCAAGATGGAGCCGGTCAAAGGCCGCCTGCAACTTTTTGACGTGCCGGACGAGATGGTAGCCTATGAGTAGTAGCGTTTTCATTCAATACGATGGCGCAGGCCGCTTTCTGGCTTGCGGTTTTTTTCCGCCTCCGGGCCTGATTGGGCTTAAGCCGGGCCAGACAGGCTCAGTATTTACCGCCCTGGTTCTGGACGCGCCGGATCGCCTGGCCCCGTGTCAGGTTGCCGCCGTGTTTCTGGAGACGAAGATTGACCCGCCTTGCTTCTGGCTGCCCTTTTCGGCTCTGGGGTCAGGGCGAGAAATCGCCGGCCAGGCCTTAACTCTGGATGAGGCCGCCGCCCGGGCCGAGCTGACCCGTGAGGGGCTGAAGAAGGCCATAGCCAGGGGTGATCTGCCCAGCTTCAGGGCCGCCCGTCAAGGCAAGGGCCAGCGAGCGCATCTGGTCAACAGCTTGGATCTGGAGCGCTTTCTGTCTGCTCCTCGAAGGCCCCCCGGCCGCCCAACCATGATAAAAGCGGCTAAGCCCCCGGCCAAGCCAAGAGGGCGCCCCCGGAAAGCAGCCCCTGAAGATACGCCGAAGAAACGAGACTGACTGGCAAGCCTGCCGAATCACATACAAAATATTTTCAAGAAAATGAGTTTTTTTATTGACAAATGGTTCTTAATGCGTTATATTATTCCGTATTATTTTAAATGATCAGCCGCGACCGCTTCGTTCGCTTGTATCGCGGACTATTGGCTGCCAAGGGGGTTTCATGTATGGAAAGCAATGAATGGAATAGGTTTTTATTGCACATTCTCCAAATGGTGAGCGTTCCCCCATCGCCACCCCACAACATGGACGCTAAGGAATACCTGAAAAAAAGTACGGGTATGGATAATTGCGGGAGCAAACTCGTTGATTCAAACTTTTTTTTAAAGGATGATCGGCAATCCAACGCCCTAATCGTAGAGGTATTGCGTGATATATCAGACTATCGGTGCGGTTTGAAGCCTCCCGCCGAATGGTACGATGACGCCAAAAGGCGCGGGGGGGAGGTTGTGGATATTTTCGGATGGGTGTGCATCTGTATTCGGGCATTGTATTTACAGCTAAAAAATCAATCCAACGACTTGCTGGACTGAACTAAACCATGACAACCCTAACCATCCCCACCGACCAGCTAACCACCTTCGGCGGGCGTCTCTACTGGTGCCGCCTCCTGGCCGGGTTCCGCACCCAAGCCGCGCTTGCCAAGGCCGCCAAGTTCGACCCGACCTATATCCACAAGTGGGAAAACGCGATTGAGGCGCCGCCGGAGAAGCACGTCAAGCGGCTGGCCAAGGTGGTGAAGGTAGACCCCGCCTGGCTGGCAACCGGCGAAGGGCCGGAAGGGGGGCCGCAATGTTGACCGAATTGACTGATAAAGAGGTAGACCGCCATCTCACAGAGGCGCAAGCCATTCTGAGAGGCGGAAGGCCCAGAAAAGAAGACGCCCGGTATTTGTGGTATATCATGAATATTTTGGCTAATAATGTCATACATCTAAACAGCCGGATCAAATGCCTGGAAAGTGAAATCAGATCTGAAAGGAGCAGGCCGGAGAAACACGTCAAGGAGTAGCGGGGCAAATCGAGCTTTTATTTTCGCCTCCACTCCCAAGGCGCCACCGCCTCACCAGCCCACAGCCCCCTCTTCGTTTGCCGGGCCTCTCTCTCCGCCTCCTGTATCTGCCCGCATATCGGCTGTCTCTTGCAGAATTGCCCGTAATGCCACGCATGGCCCTGGGCCACCAGCTCCAAATTCACCGACTTCCCGCCATGCTCAATCAGGGCCACAGACCGGCTATAACGGTCCACATCCATTTCTGTGACCCATACCGTCTGGCCTTGGAGCGGCCTCAAGTAAGCCGTGGCCTCTGGTCCGCCCGGCTGCTTGCTCTCCGGTGCGTCTATCCCGTAGAGGCGGACCTTTATGTCTTCATAATTCCGGGTTCTGACCACCAACGTGTCCCCGTCCGAGACCCGCATAACCGTGGCCTGATAGCTTTTCGATACGGTTATGGGGCCTGTAATTTCGGTCCTGGTCTGGGTGTTATGGCAGTGATATTTTCCCGTCTTCCGGTCCGTGTGGCAGCCTTGAAAGTCCGTGCGGCCGGGATGTGCGAAGGCTGGAGCGGAAAGGATCAGCAGAAAGGCCAGGGAGAGGGCCAAGCGCATCATGGAATTTTGTCCAATAGCGTTTTGTCGTCTCGCCTCTTTTGGGTTACTGGCGCCTTTTTAAAGGTGGCTTGGCCCATTGTGAAGTCTGGGTAGCTTGGCTTGGCCCCGAAAAACAAATCGGCTATTGTGAAAATCTGTATCTTGGGGAAGCGCCGTTTGTCCGGGCTTTCATAGAAACCGGCGACCGCCGCCTCAGTTTTCATGGGGCCGGTGGGGTTGGTCAAGCATACAAAAAGCCCGATGGCCGCCTTTTCTCTTTCCAGGACGCCCTTTAGGTCCCTTATCATGCTGACGTTTATGTTGTCCCCGCCTTTTACCGAGACTATTATTTTCTTTGGGGTTCCCCTGGAATCATCCTGGAAATAAATCAACCCGTCAATCCCGCCATCCGCTCCTTTTTTTTGCCCGCCAAAGGGTTGAGCGTTTACCAAGGAGCAGGCCCACCATTGAAACTGATATTTGTTCCGGCGGGCCAAATCACGGGCTGATTCCAAGTCTTTCGGGGTTCCGTGAACGGCGCATTGGAGGTCGGGGAAGGCATCTTGCAGGCGTTTCTCAATCAGGGAAATGGCCAAATGGGTTATGTCAATGCCTATCCATTGCCGGCCTAGGCTTTCGGCGGCATGGACCGCCGTGCCGCAGCCGCAGAAGGGGTCAAGGACTATGCCGTCATCTTTGCAACTTGCGCTGATTATGCGTTCCAAGAGCGCAAGCGGTTTTTGCGTGGGATAGCCAAGGCGTTCTTTTGCTTGGGAGTTTATTGGCGCTATGTCATCCCAAAGATCATCAACCGTTTCGCCCTCTAACTCATCTAAAAAGCGCTTCCGCTGAATTCTGCGGGATTTGTCGGGAGGAAGGAATAGCCGACCTTCCAATTCCATTTGCTTCATTCGCTCTCGGGACACGGCCCATCCGTTCGCTGGCGGCTGATACCCTTTGTATTCGTAAACCAAGTTTGGGCGGTAGGAGGGACTAGTAATATTATCAAGACGATAACAACGGCCATCATCATCAATATGCGTGAATTTCGCTGTAATGTAATCGGGATTATTTGGGCGATATTGCCGCGCGAGAGATGCGGATTCAGAAGCGACATATAAAAATATAACATCGTGGGAGACACCAAAACGGATAGCCTTATTGTTGGTTTCACCGCGCCCGGCCTTGCGTTTCCAGATAATCTCATTCCTGAAATTTTCCTTCCCAAAAACAGCATCCAGCAATATCTTCAGGTAATGGCTGGCCGTTGGGTCACAATGCAGATAAAGGCTCCCTGTAGGCTTCAAAACCCGGCGCAGTTCCAACAAGCGGCTGGCCATCATCACCAGGTAAGCCGTCATATCGTTGCGCCCCAAAAATCCAAGCATGGCGGTAATCATGGACGTTACCTGAGTATTCGGCTGCTTGGTAATGTCGTCTAATTCCCTCTCGGCCTGCTCGCCCCAAGACCATGAATCCTGAAAGGCGACAATCTGAGCGTTGGTCGGCTCGCCTGTCGGCGTTTTGAATAGAAGGTTGTAATCTCGGTCGGAGTTGAAAGGCGGGTCAAGGTAAATCAGGTCCACATGCTCGTCCGGTATCCGCTCCCGCATGACTTCAAGGTTGTCGCCGTAGTATAGTTCTCTAATCATTGCAAAAGCCCATTCGTTATCCAGCCGCTCCCGGCGCCCCAACCAAGGTGAATTTCCTTTCTGCGGTTTCCCCCGCCACCTTGAAGGCATCGATGTTGAACAGTGGGCAGTTGAGGAAGCCGTAACGGCCCGCTTGAACCTGGAACTGCTTTTTTATTGTGGCCGGCGCACCCCGCTGCCAGGAGAAAAAGACTCTGTGGCACGGCACAGTGCATTTCAGGTTTGGCTTGGGGTTGATTTCAAAGCAATGCTTGAGCGCCTCTTTTTTCGCCTCTTCCTCATCGTAAAAATCCTCCGGCTTGAAGCCGGGCGGGACAGTGATTTCCGCCTTCATGTAGATATGCAAAGAGCCGTCTGTTCCCGTGCCGTCGGCGTCCGGGATTTCCCGCTCTTCCTGGCAATAGGCCGCGGCCTGTCCGCATTGCAAGGCGGTTGTATAACAGGAAAACCATTGGTGGGCCAGGAGAGTCTTTATCGGCTTGCCCCACATGAAGAAGGCGGCCGTCTTTTTCCAGCCTTCGGCGATGCGGAATACCTTTACGGCCGCCAGGGCTTGGGCAGGCTCACGTGTGAACCCGGCAATTACCGTGCCATCGGGGAAGACTTCAAGAAAGTCGGCGGATTCTTCTAAAAGGGTTTTGACTTGGGGCCATAAGGCGGCCTTGGGGCTGTTGAAGACGGCCGAAAGATAGTAGTCAGGGGAAAGGAGGCGGTTCATGGAGATTCCCCATGTTATTCGTAAGCCAGCATTTCAACAATTGAGGGTTCACTTTAAGAATGATTTTCTACCAACATCTTCTCGTGCAATAATATCGCGGTCCGGCCCTAGTAAACTCCATTTCTCGTTCAGCACCACATCTTCCGCAAAGACCTGCGTCTATCCATTTACTGCGTTGCTTTTCTTTCAATAGTCTCTCTTTTTCTTGGCGTTGACGCTCTTCTTCATATTTGGCCATCCGCTGTTCATGCTCTTTTTTGTATTCTTCAGTTACATATGCGTCTCCACAATGTCGGCAGGGGCGAATAACGCTAGCTTCGCTGCTTGTCTCCTTTCCGCAAGCACGACATTTAATTAAATATACCATTTACCTTGTCCTTTCTTTATTTAATGCCCCCGACAGGCCCGTTAACCGGCCGTTCAATGCTTCCTTCCCATTTCTCGTCAGTCAGCGTTTATATTGTTCTGGGTGCGACTTTTCGAGAAGGTAAAAAATCATTGACCATTCGCGGGCATGGATGTCTCTATACATAGATGAGTAAACTATATACTGGTTTTCTTCCGCGGAAAAATCAGAGCATTTGAGAAAAGATTGCGCGCAGGCGAGTGCAAACAAGGCATTTGAGTACAGTTCTTCTTTTTTTAACCCTTTAACATGATCGTTGATTGGTTTAATCGGCCGCATTCTGCTCAGCCATTTAAAAATATGCGCCGCATATTTGTGGTTATCAGCGTACGCGATATCATGATATCCCTTAACGCGAAGCATATCTTCACAAAAAGATTCTGCGGCGAACGCCAAAAGCGTATAATTCATGTGCAGATTGCGGCCCTGGTACAAAGAGTTGTAAAATTGTTTCCACATAACGTGTAGATGCTTGGTAAAAGCTTTGCCTTGTTGAAGAGCCTTCCCTCTCATCCACGTTTTAAAGCTGTTAAGGTTGTTTATTTCGTTCTCGGCCAACTTAAAGCAATCTGAAGAACTCATTGATCACCTCAAATTGTCGAACGAGACAGGGAGTTTTTTTGACCAGCGCTCCATAATATTGCCAAAATTATTTTCAAATTCTCTCACATCAATAGGGTCGCCGTGGTTTAACACTTTTTCTTGAGCAACAAAGACAAAATCTTCATTATTGAATAATGCTTCAATATATGAATATGCCTCGTCATCGCTCCACAGCGCATCAAGACGCTGTTCTGCATTTTGCGCCATCTTCCTTCCTCCTGGGTGCTCCAATTTGTTGTATTCGTCGTAGTTTGGGCAGACTCCGGTCAAGGCGGAAACTTTTTTTCGCATTCCGGGCATTCAATCAGAGCCATCTGAAACCCCTTTTTCCGCGCTAGTGCTTAATGCCCCCACCGGCGGCGAAGCCCCAGAGGGCGTATACGGTCCGAAAGGGGGGAGATTTAGGGCCTCCAATATCCGGTCGTGTTCCCGAGTCAAGGCTATTATGGCCCTGACATGCGCTTCCACGGATATACGGTGCGCTTCCACTTCTTTTTTATACTTTTCCTGCCAGCCGCAAAGACATGATAACACGTCTTTTGTCTGCGGGTCGGCCGAAATTGGCTCGGCCGGGGTTTCGCCTGCCAGGATGGCCTTGCCTTCGGCCAGTATGTCAACTAGTTCTTTTCCTATTTTTTCTGAAATCTCAATCATTTTACCAAAAGAGCAGGGCTTTGCGCCCGATTTATATTGGCTGAATGAGCTTGAATGCAACCCCAATAGGGCGGCCAATTCGCCATCTTTTTTTCCTGACAGTTCGGCCCAGCGCCTTAAATAAGCGGCGAATTGAAGAGCTGGCCTTTTGCCTTGCGCGGAAATTTTAGCCACTTACAAGCCACTTCGCCATTAATCAAAAAATATCTTGACCGTTAGCCATAAATCAAATATACTCTCCCCAAGTTCACTTATCGGTTGTAGGAGCAACAAACATGATTCCTGACCTCTCCGCGCTTGAGCAAAAGATTGATAACGATTTCAAAGCCGCCCAGGCCGCGCACAGATTGGGCAGGGCCGTTCTAGCCGAACTGGCCAAGCCGGAATACGAGAGCGCCTCCACGGAAGGGCTTAGCATGGTTTTGAATATTATAGCCATTACGATTCATCTTCCGTCTAAGACCGGAGTTCCCGCGCCAGGCGAAGTTTCTCAGTAAAAACCTTCAGGGCGAAGCCGGGCCTTTCGCCGATAATCTCAATCGGGGTCAGGCACGCCGCATGAAGAAAAGCCGGGTTTTCGATTGTTTCAACGAGCTTCTCCCCGGTCGTATCGATAGGGGATTCTCGAAGGCAAAGGCTTTTACAATGAAGATGTTCGGCGAACAATCTAATCAGGGCAGACGCACGGTAGGCCAGGGACAGGGCGGCCAATTGAAAATCCTGCTTTTTAAGCCCGAGAGCCCGGAACATCATGGTTTCCGCAGGGGGCCGGGGGCTGACGGAATCACGCATGACGGCCTCCCTAGCCCTGTCCTCCGCATAGGCCATGATGGTCCAAGTCATCGAGCCATCGACGAAAAGAAGATTGGTCCAAGGGCTAAACTTTTCCAGAAATTCTGCAATGATTTTGTAAAGGTCTCCAGCGGAAACGCAAACACTGTTGACCTTGTCGATGTTAACCCTGGAAAAATCAAAGCCCTGCATAGTTTTGCCTTTCTTGCTATATGAGCGGTTATCGGCCTAAGAGGTTAAAGCATGTTCGAAACCCAAGAAACAGTATCTTGCTCCCAAAAGTTCCTGGCCTCATGGCTTGACCTCCTTTGTCAATGGAATGACGTAGGGCGCGTCAAGTTTTCAGAAAACCCCGTCATTCCCGGCTTCATCTGCCGTATCGGCCTGACCTGTCAAGCCCTGGCCTACTTCGCCGTCATCGGCGCGGTCATCACCGGCGCCCTGGCCTTTGCCAAGTGGGCCTGGCGCTTTTTACAGGGATGATATGTTCGCTTCCACCCTTGAAATAATCCGCCTGACCGGCGGGGGCTCGCTTTTCATCGGGGTGGCGACATTTGCCCTATTGTTCTTCATTTATGCCCCTTTCATCTCC
>Ga0099364_10013848_pt1 | contig 10786 bp, 9 predicted proteins | sample TergutTh196P3_FD_73070 | JGI IMG/M metagenome (GOLD analysis project Ga0099364, IMG submission 73070) | Microcerotermes parvus P3 segment gut microbial communities from Pointe-Noire, Republic of the Congo - Th196 P3 | ecosystem: Host-associated > Arthropoda: Insects > Digestive system > Gut ...
CGGCATGCAATAGCAGTTTGCGTGTGCGGGTGGGGTCCGGGCTGATGTGGGTCGAAGCTGTCGGGAGCGGGCTGATGTGGGCGCCGAAGAGAAAGATCTCGCCCCTTCTGATGATGACGTACGATTCTTTCAGCTGAACGCGGCCTGCGCGGATGGATTTGACCTCCCAGCCTTCCAGGACGAGACCTGCTTCAAAGCGTTCTTCGATGAAATAGTCATGAAATGCTTTTTTATTGTCAGTTATAGTCATAGTACGTTACGGGTCCTGGTTGGTGAAAAGGCTGATTTTATCAAAACTTGTTGGCTTTCATGAAAAACATACACAAGACAGCAATATTGGGCTACAGTGCGGAAAAAATGTATGCACTGGTTGCCGATGTCGGGAAGTACCCCGAGTTTTTGCCATGGTGCAGCAAAACCGTTGTCGAATACGATGGAGCCAGCCGGACTGTTCTGGCTACTCTGTACATTGAGTTTCATGGATTAAAGCAGCATTTTACAACACGCAATATCAATGAACCTTCCCGGTTTATAACAATGAATCTGGAAGAAGGACCCTTTAATCATCTTGACGGCAGATGGACATTTGTTCCGCTGGCGGAAAACAGGAGCAGGATTGAATTTTCGCTGAATTACGAGTTTTCCAGTACAATTTTTGAAAATCTCGTTGTACCGGTTTTTGACATGGTGTCTTCAACGCTGGTTGATTCTTTCAGACTTCGCGCAAAAAAAGTTTATGGCTAAATCCCGCAAACCCCGGATCAGTCGTTCGTCCATTCTGGGTGTCCCCAAAAAACAGGAGCCTGTCCCGGTTCATGTTTCCTATAGTAGCGCGGAGACATCAGTTGATGTTGCGCTTTTTGTCAGCCCGGGTTCAAAAATCCGTGATGCGGTTGAGAAAAGCAACATTTTAAAAATCATCGGAAACATAAAGCCTGAAGAAGCCGGGTATGGCATTTCGGGGGAGATCAGGTCTTCCGATACGGTTCTCAAAAGCGATGACCGGATCGAGATTTTTCTGAAGCCGTCATAACCGCTGACGCAAATCCTGGTATGTGGGTGGGAATTAAAATGCTTCATTCACCAAAAAAGCAACAAAAGAGCGAATATAGCTGGTAAAGTATCGTTGCAGCTGTTTTTTTCAGGTTGCTGGCAAAGTCGCCGCCTGTGCAGGAGCCTGTGCTGGCATGCCGGATGGCTCGGTAACTGCCTGATGTGTTCCGCTGCCAAAAGTGCAGGCGTTGTGCGCTGCCCTGTGTCAGTGACGGGTAGCGGATGCTTTTTTTTCCGTAGTTCTCCTGACTGCTGTCAGAGTTTCCCTGGAGGAGGTTTTATGAGTAACTGGGATATGTGTTTTTACTGCAAGATCAAGGAATGTTCGCTTGCCGAATGTCCGACGCGGGACAAAAGGAAGTACGAACTGCTGGTCACAAAGCCTGAGCTGCAGGCACCTGCGAATCCTGCTGACCAGGATTCATGATAGAATCGCCACGGTGTTTTATCTGTTCTGTTTTTAAATGGCTGTCAGGGTTTTTCGTATCCTCTGCAGCGCCCGAGTCCGTACAATTGCCAAATTGTGCACAAAACCAAGGAGAAAATATGCTTAAGGTATTAAAAACGAGGAATATTGTTCTGGCGGTTTTTCTGGCAGTAGGAACTGCCCTTGCTTTTGCACCCGCCCATGCTGCTGACGCTGTCGAAAAAGTCCCAGGCAGCATGACGCCCGCCGAGGCTCTGGAGTATATGAAAAATACGCCGAATCTGTATATTCTGGATGCCCGCCCTGCAGAAATGCATAAACAGATCAGCTTCGTGCGTTCCCATAACATTCCGGTGGCAGAACTGCCCGGGCGTATGGCTGAAATACCCAAGGATGTTCCTGTGATGATTCATTGCCGCCTTGGCGTGAACTCCCGGAAGGTCTATCCGATGATCAAGGAAGCACGGCCCGATATAGAAGCGCTTTCATTCATAGACGGTGAGCCTCCGTTTGAAGCCTACAATACCTGGAAGGCTGAGAAAAAGGCAATGAAGAAAAAAGACCAGAAAAATAAAAAGAAGTAGCCGGGTACGGACATTTGAAAAGAGGAATTTCTTCAGGTGAGAGTTCTGCCCGGGTTGTGGAGACATTCCTTTTTGGCAATCTGCCTCACTTGGCCGGAAAACATCTGTTTTGAACAGGTGTTTTTCCGGTTTTTTTGAAAAAAAGCCCGGGTGCGGGAATTTATGCAGGATTTAGCACCGGTTTTTGACATTTTCGGCGGGTTTTGTAAAGAGCGGGTTTTTGCAGCCTGTTGAAAAACAGTCAATAACTGGTATTGCAGAAAGCTGCGGGTGAACTGGGAGGCCGGGCCGGCGGATGAAAAAGATGCTGCCGGTACGGGTTGTAGAAAGTCGATGTCGTTTCTGTCAGAAAACACCTGCACAAATGCAGTACTGGTATGGGTTGTGAGGATACATGAGCAGGGAGCAGAAACGAAAAAAACGGCAGGATGCCCAATCGCGGCAGAGTCTTCTGAAGCATTGAAATGTCGGCATGTTTTTTTGTCAAGTCTTAAAAGATGTGTCACAATTAGCGGCGGGCAGTCAGGCGCAATTTTTCACCCCCGTTTTGAGGAAAACAGATATGCAGGCAGGAGTTGGGTATAGTGACCTCCCCGATAGTGTTGCAGCCGGGAGGCAGGCGGCTGAAAAGGCCGTTCTTATGTCCGGAAGACAGGATCCCTGCGATCTTGCGCTTTTATTCGGTACGTTTCGTCACGACCAGGACATTTTGCGAGAGGCGGTTGCATCAGTAATCGGTGCTGATGTTCCGGTATATGGCGGAGGAGCCATTGGTGTCATTACCAATGACGATTATGGCTATGCAGGGGACCAGGTTGGAATAGCATGCCTGTGGCTCGATGGTTCGAGCTTCAGTGTCCTGGCAGAAGCGGGTCTTGCCGAGAGTGAGGCAGATACGGGCTTTCGTCTCGCACAGGGGCTTGGAGAGCTCGGCATGACTTCAGACTCAACTGCAATCCTGCTCTATGATGCAATTTATCGTGACGATGCCAGCATGCGCCTTCTGATGGCAACGCCATTGCTTGAAGGCGTGAAGAAGTACTTCGGCGAAATGCCTGTCATGACAGGTGCCGGGCTGATGGCAGACTTTGAATGCAGCCCAAGCAGACAGTACACGGGCAGCGGTACGGGCCAGCATATGGCAATGGCACTGCTTTTTGATGATGACATACGCATTGACAACGTCATCATGCATGGCTGTCGGCCGGCATCCCCGTATTATACCGTCACAAAAGCGGAAGGCCCGGTAATCCTGGAGATCAATAACAGGCCGGCTCTGGCTTTTATGGATGAGATTTTAGGCTCTGCACTCCTTCCTGAACAGTATCCTTTCATTCTGCTGTTTGGGGTCAATCATGGCGAGCGATGGAGTGATTACGACGAGAACAATTACGCCAGCCGCCTGTGTCTGGGCATTGATCCCGAGCGTGGCGGAATCATCATGTTTGAGCCGGACATGGTAGCGGGTACCGAATTCCAGGTGATGTACCGCTCGCTTGAACTCGATTACATGAGACCCAAAATCGACTCCCTGTTTGACCAGCTCGGCGACCGTGAGCCGGTCTTTGCCATGTACTTTAACTGTGCCGGACGCTGTGCCGGCTACTGGGGAGCCGATGTTGAAGACGCCATCGTCCTGCAGGAGACCATCGCAAATCGTGTCCCTCTGCTGGGGCTGTATACGGGCGTGGAAATCGGACCTGTTGCCGGGAGCACCAGGGGTCTGGACTGGTCTGGCGTACTGGTTCTCTTTTCAAAGAGCAGGGAAGATGCAGCACGCAGCAGTGTCCAGGAGCCCAAAGCCGGAACTGGCAGGCCTTCTCCTGATCCTGGCGGGGTTTCCAAAGGCGGAGCTGAACAGCCCAGAGCTGAATCCAGGACCCAGCTTGAAGCACTTACGAAGCTGTGTGAGCAGAATGCCGCGAAGATACTGGGCCTGGACTTCCAGACGGTTACAGTGCGTTATGAGCGTGAAATAAAACAGCGGGGCTTTCAGCTGATTGCCGAACTGGCTGTTGCACTTCGCCAGACAAAAAATTACGGGGAAGTCTTTACGCTGACGGTACAGCGCATCAATGCAGCCCTGCACATGCAGAAAACGGTCGTCTTTCTTTTTGACGACTCGGGCGCATTCAGGCCGGTAATCATGCAGGGGTTTTCCGCAGATGAACAGGCCAGGCTTCTCAACCAGCCTACGGAAATTCCTCCCCAGCTGCTGGCAACGGAACCGACTTTCGTAACGGGAGCACATCCGCCGGAGCTTTTCGCTGAATTCCGGGAAAAACTCGGGCTGCCGTTTTTTATTTCATCGGCTGTTTCCGTACACGGCGAAGTCATTGCCCTGCTTCTGACCGGACGCACGATTGAGCAGCCGCCTTTTCTTACGCGTCTGGGTAACAGTGATATGGAAACTGTTTATGCCATTACGGAACTGCTCGGTTCGGCAATGCTTCGCATGCGCCTGGATGATGCGACCAGGAAGGCGGAAATTGATGGTCTGACGGGTCTGTGGAACCGTAACACGTTCAAGGATATGATTGAAAAGTGGCTTGATGGCGTAGAGGAGCGCGCCGGAGCCTTTGTCATGATTGATCTTGATGACTTCAAGTCAATAAATGATACGCATGGTCACCTTGTTGGAGACAGGGTGCTCATAGAATGTGCCAATGCTGTCAGGAGTGTCCTGCGTGATTCGGACATCGTCGCCAGAAAAGGCGGAGATGAATTTGCCGTGTTTTTCCACAGTGTCACCGACAGAGACCAGGTCGAAAGGGCGGTTAACCGCATAACAGACGCCCTGAATGCAGTTGTTGTTGAAGGAGTAGATGCACTGACTGCCAGCATCGGTGTTGCCATGGCTCCCCAGCACGGAACGACATTTACCGAATTGTACGGCAGTGCGGACACGGCACTGTACCAGGCTAAACGGAAAGGGCGCAAACGCTTCGAGTTTGCTGATGACCTGGTCCTGTAACCGCTCGCAGCCTCTTTGTAAATCGTGAATACGGGCAGCTGGCTGCCAGGCAGTTGCCTGCTAGACCAGTGTTTTAAGCAGTCCGCCAATTTTGGACAGGTTGAATTTATACCTTTCGTCAATTTGCGATTCAATGCTTTTTTCGCCTGTTTCGGCTTCCCGGGCAGCCTGTATCGAGGCGAGTCTGGATTCCTGCAGTGCCATCAGCAGCAGGTCTCCCAGCGGTGAAATCGCACCCGTATCCATTCTGAACAGTTGAGAGACCAGTAAAAAATCCATGTCATTGTCAGCTGCAAATGTTCTGTCATGCAGAAGGCCGGGTGACAGAATACTGGTCGCACGACGCAGTTCGGCAGCTTTTAAATCCTGCTTCAAATGCTGGAGAATATCTTCAAAGCCGGCTCCTGTGCTTTTGCTCTGATAGGGGGGCAAAGACACGCCAAACGGGATATTCTGAATAATTGAATTATTGAAGGTCATGATGGTCCTGATGCCTGCTTTTTGTTACGGGCTTTTATTTTAAAGGAAGACGGGCCGTTTTTAAAAGAAGAATAAAAGGCATTTTTGCAGCCCAGTTCAGACGGGTATTGTTTCTGTCGTTCTGTGCAGCGGGGCCGGCAAAGGTTTTCATTCATGGGGCCTGGTCTGCCAGAATTTCAGTACATTTCGCAAAGTCTGCTGTGAATAACCTGATTTAAGTGTAAAATGTCAGCTTTTTAAGAAACAGCACAAAAATGGTTTCTTGTTAAAAATACCTGTCCGGTCCGGGCAGGATACGTAGGATGGCAAGTTGTTAATTACCGCAACTGGACTGAAGATGGCAGTGCCGGATTTTTTCTGGTGCTGGCACACAGAGCGTTTCAGAAAAGAATTTGCCTCACTGCTCACATAAACTGTTTGCTCCAACCCGCGCCACAAGCGCGAGAACAAGCACGATATGAGCCACAGGCACAAGGCATATCAGCCTGCCTGCCGGATTATCGGCCCGGTTCAACAGGAAAGAGCATCCGATCAATTTCCAATGGACCTTGAAAGGAAGAAGTATGAGTTTAGAAATGATGGGCGCTGAAATTTTAGTGCGCAGTCTTGCAGCCGAAGGTGTAGAGCACGTTTTTGGTTATCCGGGTGGAGCCGTACTCTACATCTACGATGCGATTTACAGGCAGGGCAAATTCCAGCACGTTCTTGTACGCCATGAGCAGGCAGCCGTACACGCTGCTGATGCCTATGCACGCAGTACAGGCAAAGTGGGTGTTGCCATTGTCACATCCGGTCCTGGCGTTACCAATGCAGTAACAGGTCTGGCAACAGCGTATATGGACTCCATACCGATTGTTGTGATAAGCGGCCAGGTCTCCAGTCACTTTATTGGCCAGGATGCGTTCCAGGAGTGTGATGCCGTCGGTATTACGAGACCCTGCGTCAAACACAATTTTCTGGTCAAGGATGTCAGGGAGCTCGCGGCTACAGTCAAAAAAGCATTTTATATCGCGGCAACCGGCCGGCCGGGACCCGTACTCATTGATATTCCGAAAGATGTCACTTTGCTGACAGCGCCTTTTGAATATCCGAAAACCATCGACATGCGTTCCTACAAGCCAATCAGCAAGGGGCACACCGGTCAGATCAGAAAGGCCATACAGTTAATGCTCAAGGCCGAGCGCCCGGTGATTTACGCTGGAGGAGGCGTGATTCTGTCTGATTCATCAGCAGAACTGAACCGGCTTGTCGACCGGCTTGGTTTTCCCTGTACCAATACGCTTATGGGACTGGGCGGCTATAACGCTGACAGCCCCCACTATATCGGGATGCTGGGAATGCACGGTACATACGAGGCCAATCTGGCCGTCCAGAACTGTGACATTCTTGTTGCGATCGGCGCGCGCTTTGACGATCGCGTCATTGGCAATCCGGCCCATTTTGAGCAGCAGAACCGCAGGATCATTCACATTGATGTCGATCCTTCATCCATATCCAAGCGTGTGCGTGTTGATGTTCCCATTGTCGGCAATGTCAAGGATGTGCTGCAGGAAATACTTGTCCAGCTTGACGGGATGCGCCCTGCTGCCAATACAAATGCGCTAAAGGAGTGGTGGGCGCAGATTGATGCCTGGCGTGCAGTGGACTGTCTCAAATATGAAGAAACCGAAGATGTCATCAAGCCGCAGTTTGTCATTGAAAAGCTTTGGGAAGTCACCCAGGGTGATGCCTTTGTCACTTCTGATGTAGGGCAGCACCAGATGTGGACAGCGCAGTACTACCGCTTCAACAAGCCGCGTCGCTGGTTCAATTCCGGAGGTCTGGGAACGATGGGTGTTGGCCTGCCATTTGCAATGGGTGTCCAGGTAGCGCATCGTGGCGCAACAGTTGTCTGTGTAACAGGCGAGTCGTCATTTCAGATGAATCTTCAGGAACTGGCTACCTGCAGGCAGTACAATCTGACTCCCAAAATTATCCTGCTCAACAACAGCGGACTTGGCATGGTGCGCCAGTGGCAGCGCCTTGAGTATGAGTCACGCTATTCGGAATCGGATATGTCTGTTACGCCGGATTTTGAAAAGCTTGCCGAAGCCTACGGTCATGTCGGTATCAAAGTTGAAAAGGCAAAAGATGTCGAGCGTGCCCTAAGAGAAGCTTTTGCCATGAAAGACAGGCTTGTTCTGCTCAACATCCAGATTGATCCGGAAGAAAACGTCTGGCCGATGGTCAGAGCGGGTATGGGGCTTACCGAAATGATCCTGAGCATGGAGGGCCTGTAATTATGCGACACACTATTTCAATTCTTCTTGAAAACCAGGCGGGTGCACTTGCACGGGTGGTCAGCCTTTTTGCTGCGCGTGGCTACAATATTGAAACATTGAATGTTGCACCAACAGAAGACCCGACCCTCTCCAGAATGACTATTGTTACTTCAGGTTCTGACGATGTGATCGAGCAGATTACAAAGCACCTGAACAGGCTGATTGAGATTGTCAAAATAGTTGACCTGACGGACGGTTCCTTTGTCGAGCGTGAAATGATGCTTATCAAGGTGCGCGCCGTCGGCAGAGAGCGCGAAGAAATCAAGCGCACGACGGATATCTTCCGCGGCAGCATCGTCGATGTGAGCGATCGCACCTATACTATTGAACTGACCGGGGACAAGGCCAAGCTTGATGCCTTCCTGGATTCCATTGACCGTTCAACCATTCTGGAAACAGTCAGAACGGGCGGTTCGGGAATTGGCCGGGGCGAGCGCGTTCTCAAACTCTAGCAAATCCGGGCCTGGACTCTATGAGAGCTTTAACTGAGAGTAGTTTGACACCACCATTATCAATCACTGGAAATTTTAAAAAACAAGGAAATATCATGAATGTTTTATATGACAAGGACTGCGATCTTTCAATAATCAAGGGAAAAAAAATCGCCATACTCGGCTATGGTTCGCAGGGTCATGCCCATGCGCTGAATCTTAGTGAGTCCGGCTGCGATATAACGGTTGGTCTGCGCAGAACAGGTGCTTCGTGGAACAAGGCCCAGAGTGCCGGGATGAAAGTAGCTGAAGTGAAAGAAGCTGTTGAACAGGCCGATGTCATCATGATTTTGCTGCCTGATGAAAACATCGCTGATATCTACGACAGCAGCGTTGCCCCGTACGCCCGGCAGGGTGCTGCTCTGGCTTTCGCACACGGTTTTACGGTCCACTACGGCCAGGTCGTGCCCCGTCCGGACCTTGATGTGATCATGGTGGCTCCCAAAGCGCCTGGCCATACAGTCCGTGCCACCTACATGCAGGGTGGGGGTGTGCCGCATCTTGTTGCCGTTTACCAGGACCGCTCCGGTATTGCACGCGACATTGCACTTTCCTATGCCATGGCAAATGGAGGCGGACGGGCGGGTATTATTGAAACCACATTCCGCGATGAGACCGAGACGGATCTGTTTGGTGAACAGGCCGTGCTCTGCGGTGGTGCAGTCGAGCTGGTCAAGGCCGGCTTTGAAGTGCTGGTCGAAGCCGGCTATTCGCCAGAGCTGGCCTATTTTGAATGTCTGCACGAGCTGAAGCTGATTGTCGATCTGATGTATGAAGGCGGCATTGCCAACATGAACTATTCCATTTCAAACAATGCCGAATATGGCGAATACGTTACAGGCCCCAAAATCATCACTGATGATACCAGAAAGGCCATGCGTGCTGCGCTGCTCGACATTCAGAATGGCGAATATGCCAAGAGCTTTATCCTGGAAAGCAGGGCAGGAGCACCAACGCTCATGTCCCGCCGCCGGTTAAATGCCGAGCACCCGATTGAAATCGTTGGTGCCCGACTGCGCGACATGATGCCGTGGATTGCCCAGAACAGGCTTGTTGACCAGAGCAAAAACTGATACAGCGGCCCTGGGCAAGACCTCATCAGTGAAGGGTAAAGCAGCAAAAGAGCACCTGTCTTTATGGTGCTCTTTTGCATTTGCCGGTTTAAAAGAATGTCTGCTGAAATCTGCCAGGATGCAGTTCAGGGAAATTTCGGCAGGCATCATTTGCAAATAGTTGCGCAAACGCTGATACAATCACTGAATATGCCGTTTGCTGAAGCGGAGAACAGCAAAAAGCAAAAAGCAAAAAGCAAAAAGCACAGAAAACCTGTGTTGGTGCTCCATTGAGCCTGGGAAGCATTTTTCAGGTTTTGATTAATATCCTAACATTACAGTCATCCATGGCGAATGCGTCATCCGAGCCGGCAAAACATACACCCATGATGCAGCAGTATCTGCGCATAAAGGCAGACCATGCAGACAAGCTGCTCCTGTATCGCATGGGTGACTTCTACGAGCTTTTCTTTGACGATGCTGTTGTGGCTTCCAGGCTGCTCGGCATCACGCTGACCCGGCGTGGCGGCTCGTCGGGTAATCCTGTCAGCATGGCTGGTGTCCCGTTTCATGCCCTGGAACAGTACCTGGCCAGGCTTGTAGCTGCCGGCGAATCTGTCGCCATTTGTGAACAGGTAGGAGAGCCGGCAACTGGCAAAGGCCCCATGGAGCGCAAGGTCGTTCGCATTGTCACGCCAGGTACATTAACGGATGCTGGGCTTTTGCCTGAAAAGGCCGACCGCCCGCTTATGGCATTTTCGGTCATTCGTGCCAGAAAAATGCTGACTCTTGGCCTGGCCTGGCTTTCTCTTTCTGGCGGCACCCTTCGTCTGCTTGAGCTCAGGCTTGATGAAAAAGAGCTTTTAGCGCGTCTTTTGCAGGAAATAGAGCGGATCGACGCAGCCGAGATACTTGTTGCCGAGACAGGTACGGATTTGCTGCCTGCTGCACTTTCAGCGCGTCATGTGGGAGTGCCGGACTGGCATTTTGATGCAGACAACGGAAAAAAGTCTCTTCTGCTTCAGATGGGCGTCAAAACGCTTGACGGATTTACCCCGCATGCACTGTCGGCATCACTCGGTGCTGCAGGCGCTCTGCTGCGCTATGCGACATCAACCCAGTCGCAGGGTTTGCAGCATATCAGGCAGCTCATTGTCGAAGCTGAAAACGATTTCATTGGCATGGATTCGGCAACGCGGCGCAATCTTGAGCTGACCGAGTCCATACGTACTGGTGAAGACACGAATCTTTCGCCGACACTTTTTTCGGAACTGGACCAGTGCTGTACTGCTCAGGCCATCAATGACATTGCCTTCAAGAAGTGCTGCAATGGCAGCATGACGCGCCCGGGCAACTGGCTGGCTGCGAACCGGATGATGCAGCCAGTGCCGCAGCATACGCGAG
>Ga0099364_10013849_pt1 | contig 10786 bp, 14 predicted proteins | sample TergutTh196P3_FD_73070 | JGI IMG/M metagenome (GOLD analysis project Ga0099364, IMG submission 73070) | Microcerotermes parvus P3 segment gut microbial communities from Pointe-Noire, Republic of the Congo - Th196 P3 | ecosystem: Host-associated > Arthropoda: Insects > Digestive system > Gut ...
TTACGCCGCTCTCAATGCCCGGGGTATATTTGGTGTTCTCGTCGATTGTCTTAATAACCTCATCTGTCCATGCTGGCGTTTTATTTCCTGTAGCCTTTTTAGGATACAACGGCTTTGGCAGTGACAGATTTTGCGGGGCTTTTGCTAATAGCTCCGGTAAATCCTTATCCAACTTGATTTTTTGTATGAGTTCGTCTATTGCGCGATCTTCAATGTCGCGCAGCGAATCGATGGGGGTTTTCCATGTGCCTGTTGGATAGCCGTTTTTGTAGTATTCAAGCCGACGTGCGTTTATTTTAGAAATCTCATCATACCCTTCCAGCAAACCCATGGATGCCAGAAGCACCTCCCCCATGTAAGCATCTTTTATGTAAAGCTTTATCAGGTTCAGGAAATAAGAAACCTTTTTTTCCTCGCTATCTTCATAATCGCAACCCATCGCCAATAGCAACGTATCTGCGTTGCCAATCCTATTTTTGTATCTGTTTTTTCTTAATTCTCTTAAATCGTTCCACAAATCATTTTCTACAGTGCTGTCCAACATACATCGCTCCTCTGTAATCGGAAAATTTGAGTTAGATTATAGCACTATCCACCTTCTCAATCAATCACAAAGTCACATTTTACCAAAGTGCTTTTTTTGGTTTCCGATTTTCTAGCTTTAAACCCTTATGAAAAAGGGTATAAAAAAAGAAATCTTCGCTTTTTTTCCGAATCCAAGATTCGAGTCTTTTTGTGCTACAATTTTTTCAGTCAAGGCAAGCGGGCGTGCCCGAGCCGACAAAACTTAAAATACATGGGAGGTTAATCAGATGAAACAGTTATTCGCACAATACGGGTCGGCAATGGCCGAGGCACACAAAGCGCTGGTGGCGCTGAATGACAAGCAGGAGCAAGAAATCGCGGCTGTCAAAGAGGAGTACAAAGAACTGCTTGTAGACTATGCGCGGTCTCAGAAGAAGAACGAGCGTATAATCAAGGGTTTCGAGGCCAAATTGGATGCCGGACTCAAAGGGCAGGAGATGCATGCTGCGCATTCGATAGCTATGCTTGACATCGGCCGCGTCAACACAGCCTTTAGCACCAAGTGGGGCGACGGGTTTGAAGTTTGCGAGAAGAAAATCGCCGCAATCAAGAAAAAATACGGGCGGATGTACCATGAGACCATGAAAGAGGCTGGTTTTAACCCTGATGCATTGACTGACTGAAAACAATCGGAAACACAACGCAGAGTGACGTGTCCCCGCCGGGGACACGGGAATGCGGCCAAAGCCGGTCACAAGCCCGGTGAATTTATGAAATAAGCCGCAGCTATGAGTAAAGGGGAGGTGATTCGTCGTTTTGCAGTTCAGCCTGCGGGGTGCACACCGCGAGCTGAACCAAAACGAGCTAAGAAAATCATGCAGCTTAATGAAATTTGAAGAAATGAGGATTGCTCACATGAACGAATCAAACGTCTCTGCGGCAGCAACGCCCCTGCATCCTGCCACTGAGCGAATCGAAATGTACCAGAGTGCCGCCTATCAGCGCACAGGTGTTGCTGATAACACAGCGACGCAGCATTCACCGCTATTGAACTCTGCGGCTAACCTTTCCCAACCCCAAAAGCCGGGCAGCCGAAGTTCAAAGAAGCTTGCCAGATACCGCAAAAAAGCGGAGCAGGCCGAAGCCTACAGGAAACAGCTCTCCGAAATTATCGTCCAAAACACGCACCACTTGTCCGCTTGCGCAGAAAAAGCCACAGAAATTGTACCCAGCGCAGCCCCTCTCGTGAGTGGAATTGTTGCCGCATACTCTCTGTCGGGTGACATGCTAAAGGGCAAATCCCAAGGCAGCGACCCATTGTAAATCAAAAATATCTCAAAACAAATAAAGGAGAATCAAAATCATGGATAATACAGAATATTATGACAACCCCGGAAACGGCTACATTGACGTACCCACCCCTGGCACATCGCTCATCCAGATGCCAACGCTGACGCCCGTCGTCGTAAACCATTCCAACAACCGCGTCGCCCGTAAAATAGAGCGCCGCGTGGAGCTTGCGGCAACCCAAGAGCGGGCAAAAGCCCGGCTCACGCAGGAAGTAATAGCATTAACGACCGCTTTGAGCGCCTTTGCCGATCAAGCAATTGCAGCCGTACCTTCTTGTGAAGCCCCTGTACGCGGAATCGTGTCAATTTATGCCCAAAGCTCGGCAATGCGGATAGCTGAGAGGTGGTAGCCATGACGGTTGAAGTAATAGCGTTTTTCGCTTTGGTATTCGTATGCATCTGCGGTGCCGCAGCGCTGTTCTATCTGTTCAAAAACCTTTTGGACGACAACAAAACCCTCAGAAGCCGAGCTCAGGATGATCAGGCATTCATCCGCAACGAGTTATACAGTTCGACATCTAAAATTCTGAGGGAAGCCGCCCGCCACCGTTACGGCGGCAAAGGCAACCGGCATTAAATGACGTGCCAGCGGTCATGGGATGCCTAGCGCATCCCGTGACCTTGACTAATCACGCAATATCTGTCTTTGAGCTTGAAAAAACAAGGGAATCATGACTTTCTATGAGCGTTTTACGCCTCCGAATTAAGCGTTTTTACCCCTGTAGGCTTGCGTCTTGCAAGCACGGAATTAAAACATCGTTTACCTTGAAAGTCAATAGTTTCCATGTAAAACTGTTTGCACCAGCAAGAAAAGTTGATGAAAGGAGCAATATGTCAATAAAAACAAGAAAATACGCCACGATTCTGGCTGACCCGCCGTGGATGCGGGACCAGATCGGGAATTACGGAGCGGTCAATCATTACCAGTTGATGCCGCTAGAGAAAATCAAAGCCATGCCGGTGGAAGGCCTCGCAGCGGACAATGCGCATATGTATTTATGGCTGACCAACTCAGTCATACGCGACGGCTACGAAATAATGGAAAAATGGGGCTTCAAGCCCAGATCCCTTTGCGTTTGGCTGAAGCCGCAGCTCGGTTTGGGCCACTTCTACCGGCTGTGTTGTGAATACTTGCTCTTTGGGACACGCGGAAACGCGCCCGTAAAGTTCAAGGCCCAACCCAATTGGTTTTTTTCAGCCAGGCAAAGGCACAGCCAGAAACCTGAAGAGCAATATCCAATGATAGAAAGGATGAGCCATGGCCCCTACCTTGAGCTGTTTGCCCGGCACCGTCAAACCGGATGGGACATATGGGGCCTGGAAGCGCCGGGAGGCTCGGACATAAAAATACCCGGGTATCCCGTATTGAACTATTCGGCAAAAGTAAATCCAAAAAAAAACAAAATAGGAGCTGAACATGAATGAAAGACATAATAATGCTATTTGCACTGAACAGAGGCCACAAGCCAAGCATGACATTGAGGATTGTTTCGATGGCTTTCATACTCTTGTGCGCCATAGGAGCCGTCATCGCCGGAATAATAACCGGAAACGGTTTTCTGTTGATGGTTGGCATAATGGCGACCGTCACTTATGCCATAATCCTCGCCATACTCATAATCATAAACATACGAAAAAACACTGTCCGGTGGTGACCTGTCGAAAACTGAGCGACTACAGGAGGAATTGTCAATGAAGCGAACACCATTTGATGAGATGTCATGGCTAGTGTTTGACTGGCAGCGACCGTTTGAGTTAGAGGCCGTGACCGACTTGCTTGCCCACTTAGCGTCACATACGCCGCAGACACCGCTCGTGTTTGAAGCGCGGGGCTGCAATGGGATTGTGACATATTTCCTCGGCGTAGACCGGCAGTACAAACGAATAATCACCGATGTCATGAAAGCCCACGGCAACATCCGGTTCGAAGATGCCCCTCTCGGCGCGAGAAAGCCAGTTAATGAGGCGCGGCAGCTAAAAATAACAAAATCCGTCCTCTCCTTGAAGACAGACATCAGCGAAGCCGTCATACGGTCGGGATTGGCGGCGATGATGGCTCCGAAAAATGGGGAGCAGGCAGTCCTGCAGGTCATACTTGGAAACCCGCAAGGCCCATCCCCCATGCCGCACAACCTCCCTGATCCGCATGCCTCATGGTTTAAGAAAACGTTCGGAGAAGTGCAACCGGCTACACCAGAAAGCCGCAACGCTGTCAAAGAAAAATTCTCCTGCCCCAGATTCAACACAGTTGTACGCCTAGGTGCCACAGGCACTAGGAAGACAGCGGAGGGGCATATCCTGTCTTTGCTGTCTGCTCTTAGGACGCTCAGGTCTGCGGGCGTGACCATACAGGCGGCAGCGGAACACCCGGAGCTGCTAAACTTTGCTAAAATACCGTGGCACTTCCCGCTGCGGCTGACCGTGAAAGAACTGGCAAACTTCCTGCTGTTGCCGTCTGGCGACAACGAGTTGCCGGGAGTTGCAGGTCTCCATCCGAAACAAATACAGCCACCGGCATGGTATCACAACCCTTTCCCGGTTCACGACCGTACTTTTGCCGTCAGCTTGGACAAAAAGAAAAGGTTCAGTATTTCGCCGCAGGATTCACTGGAACATTGCGTCATCCTAGGGCCGACAGGCTCCGGTAAGTCAACGGCGATGCAGAGGATGATTTTGTCGGACATCTACGTAGGCAGAGGTGTTTTGGTCATTGACCCAAAGGCAGATTTGGTGGACGCAGTACTCGCCAGAATACCAAAGCATCGTGAAGAAGATGTGGTCATTATCGACCCAAGCGCTGACGCTCCCGTGGGCTTAAACCCTCTGGCATATAAGAACCATCACAACCCCGGCTTGATTGCCGATGCGATACTCGCAGTGTTTCAGCAAATATTTTCGGAGAACTGGGGCATCCGTAGTCAAGACGTAATTTCAGCATCGCTCTTGACGCTTGTGAAGGCAAAAGGCGCGTCGCTGCTCTGGCTGCCGACTTTGCTCACCGACGCAAGCTTCCGCAAAAAGATTACATCCGGCATCAACGACAAGGTTGGGCTTGAACCCTTTTGGACAGCCTTTGAGAATATGAGCGAGAGCATGCGCCGTCAGGAAATAATGCCTACACTAAACAAGGTCAGGCAATTCCTGCTCCGACCGGGGCTTAGAAACGTTCTGGGGCAAAGTGAGCCAAAGTTTGATATGACCGAACTTTTCACAAAACAAAAAATCGTCCTCGTGCCTCTAAACAAAGGCTTAATCGGAGGAGAAAGCGCAAAACTTTTGGGATCTCTCATAGTCGGCCTTGCATGGAATTTGGCGCTCTCACGTGCGGGCATCCCCGAAGAAAAACGGCATATTGTCAATTTCTACATCGATGAGCTTCAAGACTACATATCGTCAATATCCGCTGATTTCTCAGACGCATTGGCGCAAGCGAGAGGGCTTGGCGTTGGGATTACAATGGCGCACCAGTATAGGGAGCAGTTGCCGCCGGAAGTCCGTGCCGGAGTTGACGCCAACGCCCGCAATAAAATCTGCTTTGGTGTTTCCGCCACTGACGCAAAAAGTATGGCGGCTATGGCACCTGAGCTTACCCCTGATGACTTCATGGCCTTGCCAAGATACCAAGTCTACGCCTCTTTTAACAGCAACGGCAGAAACACCGGTTGGGTATCGGGACAGACACTCCCCATCACGCCCATGCTCCGCAATCCTGCGGAACTAAAGGAAAGAGTTGCGGCACGCTACGGCAAGCCCGGTGCTGACGTAGAACAGGAGTATTTAGAGTTGCTTGCTTCATGCAGCACCGAAGGCGAGGCTGATATAGACCCCGGACTGGTTGGAAGGAGGAAAAAAGCGTGATTAGAAGCAATAAACCACTGTCCATTCGCCTGCCCATTCGCGTTGTCCACAGAGGGCTGGAAACCCAGCAATCATCGGCAACCGGTGCGATTTTCGGAGACGACTCCTACCGCAACCCCCGTTGTTATGTTCGTTTTGTCTGCGGCAGGCGCCGCCTTGCGGGAGGGAGGTTGCCATGAGGGGCAAGTATATCGCTAAACGGCGGCTGGAGGAGCTTGACCGCATTCTGTCCGAACGGGACAAGGCCATACTCAGTTCCTTGGAAAACTGCCGGTATCTTATTACAAGGCAAATTGGGCGGCTTCACTTTACCGACAGCGCAAACCCGACCGCCGCGCTCAAGGCGGCTAACCGGGCCATGATAAAGCTCAGGGATTTCGGAATGGCCGAAGCGCTGGAACGGCGGATTGGCGGTGCGCGGTCAGGCAGCGGGTCATACGCTTGGACTCTGACCGAATCGGGCGTCTTTCTATTACATCTTAATGACAGCGGCTATACCCCGCGCAAACGTGCCTTTGAGCCGTCACTGCACTTCCTGAAGCACACGCTTGAAGTATCGGAAACCTATGTGCAGCTTACAGAAATATGCAAGCAGCATGATCTGGCGCTGGTCAAGACCGACATGGAGCCAAACTGCTGGCGCGGCTATCACGGCAATGATGGAAAGCCCGCCACCATGAAGCCCGATTTGTTCGCCGTGACCGCTAATGGGAGCTATGAGTATAGCTGGTTCTTCGAGGTTGACATGAATACCGTGTCCCCGTCAGTCGTACTGGAGAAATGCCGACGATACGCTGTTTACTGCAAAAGCGGAATTGAGCAGAAACAGCATGGGGTATTCCCGCTCGTGGTGTGGCTGGCTTACAGCGAAAACAGAAAGAACAAGCTAAAACAATACATCGCCGAATGTAGTGAGATGCCGGAAAAAATCAAAAGCATCTTCACAGTAATAATGCCCAGTGAGTTTGAAACGCTGATTCTGGGCGGCGTGGAGGCACTGAACGAGAAAGGAGCTCATAATGATTAGATTTTTTGACATGTTCGCGGGCGTGGGCGGTTTCCGCGCCGGGCTGGAACGGGCAGGTGGCTATGAGTGCATCGGCCATTGCGAGATCGACAGGCACGCCGATGCCGCATACCGCAGGGTACACAATATAAAAGAAAGCGAGGTTTATTATGAAGACGCAACTAAAATTGACACACACTCCATGCCGGGATTTGACCTGCTCTGCGCAGGCTTCCCTTGTCAGGCATTTTCAATCGCTGGCAAGCGGCAGGGCTTTGCCGACCCGAGAGGCAATCTCTTCTTTGAGATTGCCCGAGTGGTCAGGGCGAAAAAGCCTGCGTATATTCTGCTTGAAAACGTGCCGGGGTTGCTGTCGCACGGCCAAGGAAGGACGTTTGCCGCAATCCTCTCAGCGCTTTGCGAACTGGGGTACTGCTGCGAATGGCAGGTGCTTAACAGCAAGGATTTCGGAGTGCCCCAGTCTAGGCGCAGGGTGTACATTGTCGGATATCTTGATCGCGGATGCGCCGGACAAGTATTACCTATCCGATGCTCAAACCCAGCGTCTCTTATTCAAGTCATCGGAGGGCGGCAGGATTCGAGGGTGTACGACGCAAGCGGCTTGTCGAAGACATTGCTCGCCAAATCAGGGGGGCCGGGCGGAAAGACCGGGCTTTACTTCATAGACCTGAACGCCAAGCCTAAAATCACGCCCCAAGCCAGATGCCTGAAAGCGCGCTATGACAGCGGGGTAAGCAATCGCAAGGGCGAAAACTCAGGAGTCATTGATGTTTCCGCGCACGCGGTCATGACGCCGCAGCGCGAGACCGTCAGGCAAAACGGGCGGCGGATCAAAGCCGCAGGTGAGCCGATGTTTACGCTGACATCACAGGACAGGCACGGCGTATTGCTGATAAAGGAAGCTACAAAACGCGGGTTCAAAGAAGCCGCTCCCGGCGATTCTGTCGATCTGGCATTTGCCGGCACAAACACACGACGCGGCAGGGTCGGCGCTGCCGTCGCGCAGACACTGAACACCGGCAGCACGCAGGGCGTGGTCACGCTGACCGGGCGCATCCGGCGGCTGATGCCGAGGGAATGCTTACGCTTGCAGGGGTTCAGCGAAGGGCAGATTGACAGGCTGCTCGAAAACACATCTGATGCCCAAGCCTATAAACAGGCAGGAAACGCCGTCACGGTAAATGTGGTGCATTCGCTCGGCCTGCGGCTGAAAACCGCGCACAATGCCGCTGTCGCGGCGACACAGGCGACAAGGGGGGCGGCATGATGGCTGGCATTCAAAGACAGCGCATGAACGCTTCCTCGCGCAATGTAAGGGTGACGCCGGAGTTTCGGGATAAGCCTGATGTTGAAAAACTCGCCCGCGCCCTCATCTCCATTGCCAAAAGGTCAGCGGACAGCAAAGCCATTGAGAATCAGCTTTTGGAAAGCAACAGCGGGAAGGGGGAAGCCATGCCGTAAACGCATCCCGCTGATATGGCGCGACGGGGTTAAACCGCCTAATCGCGCCTGCGGCAACACTCGGCATCCCCTGCGGATGACCCCTGATGGCGGTCGTACCTTGACAATTTAGTTTCGAGGGCTTGACGCACCTAAGCGTCATTGCCAGATACAGCAGCTTGGTTGCGCCAAGCCCTCGATTTATCAAAATCCCGGGTTTGGAATACAAAAGGAAGGAGGCAATATTAAATATGAGTCAGGAGGTGGCGCAGCGATAAATCATCAGTATGTAGTATGAAGAAATAAGGCTTGCGAACGCGCACAAAGTTGCTGCGCGTTCGCGGCAGCCCCTCCCTTGGAGGTACGTGCGTATTCGCGCCCACTCAAGGGAGGCGATACAAATTGTTTAACAACAAATTCGGCATCGAGATTGAGTTCACGGGAATCAAGCGCGCAAAAGCGGCGGAAGCGGCTGCCGATTATTTCAACGTCAGCTTGCACGCTCCGGATAATTGCAGCAACTATTTTGTCAGAGCAAACGATGGGCGTCTGTGGAATTTTACGTATGACGGCAGCATCGCCTGTCAGAGAAAGGACGGGCGGCGCACTGTCTACGCCGGAAGCGACTACAGCGTGGAGCTTGTCAGCCCCATACTGACCTATTATGAGGACATCAAAACGGTACAGGAACTGATACGGCGGCTCCGCAAGGCGGGCGGCTTCGTTAACAGCTCATGCGGAATCCATGTCCATCTCGACGGGGCAGACCATTCGCCGAGGAGCATCCGCAACTTCGTCAACATCATCGCCAGCAAAAACGACCTGCTCTACAAGGCGCTGCAGATAGCGCCGGAGCGGATGCGCTACTGCAAGAAAATGGACGCCTATCTGGTTGACAGGATGAACCGGCGGAAGCCGACGACCTTTCAACAGATTGAGTCGATTTGGTATGAGAGCTACCGCAATGAAAACCGCTCGGCGCGTTACCACAACAGCCGGTACCATTTCCTGAACCTGCACAGTTTCTTTTCCAGTTCCGGCAACCGCACGGTCGAGCTACGAGGGTTCAACGCGGAACTCCACGCCGGAAAAGTCCGGGCGTACATTGCTTTGGCGTTGGCGCTGAACAATCAGGCGATAACGCAGAAGAGCGCCAGCAGCCGGAAGTCGCAGGAGGAGAACGAGAAGTTCGCCATGCGCGTGTACCTTAACCGCATCGGCTTTATCGGCGACGAATTCAAGACCTGCCGCGAACACCTCTATATGCACCTCGACGGAAACGCCGCTTGGCGCTACGGACGGGACTTAAGGTTAGACAACAATCAGGAAGGGGGCGAAATCAATGCCTAAAGCAAAAAGAAGGCTGTATGTAGCGTACGGCTCAAACCTCAATCTGAAGCAGATGTCCACCCGCTGCCCTACAGCGAAAGTCGCAGGGACGGCGATATTGAGAAACTGGCGATTGGTTTTCAACGGGGTGGCTTCCATAGAGCGCCACAGGGGCGGCAAGGTGCCCGTCCTTGTGTGGGATATCCAGCCGAAGGACGAGGAGGCGCTCGACACCTACGAAGGCTGGCCACGACTCTACCGCAAGGAGCCGATAAGGATTACACTAAATGGCAAACAGGTGCGGGCGATGGTCTATATCATGAACAGCGGGCAGCGCTGCAAACCCAACAGTTTTTACTACAATGCCATCCGCGAAGGATACAAGAGCGCTGGCTTCGATCTTCGGATACTGTGCGACGCAGCCCAAGATTCGGTTGAGGAAGGGGAAATATCTATGAGCCCGATAGTAATGGAGCAAATACTGGCAGTCCGCGACACCGGCGAGACCAACATGTTCGACACCAACGCGGTCATGGCGATCGCGAACCGCGAGGGTTACTATGAGCTGGTCGTCTACCTGCTCGACCACAAACGCGAGTATTCGCAGTTCATTTTGACCGGCAGGACGGAGGAAGTGTAATGCAACACACGATTAATCCGGCTGCGAAAGGAGAAAAAGTATGTTCCCTGTATTGAAAAACGTCGTCAGCGACAATAACAACGAAGAACTCGTAACCTTTGCCAAGACCATTGACTTTACGGAGCTTTTTGAGCATGTCAGAGCCTTTGCGGGTGTTGGTTGCGAGTTCCATCAACCGGAAATCACCACAAACCGAGGAAACGTTTACATAAGCTGCATGTCAAGCGATATTGCCGCGTTTTGCGGTCCATTCGCCGCCATTCTTGAACGCTGTTATTTCTACAGCTTCAGTAACGGCGTGTTTAAGGACAAGGAGACCGGAGAACCCGGTTATTGGGTCAGCTTAAACATTCGGTATGAGCACAAAGACGGCGGCAGCAACGGTATGGACGTGGTTCGCGCTTGGTATAAAAACGGGGCGTGGGAGTTTGCCAACGCCGGGGAAAGGAGGTGAGCAGGCTCATGATTGTTGAAAAACGCGACGGCGGCTTATGGGTGGATATACTCTGGGATGACTTGTCTTCTAAAACACAAAAACAGCTGTTGAAGCTGATGGGTGAAAATGGAAACCTTGACGTTTTTCCCGTTGCCTCAATCAATATCAGCTCGGCAAAAGAA